>OBYP01001296.1_pt1 | contig 12783 bp, 15 predicted proteins | sample 1501461 | NCBI WGS metagenome assembly OBYP01 (sample SAMEA2580201, study PRJEB22360) | human gut metagenome | biome: human gut; feature: human-associated habitat; material: faeces | place: Denmark | collected 2008/2010 | reverse complement strand
TTTGTCGTATTGCATTATCTCACCTTCCTGTTATCTATACATTTATATTATCATATATTTGGTGAGTTTTACGACTCTACTTAAATGATACCACTCCATCCTGATTATTTCCGTTTTCAGGACAATGCTGTTAGAAAAAACCTGTTGTAAAACAAACCATATCAAAAAACAATATATTCTCCCTCTTATGAGGAAGGATATATTGTTTTTGGCTTGTTCTCCTTCTTCTTATTTTTCCCCCATTGTATCAACCGGTTGTAGCTAACGGTCAAGACTTATTTCCTCTTTTTTTAATAAATTATCAAAAAAGGACAGTCGAGACAAAAAAGTCTCGCCGTCCCTGTGATCATCAGATCTTCTTATCCTGCATTTGTTTTTTCAGCATTGTAATTGCTTTTTTTTCAATCCGACTGACATACGATCTTGAAATCTTAAGTTTTTTTGCTACTTGCTTTTGCGTCATCGGCTCTGTCCCGTACAATCCATAGCGCATAACCAGAGTTTCCTTCTCTCTTGACGTCTCCGTTTCGTCCAAAATATCATACAGACGCCGAATATTGTCATCCTGATCAATTTTCCGGGCAATATCAATCTCTTCTGAACCCAGAACATCCAGAAGATGTATTTCATTTCCCTCTTTGTCAACTCCGATGGGTTCATAAAGAGATGTATCTTTGGAAGTTTTTCGCTCCTGCCGGAACATCATCAATAATTCATTCTCGATACATCTCGAAGCATAAGTCACCAGTCTGTGTCCTTTTTCTGCCTTATAGGTATTGATCGCCTTAATCAGTCCGATGGTTCCGACAGAAATCAGATCATCTTTTTCTCTGTCAAAATTGTGATATTTTTTTGCAATGTGCGCAACTAATCGAAGATTATGTTCCACCAACAGATTTCTTGCTTCCATATCTCCTTGATGGCTTAGCTCCAGATAGTGTCGTTCTTCTTCCAGTGATAAAGGTTCCAAAAACGCTTGCAAAAGAAAGCACCCTTCTAAGCCTTTTTATCATACTATGATAATCGACCTAAAAAAGTGCTTTTCCAAAAGATTTCTATTCTTTTCGTCTTAATAGATATCCCTCTTTGATTTCCTCGCCGAAATCTACATATACCATCTGTTTTGGATGCGGAGCACAATCCATGCTTCTGCCATCTTCATCCTCAATCGCCTTTACGACAACGTCCCGGTTCGTTCCGTCAGGAATCATTACCTCAATCGTCTCTCCCACAGAAAATTTGTTTTTCTGCTCTAACAAAGCAAATCCCCTGTCATTATGTCCCTGAACAATACCGATATACGTATAATTCTTAATATAAGTATTGCTATCGTAAATCTGAGAATTTTCATCCGTCTTATCAAAATAAAATCCCGTTGTAAACTGACGGTAGGTACATTTTGCAATCTCATCTCTGTAATAATCCAGATTCGCCTTATATTTTTCCACGGATTCCATACAGTCATCAATGGCCTTTCGATAAGTCCTTGCCACTGTAGCCACATAAAGCGCTGTCTTCATGCGTCCCTCGATTTTTAAACTGTCAATTCCTGCACTAAGAATCTGATCAATATATTCTATCATATTCAAGTCTTTGGAATTAAAGATATAAGTTCCCCTCTCATTCTCATATACCGGCATATATTCTCCCGGTCTGGTTTCTTCCACTACAGAATATTTCCAGCGACATGGATGTGTACACTCACCGCTGTTGGCATTCCTTCCGGTAAAGTAGTTGCTCAAAAGGCATCTTCCGGAATGTGAAATGCACATAGCTCCATGTACAAAAGATTCGATCTCCATATCTTCAGGAATATGTGCACGGATATCTCTAATCTCGTCTAATGATAATTCTCTGGCAGAAACAACGCGGGATGCTCCCTGATCATACCAGAAATTATAAGTTGCATAGTTGGTACTGTTCGCCTGAGTACTGATATGGCGTTCGATATCAGGGCAAATCTCTTTTGCCAGCATAAATACCCCCGGATCTGAAATAATCAGAGCATCCGGTTTTATTTCTTTCAACTCTTCAAAGTATTTTTTAATTCCCTCTAAATCTTCATTATGCGCCACAATGTTCGCAGTAATATAAACCTTTACCCTGTGTTCATGTGCAAACGCAATCCCTTCTTTTACATCTTCCATAGAAAAGTTTTTTGCTTTGGCGCGCAGACCATACATCTCTCCTCCGATATACACTGCATCCGCCCCATACAAAACAGCAACTTTTAACACTTCCAAATTACTTGCTGGAATTAATAACTCAATTTTTCTCATTGGTTTCTCCTGTCTTTATACTGATTGCCACGCCATCACCTACCGGAAGAATCACAGTTTCTAACAGCGGATGATTTTTGATTGTATATAAATAGTCTCTCATTCTCTTATGAATCGTCCGGTCTCTACGTTCAATGGCATACCGTGACTTTGCTACATCTCCATCCTGAAGCACATTGTCAGATACCAAAACGCCCTCCGGCGCCAACAGTCTTAATACATCCTCCAGAAAGTGAATATACTGACCCTTTGCTGCATCTACAAAAATAAGATCAAACGATCCTTTGATTTCTTTTAAAATCTCAATCGCATCTCCTTCCAGAAGTGTAACAGCCTGTTCTTTTCCTGTTTTCCTGATATTTTCTCTGGCTTTTAAAATTCTTTTGTCATTTCGCTCAATGGTGAGGACTGTTCCCCCTTCCGGCTGATAAGAATTCATATAAAGAGATGAAAATCCTACAGCTGCACCAACTTCCAGGATTTTCATCGGCTTTTTTAAAAGGACCAGAGTCCTCAGCAATTCCTTTGTCTCTGGTTTGACAATCGGAACATGATTTTCTCTGGCCTCTTGTTCAATTTTCTCTAAATCATTCTTCTCTTCCCGGATCAATGAGCGGATATATTCTGTAATATTTGAATCCACTATCATTGTATGATCTCCTCCGATATCTGATCTCCGCACAAAATACCCATAATATCATCCATACCCTGGGACTGCGAAAACTCATAGGTTCCCGGCTGAAATGCCTTTCTTTGATATTTTGAAAAATATTTCCGTATTCGGAAACGGTTTTTCCCGTAAATCAATTTCTTCTTCACCAGTTCTGTTGCAACATCTTCTTCAGAATCTGAAGGTTTCACAATCACCCGGATCAGTTTATGACTATTTGTATCATAAGCGGGATTTGAAAATGTCTGTTCTGCAATAACATACGCTCCATAAAAAATGCAAATTACCATGCAGATACAAAAAACCCAGCTTAGCGTCCGAAAAAACAACTGAAAAGAATCTGATTTCAGGAAACTTTTCTCTTCTGAAGAACTCATGTTAAACCTCTGTAATAATTGGAAGGATCATCGGATTTCGTTTTGTTCGTTTCCAGATATAATTACTCAATTCATCTTTAATCTTTGTCTTGATTCTTGCCCAATCTGTAATATTGCGCTCCATGCACTCTTCGACTGCTTCTAAGGCAATCTCCCTTGCCCCTTCCATCAAAGACTCTGATTCTCTTACATAGACAAACCCTCTGGATACAATATCCGGGCCTGCAAGAATCTGATTTCCATGCTTTTGAAGTGTTACGGTAGCAATAATTAAACCATTCTGAGACAGCATTTTACGGTCATTTAGTACGATATTTCCTACATCACCAACACCAAGTCCATCCACAAGAATTCCTCCTGCATGTACTTTTTCTGTAACTTTTCCCTGACGCTTGTTCAGTTCCAAAACATCTCCTTCTGAGAGTACAAATACATTTTGTTTTGAAATTCCCATCTCTACTGCAAGTTCCTGATGACGCATTAAGTGACGGTATTCTCCGTGAACCGGAATTGCATATTTCGGCTTTGTCAATGCGTAAATCAGACGCAGTTCTTCTCTGCAGGCATGTCCGGAAACATGAGTATCTTCAAATACAACCTGGGCACCCTTTGCTGCCAGTTCGTTCATAATTTTGGAAATATTCTTTTCATTTCCAGGAATCGGGCTGGAACTGAAAATAATTGTATCCGTTGGCATAATTGACACTTTTCTATGAGTGGAATTTGCCATACGGGACAAGGCAGCCATCGTCTCTCCCTGACTTCCTGTCGTAATTAAAACAATCTGATCATCCGGATAATTTTTAATCTGATCTGTCTCAATCAAAGTATTTTTTGGAATCTTAATATATCCAAGCTCAGATGCCGTATCAATGATATTTACCATGCTGCGGCCTTCTACCGCAACTTTTCTTCCGTATTTGTGAGCCGAATTTATAATATGCTGTACACGATCCACATTCGAAGCAAAGGTTGCAATAATCATTCTGCCCTTCAGATGTTCTGCAAACAGACTGTCTAAACGCTTTCCGACATTTTTTTCAGAAGGCGTATAGCCCTGGCGCTCTACGTTCGTGCTGTCTGCCATCAGTGCAAGGACTCCTCTGTTCCCCAATTCGGCAAATCTTGCAAGATCAATCGCCTCTCCAAACAGCGGTGTATGATCTACTTTAAAATCTCCGGTATGAATAATCACACCTGCCGGTGTCGTAATTGCCAGCGCAGCCGCATCAGCAATACTGTGGTTGGTCTTTATGAATTCCACATCAAAAATGCCCAGTTTTACGCGATCTCCGTGAGATACTACATGGCGTTCTACCGTATTCAAAAGGCCATGTTCCTTTAACTTGTTCTCAATCAATGCCATTGTAAGTTTTGTCGCATAAATCGGAACGTTCAGTTCCTTCTCAAAATAAGGGATTGCGCCAATATGATCTTCATGACCATGCGTTATTACAAGTCCGCGAATCTTGGATGCATTATCCTTTAAATATGTGATATCCGGAATTACCAGATCGATTCCCAGCATATCATCATCCGGAAATGCGAGTCCACAGTCTACAACCAGAATCTGATTATTACATTCAAATGCCGTAATATTCATTCCAATCTGTCCAAGGCCTCCCAGCGGAATTACCTTTACGGAACTTGGTCTTCTCCGCGGTGCCGGATTACGGTGTCCTCTTGATTGATAATTGTTTTTGTTATATGTCTTTTTTTCCTTTGAATAGTTTACTTTTTTTGGTTTTACCTGTTGTCTTTGCTGATTGTCTCTCAACGTTCTTCCTCCATTTTCTATCAGTCTGACAATCTATTGTTTCATCTCGTTGGAAGCAAAAAGGAGTGTGCAAAAAAACAAGCCACAGGAAAAGGCAAGGCAATCTGACCTACTTTAAATTTCCTATTCCCTCTCTGTGTCTAAGGGCTTCCCAAGTGGCATGTCTTTCATCTTATGATACTTTTTTATAAACTCACTTCAAACTCTTCCGTTAACTCATTAAAAATCTTTGAAATCATGTCCAGCTCCGCTTCGTCCTCTACAATCTCATAGGATACATAATCATCCTCCAGCTGAACCTCTCTCATAATCAGAACAACTCCGTCTTCTTCCATAGAATCTGCTACCAGCAGATAATTTCTTCCTGCAAGTGTTGTCTGCTCTAAAACAATAAATTCAATTTCGTTGCCATCTTCGTCCAGAAAAAGAATCTGATTCTCTTTTTCTCTCATCATTACTTCCTTTCTCTATAAGGAATCTAAATATCCCTGTAAAATTAAAGACGCGGCAATCTGGTCGATCACTTTTTTCCGGTTCTCCCGGCGCACTCCGCTCTCCATCAGAACTCTTTCTGATGCAACCGTTGTAAGTCTCTCGTCCCATAAGATAACCTCTGCATTCGTACGACGCACCAAAGCATCGCGGAAATCCATCGTATCATTTCCCCGTTCACCGATCGTATTATTCATATTTTTCGGGAATCCAAGAACAATGGTGTCAACATTATATTGTCTCACCAATTCTTCAATCCGAGCATAAGTCTTGCGAAGTTTATTCGCATCCTTGCGGGTGATCGTCTCTAAAGGCTGAGCTGTCAATCCCAGCTCATCGCTCACTGCCACACCTACTGTCCTTGTCCCATAATCTAACCCTAAGATTCTCATAATAACACTGTCTACTTTAACTTCGTATCAATATAGTTCTCAAGCAGAGCTTCCATAATCTCGTCGCGCTCTACCTTGTTAATAATACTTCTTGCATTCTTATGACTGGTAATATAAGTCGGATCTCCTGACATCAGATATCCAACGATCTGGTTTACAGGATTATATCCTTTTTCCTGTAAAGCTTCGTATACACGTTCTAAAATCATGTATACATCAAATTCCTCTTTTACAACTGAAAAATGTTGTGTACGATTGTTATCCATAATTATCACGTCCCTTTCATGTAGTTCTATTTTAATATAAAACCTGTGAAATAGCAATGGAAAACCCAAAATTTCATGAGAACTTAACACGTTCTCTTTATTTTTCCCTCTCTGCCATTACAAATCCATTCGGAGAAATTTCTTTCAATTTCACCTGTATTGTCTGGTTTTCCAACGGCTGACTGTTATACACAGCCACCTTAATATACTCCTTTGTATGACCTGTATAAAGATCATTTTCTCCGTGAACTTTTTCCTCAATCAAAACTTCCCGAATACTCCCAAGCTGTTTTTCTTCAAATTCTCTCTGATGTCTTTGAGACATTTCCAGCAGTACACTGCTTCTTGCTGTCTTTATCTGAGCATCAACCTGAGGAATCATGTCTGCCGCTTTGGTTCCCTTTCGGATCGAATATTTAAATACATGCATTTCATAGAGATTAATTTCTTCTAAAAATGCTCTCGTCTGTTCAAATTCTTCCTCTGTCTCGCCCGGAAATCCAACGATAATATCTGTCGTCAATGCCGGACTGTCAAAATGACGCCGGATACAATCGCATTTTTCCCTTACCTGTGCTGTCGTATACTTTCGGTTCATTCTTTCTAACACGGAATCACATCCACTTTGCAGTGACAAGTGAAAATGCGGACAAAAACTTTTGATCCGACTTAACCGCATCACTGTATCTTCCGTAATAAATCCAGGTTCCAGTGAGCCAAGACGAATTCTTCTCACTCCCTGAACTTCAGAAATCTCTTCTAACAGATCGATCAAAGTAATGTCTTTTAAATCTTTTCCATAGGAAGTTACATGGATCCCTGTAATGACAAATTCCTGACATCCGTCATTTGCAAGCATCCTGATCTCCTGCAAAATATCTTCTTTTTCCCGGCTTCTGACTCTTCCTCTGGCATAAGGAATAATGCAGTAAGAACAAAACTGATTGCATCCATCCTGTACCTTAATATAAGCTCTCGTATGTTCCTTTAGCTGTTTCACCTGAAGGTTTTCATACGTCCTGTCACGGGCAATATCCAGAACTTCTGATTTATGACTTGAAGCTCCTATATAATCTTCCAGAATCTGAACAAGATCCTTCTTTTTATTATTCCCAATAATCAAATCAATATTTTCATCTTTTGCTAATTCTTCTTTTCCAACCTGGGCATAACATCCCACTGCAGCCACAACTACATCGGGATTTTTCTTTTTTGCACGATGAAGCATCTGCCGGGATTTTCGTTCTGCCATATTCGTCACGGAACAAGTATTTACAATATAAATATCTGCTGTCTCCTTAGAATCGACCATGGAAACGCCCGCCTCTTTTAACATTCCATACATGGCATCTGTTTCATATTGATTTACTTTACATCCCAAAGTTACGATTGCCGCCCGTTTTCCCTGTAAATTCATAAAGTTCCTTTCTTATTGACTTTTTGACAAAATGCGAGTACACTATCTTTGACATTGCAGAGAATCGGACAAAGCGAACAAGTCCGCATCAAACTCCCTCTATCCCTCAATCTTTGAGGGACTTACTCCGCTTTGCGCGCCAGATGCAGACTGCGAAAGCAGTCATATTTCTTCTTGCATCTGGTCGCATCCTACGCGGAGCGGTTTTTTATACCATAGGAAGTTCGAAGAACTTTCCTATGGCACAAAAAACAGATTCTCTGTCCGAAAGCTTTTACCTGATAAAGGAGTTTCATTTTATTATGTATGACACGTTCATCAAGATAAATTCAGTGAAAGATCTGTACTTATTTGTCGATACACTCAACAATTTCTCCGGCAACTTTGAGATCGTTGCCAGTCAATACGCAGTTAATGCAAAATCTCTGATGAATATGCTCAGTCTGGATCTCTCGAAGCCATTACGGCTTACGATAGACTCTGATCAGACCGATGATATTCTGCATCACATTGAGCCATTTATTTTACATGAATAACCTCTGTAGAATCGATGGCTTCTTTCATCAGATCTTCAATCACATCGTCCAAATGACTCTCTGATTTCTTAATTCTTTTCAGATTTCCTTTTGTTACCGGATGTTTTGCTACAAAAATTGTACAACAGTCTTCAAATGGCTGAATGGATGTCTCAAAAGTTCCGATTTTTTCTGCGATATTTACAATTTCCTGCTTGTCCATTCCGATGCAAGGACGAAATACCGGCATCTCACAGACTTCATTGGTAATTGCCAGATTATGAATTGTCTGACTTGCTACCTGCCCGATACTTTCTCCGGTAATCAATGCAAGACCATCATTTTCTTTTGCAAAATGCTCCGCAATTTTCATCATATATCTGCGCATAATAATGGTCAGCTCATCATGTGGACATTTCTCATAAATTGCCAGCTGAATATCCGTAAAGTTTACTACATGAAGGTTAATCGGTCCCGCATATTTCGCCACAATCTTCGCAAGATCTACAACTTTTTGTTTCGCTCTCTCACTTGTATAAGGAGGTGCATGGAAGTAAGTTGCATCAATGCGGACTCCTCGCTTGGCAATCATATATCCTGCAACCGGACTGTCAATTCCTCCGGATAATAACAGCATTGCCTTTCCATTGGTACCAACCGGCATTCCGCCTGGACCTTTGATCTCCTGAGAATAAATATAAATATATTTGCGAACCTCGATATTTACCATAACCTGGGGATGATGGACATCTACTTTGATTCCCTCAAATGCCTCCAGCATTTTCTCTCCGATATCCATATTGATGGACATGGAATCCATCGGAAACTGTTTGTCTCCTCTTCTTGCATGAACTTTGAATGTGAAGTTTTTCTCAGGATACTGTTCATCAATAAATGTCAGTACTGTCTTTCGCAGGTTTTCAATGTCTTTGCGTTCTTCGATCACCATCGGACAAATCCCGACAATTCCAAAGACTCTCTGCAAAGCCTCTACGGCCTCGTCATAATCAAAATCTTCTTTTCCTTCCACAAACATACGGCCGGACTCTTTTCTGACAACAAACTCTCCAACCGGTTTCATCGCAAAACGAATCTGCTTCATCAAAGCATCTTCGAACATATATCTGTTTTTTCCTTTAATCGCAATCTCGCCGTACTTAATTAAAAAGGCTGTTACTTTCATCTTTTTCTCCTTTTTCTATCTTCTTACAAATCTTCGAAGCATTGGTACCAGTTCCTTTAATGCCTCGATGGTTTCATCTACTTCCTCTTTGGTATTTTCAATGGAAAAACTAAATCTCAGTGTTCCGTCCTTCCATTCATCGCCCAGACCAATCGCATTCAAGGTTCCGCTGACAGCCTGTTTCTTATTGGAAGAACAGGCAGAACCGGAGGATACATAAATCCCCTTGTCTTCCAGTGCATGCAGCAGCACTTCACTTCGTAACTTCTGAAAACTGATGCTCGCCACATGAGGCGCCTGTCCTGAATTGTCTTTGATGCCTTCAATCTCTCTGATCCGCTCCTGAAAATACTCTTTCACCTGACGAATCTTTTCGGCATTCTCATACTGATCCCCGATCATCTTTTTGCAGGCAGCCGACAACCCTGCGATTCCCGGTACATTTTCTGTTCCGGAACGCATTCCTTTTTGCTGTCCTCCTCCAAAAATAATCGGAGAAATTTTTGTTCCTTCTTTTATATAGATAAATCCAACCCCCTTTGGGCCGTGAATTTTATGTCCACTCATTGAAAGCAGGTCGATTCCCATATTTTTCGGAACAATCGGCATCTTTGCATAGGCCTGAATTGCATCTACATGAAAAATGGTATCCGGATTTTTTTCTTTTATGAGTTTCCCTATTTCTGCGATAGGTTCTATCGTACCAATCTCATTATTGACCATCATGCAGGATACGAGAATTGTATCCTCTCGAATTGCATCATTTAACTGATCCAGATTGATTATTCCTGATGAATCTACATCCAGATAAGTTATTTCAAATCCAAGATTTTCTAAATGATACATCGGCTCATAGACAGAAGCATGTTCGATCTTTGTCGTAATAATATGCATACCCTTGCGCCGATTTGCCATTGCTGTCCCGAGAATCGCCGTATTATTAGATTCTGTACCACCGGAAGTAAAGAATATCTCTTTTGGCTTTGCCCGCAAAGTCTTTGCAATCACTTCTTGTGCTTCTTTGATTTTATTTTCTGCCTCCATGCCTTTGATATGCTTTGCAGAAGGGTTTCCGTAGGTGACCTCCATTGCTTCCTGCATCGCTTCCAGAACTTCAGGAAAAACGCGAGTTGTCGCCGCATTATCAAAATAAATCATCTGTTTTCTCCTATTCTTCTAACATAAACATCAAAACAGACAACACTGCCATACCGGCAGTCTCTGTCCGCAAAATCCGTTTCCCCAGCGTCATTGTCTCGGCTCCGGCTTTTCTCAAAGCATCAATTTCTTCTTTTTCAAATCCACCCTCCGGTCCGATGATAATACCGATTCTTGATTTGCCTTTCACAGATGCAATCAGTTCTCTCGAAGCTTCCATTCCCTTTGCCTCCTCATAAGGTGCCAAAAACAATTCCGAATCTTTCACTTCTTCTATGACTTCCCTGAAAGTTTTAATCTGAGACACTTCCGGAATCACGCCTCGTTTCGCCTGCTTGGCTGCGCTTAAAGCAATCGTATTCCACCGCTGTACCTTCTTGACAGCTTTCTTGTCATCGAATTTTACAACGCATCGTTTCATTGCTACCGGAACAATTTCTGAGACACCAAGTTCCACCGCTTTTTGCACGATCAATTCCATCTTATCCCCTTTGGGAAGCCCCTGATACAGTATAATTTTTGTTGGAAGTTCCGTCTCCATGCCGTGAACATCTATAATTTTTGCACGGATTTCTTCCTCGGAAAACTCCTCTAAACTGCACTCATATTCAAGATCTCCTCCACAGCTTAAAAAGACTTTTTCACCCGGTTTCATCCGTAAAACTCTTCTTATGTGATTAACATCTGTGCCTTTTATTAACGCATATCCATCTTTGATCTGATCTTCTTTGATAAAAAAACGGTACATGGTTTACCTCTTTTTCGCTGTCATAGAAACCCAATCTTTCATTCTTCGAGTTTCCAGTATCTCAAACCCATAATTCAAAAGTTTCTCTGATATTTCCTGTTCTTTGGTATCAATAATTCCTGAAATGACAAAAACTCCGTCTTCTGTTAAAAACTGATCTACCATCTCAATCAGAGGTGAAATCACATCTGCCAGAATATTCGCAACAACCAATGGATAACACTTCTGCCCAAGAGATTTTGAAAACTCCGGATCATCCAGAACATTTCCCCGGTATATTTCAAATCGTTCTTCTTCTATATGATTCACTTCGAAATTTTCTTCGGACGCTGATATAGCATGAGGATCAATATCGGTAAGCACTGCATGTCCTGCCCCCAGCTTCAGGGCAATGATTGAAAGAATTCCACTGCCGCATCCCACATCCAAAATTCTGGTGTCTTCTTTAATATATGGTTTCATCCCCTGAATACACAGTTTTGTTGTCTCATGAGAACCTGTTCCAAATGCGGTTCCCGGATCAATCTCAACGACAACGGTATCCTCTGTCTGGTCTTCAAGAGTCTCCCAGGTAGGTTTGATCACAATCTGTTCATCCAGACAAATCGGTTTAAAAAACTTCTTCCAGTTATTTACCCAGTCTTCTTCTTTTGTCTTATCAAACGAGATGGTTCCCTCTCCAATCTCCATGAATTCACTGAGACGGTGGAGCATTGCCTGGATCTTCATCGTAATCTGCTCCAGATCTTCCTCTTCATCAAAATAGCAATGAATCTTTGCAGTCCCGTCATCCGGCGCAATATCATCCGGCAAAAGGTCTACATACATTACCTTCATATCTTCCTCAGTCAAAGACACATGGTCTTCCACTTCTACTCCACAAGCTCCAAGTTCTGTCAGTTCATAGCTGATCATATCTTCCGCAGAAGTTCGTGTATTAATTGTAATCTTATTCCATCCCATTGAAACTGAGCTTCCTTTCCATTCATTCTTTTGACGCTAGTATCAATTTATTAGTGTATCATAGAAAAACAGGGAATACAAGAAAGAATCCTGCATTTGCAGGATTCTCCCATAGTATCTGTTAAATTCTAATCCAAAATTTTTCCATCGGTTGAAATCGTTACCACCTGCCATGGAATAAATTTTCCGGAATTCTGTAAAGCTTTCTTTACTGCATTCTCAATTCCTCCGCAGCAAGGAACTTCCATTCTTATCACGGTGACACTCTTGATATTGTTTTGTGCAATGATCTGTGTCAGTTTTTCGGAATAATCACCCTCATCCAGTTTTGGACAGCCAATCAGCGTGATTTTATTTTTCATAAATTCCCGGTGGAAATTTCCATAGGCATATGCCGTACAATCTGCCGCAATTAAGAGGTTTGCATTTTCAAAATATGGCGCATTGATCGGAACCAGCTTAATCTGTACCGGCCACTGCATCAGCCCCATTTTTCTCATATTGGCTTCCACCTCTTCCTTTTCATATTCAGCACCAACGGATTAC
>OBYP01001295.1_pt1 | contig 12804 bp, 11 predicted proteins | sample 1501461 | NCBI WGS metagenome assembly OBYP01 (sample SAMEA2580201, study PRJEB22360) | human gut metagenome | biome: human gut; feature: human-associated habitat; material: faeces | place: Denmark | collected 2008/2010 | reverse complement strand
TTAGGAGGAATTAATCATGGCAGTAAAAGTAGCGATTAATGGATTTGGACGTATTGGACGTCTTGCATTCAGACAGATGTTCGGAGCAGAAGGATATGAAGTTGTAGCAATCAACGATTTAACATCTCCAAAGATGCTTGCACACCTGTTAAAATATGATTCTTCACAGGGAACATACGCATTAGCTGACAAAGTAGAAGCAACAGATGATTCTATCATCGTTGACGGAACAGAAATCAAAATTTATGCTGAAGCTGATGCTGCAAAACTTCCATGGGGAGAAATTGGTGTAGATGTTGTTCTTGAGTGTACAGGATTCTATACATCAAAAGATAAAGCATCTGCTCATATTGAAGCAGGAGCTAGAAAGGTTGTTATCTCTGCACCAGCAGGAAATGATCTTCCAACAATCGTTTATAATGTAAACCATGATGAACTGAAAGCTGAAGATACAGTAATCTCTGCAGCTTCTTGTACAACAAACTGCTTAGCACCTATGGCAAAAGCTCTTAATGATCTTGCTAAGATTAAATCTGGAATTATGTGTACAATCCATGCTTACACAGGAGATCAGATGACTCTTGACGGACCACAGAGAAAAGGAGATTTAAGAAGATCTCGTGCAGCTGCAGTTAATATCGTACCTAACTCAACAGGTGCAGCAAAAGCAATCGGACTTGTTATTCCAGAATTAAATGGAAAATTAATCGGAGCTGCTCAGCGTGTTCCAACTCCTACAGGATCTACAACAATCTTAACAGCAGTTGTTGAAGGAAATGTAACAGTTGATGAAATCAACGCAGCAATGAAAGCAGCATCTACAGAATCTTTCGGATATAACACAGACGAAATCGTTTCTAGCGACATCGTTGGAATGAGATATGGTTCTTTATTCGATGCTACACAGACAATGGTTCTTCCATTAGAGAATGGAACAACAGAGGTTCAGGTTGTATCTTGGTATGATAATGAAAACTCTTACACAAGCCAGATGGTAAGAACAATCAAATACTTTGCTGAATTGGCTTAATTTGATAGTGAATGAGGACAAACCTGTATTTGATACAGTGTGATAAGACTCAACTGGGGTCCGGTCTTTTTGGACCGGATCCCTTTTTTCATTTCACAAGGAAATTCCAAAGAGGTCTTTGTGGAATAAAATGCGCTTTATAAAGCGTAAAATCTTAGGAGGAAATACGAAACATGTTAAATAAAAAATCTGTAGATGACATTAATGTAGCTGGAAAGAAAGTCTTAGTACGTTGTGATTTCAACGTGCCGTTAAAAGACGGACAGATTACAGACGAAAACCGTCTGGTTGCTGCACTTCCAACAATTAAAAAACTGATTGCTGACGGTGGAAAAGTAATTCTTTGTTCCCATTTAGGAAAACCGAAAGGGGAGCCAAAACCGGAATTATCCCTTGCGCCGGTAGCTGTACGTTTAAGTGAGCTGTTAGGACAGGAAGTAAAATTTGCAGCAGACGATAATGTTGTCGGAGATAATGCAAAAGCAGCAGTTGCTGCTATGAAAGATGGAGAAGTTGTTCTTCTTCAGAATACTCGTTACAGAGCAGAGGAAACAAAGAACGGAGAAGCATTTAGCAAAGATCTTGCAAGTCTGTGTGATGTATTTGTAAACGATGCATTTGGTACTGCTCATAGAGCACACTGCTCTAACGTTGGTGTCACAGAATATGTTGATACTGCAGTAGTTGGTTATTTAATGCAGAAAGAGATTGATTTCTTAGGAAATGCTGTAAATAATCCGGAAAGACCTATGGTTGCCATCTTAGGTGGAGCAAAAGTTGCAGATAAGTTAAAAGTAATTGATAACCTTCTTGAAAAATGTGATACACTGATCATCGGTGGTGGAATGGCTTATACATTCTTAAAAGCAAAAGGATATGAAGTTGGAACATCTCTGGTAGATGATGAAAAGATTGATTATTGTAAAGAAATGATGGATAAAGCGGAAAAATTAGGAAAGAATCTGTTCCTTCCGGTTGATACAACAATTGCAAAAGATTTCCCTAATCCAATTGATGCTGAGATCGAAGTATCTGTTGTACCTTCCAATGAGATTCCGGCAGACATGATGGGGCTGGACATCGGAACTAAGACAGCAGCAAAATTTGCAGAAGCAGTAAAAACTGCAAAGACTGTTGTATGGAACGGACCAATGGGTGTATTTGAGAATCCGATTCTTGCAAAAGGAACAATTGCAGTAGCAGAATCTTTAGCAGAGACAGAAGCTACAACAATCATCGGTGGTGGAGACTCCGCAGCAGCAGTAAACCAGTTAGGATTCGGAGATAAGATGACTCATATCTCAACAGGTGGTGGAGCATCTCTGGAATTCTTAGAAGGAAAAGAACTTCCTGGTGTTGTTGCAGCCAACGACAAATAAGAATTAAGTGTTTAGTTCAAACTGCAGATGACAAGTAAAGTATATAATAATTTTAAGAAAGAAGGATAAGTTTTATGCGTAAGACAATCGTAGCAGGAAACTGGAAAATGAACAAAACTCCCAGTGAGGCAAAAGCTTTAATCGAAGAATTAAAACCATTAGTAGCAAGTGAGACTTCTGATGTAGTATTCTGTGTACCAGCAATCGACATTCCGGCAGCAATCGAAGCAGCAGCAGGAAGCAACATTGAAATCGGTGCAGAGAATATGTACTTTGAAGAGAGTGGTGCTTACACAGGAGAAATCGCTCCAAATATGTTAACAGATCTTGGAGTAAAATATGTAATCATTGGACATTCTGAGAGAAGAGAATATTTTGCAGAGACAGACGAAACTGTAAATAAAAAAGTATTAAAAGCTTTTGAACATGGAATTACACCAATCGTCTGCTGTGGAGAAACTCTTGCTCAGAGAGAACAGGGAGTTACAATTGACTTTGTTCGCCAGCAGATTAAGATTGCATTCCAGGGAGTTACAGCAGATCAGGCAAAGACTGCAGTAATCGCTTACGAACCAATCTGGGCAATTGGAACTGGTAAAGTTGCAACAACAGAGCAGGCTCAGGAAGTTTGCGCAGCAATTCGTGTATGTATTGCAGAAGTATATGATGAAGCTACAGCAGAAGCAATCCGCATTCAGTATGGTGGATCTGTATCTGCAGACAGTGCGCCAGAATTATTCGCTCAGCCGGATATCGATGGTGGATTAGTAGGTGGTGCTTCATTAAAACCAGACTTTGGTAAAATTGTGAACTACAAATAATTTGATTAATTATGAGATGGGTCCCGCAAGTATGTATCTTCATGCTTGCGGGATTTCTTTTTATAAGATATTTAGTCTAAAACATGATTCATAAACTGAATGATTCCGGCTTCTACGTCATTTTTGATGCTTGCATAGTTGTGAATTTCATGTCGATATCCGGAGTATACTTTTGTTGTTACATTATGCCCGGTTTGATACAGCCAGTTGCTTACTTCATAAACACCTTTTCCATATTCACCTACCGGATCCTGATCGCCGCCGATGTTGTAAATCGGAAGATCTGTCGGCACTTTTTCTGCCCACTGTGTTCCGATAATTACCTGCATCATCTGTACAAAATAGAGCAGAGACTGATTGGTGGTTGGTTTGGTGAATGCATCAAAAGGATCTTCTGCATGATCTTTTTGTACATAAGGGTCGGCGCAGATCCATTCATTTCCGATACTTACATCGCCGCAGCGCTCACACATCCAGCCCAGAAGTTCAGCCGTAAACTGAGGATCAGACTCTTTTCCTTTTCCGTCATCGACTGCCTTTTGAAGAGCGGTTTCAGCAGTATCTGCACCACGAAAGATTCCGGCAGTACCGCAGATGGTATATGATTGAGCTGGCGCATAGCCCACAGATCAGTGTCTGCTGTGAAGGGATTGAATTTGAAGAAGAGCTGGAATGTCTGAATAAATTGCAGCCGGAGATTTTGCAGGAATTTTGCTATCGCCAATTACATAATCCTTATTTGAAGGAGGATGTGTTTATTCGGGAAAAATTAATGTACTGGTATGGCAGAGAGTGCAGATTGGTCTTTGCAAGAACTTTGGATAAAGGGGATCGATGGCTGAATCAGCAAAGAAGCGACGATCTCTATGTTTCAGACCAGGTAATTCGGCTCATGGAGTGCAGCGGAAAATCGCAGGAAATCCAACAGACAGTGAATATTGTACTTCAGCATGTGGCACGATTTTATGAGGCAGATCGAACATATTTGTATTTATATCAGGGAGAAATGGATGTCTGGCAGAATGTCGGTGAATATCAGGCACCGGGGATCATACCGAGAGCTCAGTGTCATCAAACGGTTGAATCAGGATTTCTTCTGCCCTGGATTGAGATTTTAAAAAAGAATAAAGATACGGTGATTTTAAAAAGGGATGCTTTAGGACAAAATAAGCGTGAGCTGATAAAGGCTATGCAGATACAGGGAGTAGAAGACATTCTTTTGTGCAGTCTGTGGAAAGATCAGCAATTAGTCGGATTTATCGGAGCAGATCAGGGGCATCGTTTTATGAATCGAAAAGTAATGATGAAAAAGGCGGCACAGATGCTGGAACTTCAATTTACAAAAGAGGAGGTGTCTGGAGAAGATCTGCAAAACGAGTTTTCAGATTTCAAAATGAGCTTGAATATTTTGGATATGACGATTTTAGGACTGTGGATTATTAAGATAGATTCGGAGCGGAAGTATTTTCGAATGATTGCAAATAAAACGATGAAAAAAGTGCTTGGTGCACCGGATGGACTGTCACCGGAGGAATATTATGAACATTGGTACAGCAGAATCAATGAAGGATATTATCATTATGTCAACCAGGGTGTGGAGTCAATGATTACAACAGGGGAGGTTGTTCAGCTTGAGTATACATGGAAACATCCGCAACGAGGCGAAGTCGTAGTTCGATGTGTGGGGGCTATGTCAGGAAATCAGAATGGTGAGATCACTCTGGAGGGATACCACAGAGTGATTGATGATATGGAGCAGACACAATATCTTTCTCGAAACTATGAAAATGAGATTTTTGAATTCCATGAGATGCGTAGCATGATTTATTTTCACAGTGCAAGAAACCTGATCTTCGGGGGGAGAAAAGAAGGAAGAAGGATTTCCGGAGTCATGGATTCGCAGAGGAATCGTACATCCGTATTTTGTGGAAGAATTCCGAAAAATGTTTCATCAGGTAGATCAAAAAGAGCAGAACCAGTCAGCTCATATGATGTTTCAAAATGACGGAATTGTGATTTCAGCAGGTGGTCTATGGGAAACCTATAGAGAAAACAAAGAAGAACCTTATGTTTTCCGGGATTTTGCAAAAAGGTTGATTGATCAGATCGCAGAGGATGCAGATAAAGAAAAATACAAAGAACATTTGAAGATTGAGAATCTGAAGGCGGGATTTCGTTCCGGAGTCAATAATCTCTCTTTTCAGTATCAAAAAAGAGAAGGAAGCAGTGTTCTCTGGAGAGAATTAGTAGTTCATTTGTTTCAGGAAGAATATACAGAAGATATGTATGCCTTGATTTATCAGAAAAATATACATACAGAGAAAAAATTGGCGCTGGAAAATGAAAGAGCAGCCAGATATGATTCTTTGACCAATGTCTTAAACCAGTCTACCTTTGAAAAACAGATGAATGCATATGTTCAGGCTATGAAGCCAGGAGAAGTTTGTGCGTTCCTGTTGTTTGATATTGATGATTTTAAACAGGTAAATGACACCCGGGGCCATTTAGAAGGCGATCATATGTTAAGAGAATTGACAGAAGTGTTGGAGAATTCTTTCCGCAGTACCGATTTGATCGGACGTCTGGGAGAAGATGAATTTATGGTTTTTGTGCGAAACATAAAATCAGAAAAAATCCTGCGGAAAAAACTTGATAAAATGTACCAGCGGATGCAAAAAGGAGAGAATGAACTTTCGTGCAGCTGCGGCATTTGTATGATCCAAAAAGATAACTTCCAGTATATGTATTGTCTGAAACGGGCAGACGAAGCCTTGTATGAGAGTAAGCGAAGTGGTAAGAATCATTATACATTCGCAATCTCTAGTTGAATTTCGTGAAAAGAATCGTTATAATATTAACGGACATAAATGAAAAATAAAGATGAGATAAAGGAGATAAAGATGAGCAAAAAACCTACCGTTCTTATGATTTTAGATGGATATGGATTAAATGACAAACAGGAAGCAAATGCCGTTGCAGAAGGACAGACTCCTGTTATGGATAAATTAATGAAAGAATATCCGTTTGTGAAGGGTAACGCATCCGGTATGGCTGTCGGGCTGCCGGAAGGACAGATGGGAAATTCTGAGGTCGGACATCTGAATATGGGTGCAGGACGCATCGTGTATCAGGAACTGACAAGAATCACAAAAGAAATTGAAGATGGAGATTTCTTTAAGAATGAAGCTTTGTTAAAGGCAATGGAAAACTGCAAAGAGAATGATACTGCACTTCACTGCTTTGGATTGTTGTCTGACGGAGGTGTTCACAGCCATAATACTCATTTATATGGTGTATTGGAAATGGCAAAAAGACAGGGATTAGATAAGGTATATGTTCATCTGTTTTTAGATGGACGTGATACTGCACCGACTTCCGGAAAAGGATTTGCCGAAGAGCTGGCTGCAAAGATGGAAGCGATCGGAGTTGGTAAGATCGCTACAGTTTCAGGACGTTACTATGCGATGGATCGTGATAATCGTTGGGATCGTGTGCAGAAAGCATACAATGCAATCGTTCTTGGACAGGGAAATACAGCAGAGGATGGTGTAGAGGCAATAGCTTCTTCTTACAAAGAAGATGTGACAGATGAGTTCGTTGTTCCAACTGTAATTATGAAAGACGGAGCACCGGTTGCTACATTAAAAGAAAACGATTCTGTTGTATTCTTTAACTTCAGACCGGACCGTGCAAGAGAAATCACACGTTCTATCTGTGATGACAATTTTGACAGTTTTGATCGTCCGAATGGATACTTTAAAACAACATTTGTATGCTTTACAGAGTACGATGTTACAATTCCGAACAAACTGGTAGCATTCCACAAAGTAGAAATTAAGAATACCTTTGGTGAATTTCTTGCAAAAAATGGTTTAAAACAGCTTCGTCTGGCAGAGACAGAAAAATATGCCCATGTAACATTTTTCTTCAATGGCGGAATTGAGGAGCCAAATGAAAATGAAGAGAGAATTCTTGTAAATTCTCCAAAAGTTGCAACTTATGATCTTCAGCCGGAGATGAGTGCACCGGAAGTAGGAGAGAAATTAGTAGATGCAATCAAATCCGATAAATATGATGTAATTATCGTTAACTTTGCAAACAGTGATATGGTTGGTCATACAGGAATTGAAGAAGCTGCAATTAAGGCAGTAGAGACAGTTGACAAGTGTGTTGGTGATGCAGTCAAAGCAATCGAAGAAGTAGGCGGACAGATGTTTATCTGTGCAGATCACGGAAATGCTGAGCAGTTAAAAGATTACCAGACAGGAGCACCATTTACAGCGCACACAACGAACCCGGTTCCGTTTATTCTTGTAAACTATGATGAGGGTGTAACTTTAAGAGAAGGCGGTTGTCTTGCTGATATTGTTCCAACATTAATTGAAATGATGGGAATGGAACAGCCGGAAGAAATGACAGGAAAATCTCTGTTAATCGAAAAATAAAAGACAGTGCGAATACGGAATAAAATTCCGGTTCTGTAATATTGCCAGGATAATGGCGTCTGTGATTTATGGATTGCAGGCGCTGTTTTCATTTTACATAAAAAATCAATCTGGTTTGGATCGTACTGGGATGAAATCAAAAGATTTGTGGAAGGAACTGTATAGAGGTTCATATTCTTGGAAAGAATAACATCATTACTTGTAAAGGGTGTGATGTGATGAAAGATCGTATATGTATTGAAAATGTAATTGGAAGAGAAGTATTGGACAGCAGAGGAAATCCGACGGTGGAAGTCGAGGTATTGTTGGAAAGTGGAGTCAGAGGAAGTGCCATTGTTCCATCGGGAGCATCTACCGGAAAGTTTGAGGCATTGGAACTGCGTGACCGGGAGAAACGCTATCGTGGATTGGGTGTTGAGACTGCAGTAAATCATGTAAATCATAAGATTGCAGATCGTCTGATCGGGAAAAATGTTTTAAATCAGATTGAGATTGATCAGATTATGCTGGAAGCAGACGGAACAGAGAATAAGGAGCGTTTTGGTGCGAATGCAGTTCTCGGGGCGTCACTGGCATCAGCTAAGGCAGCAGCCAATGCGTTAGACATCCCATTATATCAATATTTGGGCGGCAGCTTTGCATGCAGGCTTCCAATACCGATGATGAATATTTTAAACGGCGGACAACATGCAGATAACACAGTGGATTTTCAGGAGTTTATGATTGCTCCGGTAGGTGCAGATTCGTTTCGGGATGCCTTGATGATGGGTGCAGAAATCTATCATACTTTAAAAGACATTCTCAAAGAGAGTCATTTAAGTACCGGGGTAGGTGACGAAGGAGGTTTTGCTCCGGATCTGGAGAGTTCTGAACAGGCTTTAGACCTGTTGGTTCATTCGATCGAGACTGCCGGGTATAAACCCGGAGAGGAAGTTGCGATTGCGATGGATTGTGCTGCATCCGAAATCTACGATGAAGATGAGGGAATTTACTATTTTGCCGGAGAGAGCCGTATGACCGGGAAAGAAGTCCGAAGAAATTCTGAGGAAATGGTACAATATTATGAGAAGCTGGTGGAACAGTATCCGATTTTTTCAATCGAAGACGGGTTAAACGAGGAGGATATGCCGGGATGGAAAGTTCTGACCTATCGACTGGGAGAGAAGATTTTGTTAGTCGGAGATGATCTTTTTGTGACAAATGTAAAACGTCTCAAAGAAGGAATCAAAGAGGATATTGCCAACAGTATTTTAATTAAACCAAATCAGATTGGAACTTTGACGGAGACTTTAGATGCCATTGAGACGGCGGCAAATGCAGGATACAGAACGATTATTTCTCATCGTTCCGGAGAGACAGAAGACACGACCATTGCAGATATTGCTGTGGCGGTGAATAGCGGTCTGATTAAGACAGGCGCTCCGTGCCGTTCCGACAGAACCTCGAAATATAACCGTCTGCTCCGAATTGAGGAACAGCTTGGAAGCTGTAGAAGATATGGATTGTAGTATGAATGTATCCATGTTACAATGAGGCTGTATAACATGAAGATGTGAAATTTGAAAAATAGGGAAAAGGTGTACAGTATGTTAAATCCACGCAAAGCCTCGTAGTTTTCCTTGCAACTTATACTTTTTTGTGTTAAAATATCACACAGTAAACTTAAATATAATTAGGAGGCATATCGTGAGAACAGCGTTAACTGTAGTATTTATTATAGCATCAATTTTATTAATCATATTAGTATTAATGCAAGAAGGAAAAGAAGCCGGATTAGGGTCACTTACAGGGGCAGCAGATACCGGAACTTATTGGAGCAAGAACAAGGGGCGTTCCAAAGAAGGAACTTTAATTCGCGTAACAACATTTTTTACAATTGTATTTTTTGTAACAGCGGCAATCCTCTGTTCAAGATTTCTTTAGGAAAATGGAGACACTTCTTAAATATTTAAGAGGTGTCTTTTATTTCGCAGGAGTAAAAACATATGACAGAAAAACGATTTGAAAGAAAAAAAAGAATAAAAGAGTTAATTTATGATCTGCATTATCGTCCGATGAAGCAGAAGGAGATCGGTTATCTTTTGCAGGTTGCGCCGGAAGACAGAGATGAGTTTGTCAGTATCTTAAAGGAACTGGTGGATGAAGGTGTCATTGAGGTGACCAAGAGAGGAAAATATCAGCCGCTATCTGTAAAACACTTAAAGGGAACTTTTACATGTACTCAAAAAGGATTTGGGTTTGTTGCGGTTAAGGGCGAAGAACAGGATTACTATATTCACGAGAGAAACATGAATGGAGCGTTCCATGAGGATACGGTTTTAATGGAAGTATTAGAAGACCATCCGAAAGCAGGGCGGAGAAAAGAAGGTAAAATCATTAAGATTTTGAAGCGTGGAATGACGACCATTGTCGGGACGCTGCAAAAAAACCAGAATTTTGGGTTTGTAGTTCCGGATAATCTTCGTTTTGACAGCGATATTTTTGTATCCAAATCCGAATGCAAGAATCTGACCAGTGGATTTAAAGTCCTTGTAAAAATCACAAATTACGGGGATGAACGCCATAGTCCCGAGGGAGAGATTGTAGAAGTTTTAGGACACAAAGATGATCCGAGAGTCGATATTTTATCGATTGTAAAAGCTTATAATCTTCCGATGGAATTTGATGAGAATGTGAGGCGGCAGGTAGACAAAATTCCGGGAGAGGTAGATGGTTCTTCTTATGGAAACCGCAAAGACATCAGAGACTGGCAGACGGTAACGATTGATGGTGAGGATGCCAAAGATTTGGACGATGCGATTACCCTGGAGAGAAAGGGAAAGAACTATTTGCTGGGCGTGCATATTGCGGATGTATCGGAATATGTAACAGAGTACTCTCCGCTTGATAAAGAGGCGTTAAAAAGAGGAACAAGTGTCTATTTGGTGGATCGTGTGATTCCAATGCTTCCTCATCAGCTTTCTAATGGAATCTGTTCTTTAAATGCCGGGTGTGATCGATTGGCACTAAGCTGTATTATGGAGATTGATCCTTCGGGAAAAGTAGTTGATCATGAGATTGCAGAGACTTTGATCCGGGTAGATCGTAGAATGACGTATACTTCGGTAGCTAAAATCTTAGATGGAGATGAGAAGGAGCAGGAATCTTACAAAGACTTTGTGCCGATGTTTGAGTTGATGGGAGAATTGTCGGAAATTTTAAGAAAACGCCGTCATAAAAGAGGCGGAATTGATTTTGATTTTCCGGAATCTAAGATTCTTCTGGATGATAACGGAAGACCAACAGATATATTCCCTCAGGTGCGCAATATCGCTACAAAGATTATTGAAGATTTCATGTTATGTGCCAATGAAACCATCGCAGAGGATTTTTACTGGAGAGAAATTCCGTTTCTATATCGTACCCATGACATTCCGGATGAAGAAAAAGTCGGGAAATTACAGGCATTTTTACAGAATTTCGGAATTTATTTGAAGATTAGTAAGGATGAGATACATCCGATGGAGGTACAGAAACTGCTGACAAAGATCGAGGGAACTGCCGAAGAACCTTTGATTAGCCGATTAACGCTGCGGTCTATGAAACAGGCAAAATACTCTGTATATAGTTCGGGACATTTTGGTCTGGCGACCAGATATTATTGTCATTTTACATCGCCGATCCGAAGATATCCGGATTTGCAGATCCATCGAATTATAAAAGAAAATCTGCATGGAGATTTTAACGGAAAACGATTTGGTCATTATGAGGCAATTCTTCCAAAGGTAGCGGAACAGTCCTCGAAGACCGAACGAAGAGCAGAAGAGACGGAGAGAGAAGTAGAAAAACTTAAAAAAGCAGAATATATGAAACGTCGTATTGGTGAGATTCATAAAGGAATTATTTCTGGAATAACCAGTTGGGGAATTTATGTAGAACTTCCTGATACGGTGGAAGGAATGGTTCACGTATCTATCTTGCCTGGAGATTACTATTATTATGATGAAAAAACTTATTCGATGATAGGAGAAAGAACAGGAAGGGAATTCAAGCTTGGACAGCAGGTGGAAATTCGGGTAAAAGATGTGGATATGCTTCTTAAGAATATTGATTTTGAGTTAGTAGAGGAGGATGATTATGGCGAAGAGCAGTGGAATGAAGTTGATAGCCAACAATAAGAAAGCAAGACATGATTATTTTGTTGAGGACAGCTTTGAAGCAGGTATCGTACTTCATGGAACAGAGGTGAAATCTCTCCGACAGGGGCATTGCAGTATCAAAGAGGCGTTCGTTGATATTGAAAATGGCGAGGCATTTATCCATCAAATGCATATTAGTCCCTATGAAAAGGGAAATATCTTTAATAAGGACCCTCTTCGGACAAGAAAACTCCTGCTTCATAAGGCAGAAATTTCTAAGATGGTTGGGCAGGTAAATCAAAAGGGTTATACGTTGATTCCTCTGAAAGTATATTTTAGCAAAAGTCTTGTAAAAGTGGAGATTGGGCTTTGCCGTGGTAAGAAACTCTATGATAAGCGACAGGATATTTCAAAAAGAGATCAGTTAAGAGAAGCCCAGAGAGATTTCAAGGTCCGCAATTTTGGATAGGATACCAGAGTTTTGGGGAAAATATATTGACACAAACAGAGAAAAACTATATAATATGAGTTCGAGACTGGGAGCAGTCTTCCAGTCTCGACACAAGTTTAAATCTTTGGGCCAGTACTGGTTTCGACAGGGATTTTGAAGCTTGAGGAGCCATTGGGAGGGACCACCTTACGGTACAAACTTAAATATAAACGCAGATAATAATAAATTAGCGTACGCTGCCTAGTTTGCAGCAGTCAGCTCCGGATCACCTGCAGTCCGGATTCCTGGCTTCAAATATGCAGGACCCTCTTCTGATTAAGCTTTGCGTCAGATGAAGTATTGATGAAGCTACTAAAGCAGTTATCCTGTTGATCGGAGAACTGTGGAGGGAATGTAAAAAGATCAACTGTAATGGGAGAGCCTCATGTGAATAGGTTTTTGGACGCGGGTTCGATTCCCGCCTGGTCCACTTAAAAGCACGTATTTACGTGCTTTTTTCATACCATAGGAAAGTTCTCCGAACTTCCCTATGGTATAAAAAACCGCTCCGCGTAGGATGC
>OBYP01001293.1_pt1 | contig 12837 bp, 11 predicted proteins | sample 1501461 | NCBI WGS metagenome assembly OBYP01 (sample SAMEA2580201, study PRJEB22360) | human gut metagenome | biome: human gut; feature: human-associated habitat; material: faeces | place: Denmark | collected 2008/2010 | reverse complement strand
AAAAAAATTTCTCTAAATATTTAAACTCTATTCCAATATTTTTCGGATAATTCGCATAATTGGAACGTACCAAAGCATTACGAAAATATCGAGCATGTTTTTGAAACATATCATTATTAATAGGAAAACCAATACTATTTAGATATCTTTCTATAAATACCGCCGTTGTTCTTGTATTTCCTTCTCCAAAAGCATGTACCTGCCATATGGCAGAAGTAAATTTTGCAATGTGCTGCACAAGTTCAAACTCATCACAAGAAAGATAATCATATTTTCGTTCTTCCTCAAAATCATATTGAAATGTATCCTGAATCATAAAATAATTTGCATAATTTACCGTTGCACCATTTAGTATCGGCTCTTCCTTACTAATATTGTAAGTTCTGAATTCTCCTGCAAAATCATAAATTCCACGAAACAAATATCTGTGAATGGATCTTAATGCTGCCGGACTAAAAGTAAAAGAATCATCCTGCAATAATTGTACAATACGATTTGATACTAAATCACATTCCATTTTTCTGGTTTTATACGCTTCTGATGTTTCGCTTTCATAATGTGAATACAATAACTTTTCAATTTTTTTATTTGATAACTGTCCATAAATATTTTCTTTGGATAATTTTAAAAGATAGCCAGATGGTTTTAAATTATCTACTTGTTGTAATCCTATGGCTGTTTTCCAATATTTTTCTTTTTTTTCTATATTCGTCTCTTCTTGATTTTTTGTATAGGATGTATAATAATTCATTGTTTTCACCACTTTTTATTTATTATAACATAAGAACTTCAAATTTTATTTTTTCTTTTTCTCATCAAATTAGTATCATTTCTTACTTCGGTCCCGCCGGGTCCGAAGTTATTTTCAGAATTATATTTCCAATTCTTCATTTTCAATCATCTTACTTTCCAAATAATCAGCTTCTATCTTTCGATTATCTTTCCTGTCCCTAATCTCACAAATTTTTTGAACTGTTGGCAAAATACTTTCATTCAACATTACATGTAATACAGCTTTTAAATGTAATTTTTGTGCTTCTGTTATGACAGGTAATCCAAATGCCTTTTCCGGTATATCATCTATTAGTTGATGAATCCTATGGATATCCAGCTTTTTTGTAAATCTCAAGACAGCCTCCGAACAATCTTCATTTTGCAATGATTCCATATACTGAAACGGATGAATATGTTTTTCATTATTTTCGGTAAAAAATGATGTCCCTGTTCCAAGTGCATCTTGTTGAATTTCCTTTCGATTCGATAATCGCCTTTCTGCTACTGATGGATTCCGTTTATTGAAAAAACTATTTCCATTGTCATAAACCGGTGCTAATTTTCCCGACCCATCTGCATTAATAAAAATGCCCCAGTTCCCATTATTTCGATCTCCGTTTCGTATAAAAGCATCTATTACAAACATATCCCAAAATCGCTCCATAACACCTTGTGTTTTCAGAAAAACAGGAGCAGTTTTAAGAACCGTCAATACGTCTTTCAAGGATTCTCCCTGTTGATTGGAAGAACTACTATCTAAATCAGCATCCATCTTTCACCGTCTATGATGATTGCATATTTTGATCCACTCTTCCCTCCATAATATGTTGTAAAGTCTCTTTGATATTTATTTAAATCTCTGATCTGAATCACCTCTTCCCCTCTATCTATTTATAACTTCGGACCCGCCGGGTCCGAAGTTCCTTCTCTTTACTTTGGTCCCACCGGGTCCGAAGTTCCTTCTCTTTACTTTGGTCCCACCGGGTCCGAAGTTCCTCCTCTTTACTTTGGTCCCGCCGGGTCCGAAGTTCCTCCCCTTTACTTTGGTCCCACCGGGTCCGAAGTTTTGCGCTTTTCTTATTTCACATTATAGCACAAAACCAAAATTTTTACGCTTGTGGTCTCATTTCAACTTCAAAATTAAAGTCCGAATTGTTTATCTCATAGTTTTTGTTCCCTGTCGGGTTCGGTGTTTATTACTGAAAAGAAAATATGTACTTGCAGATCCACTTCGGACCCGGCGGGTCCGAAGTTATTTTCAGAATTATATTTCCAATTCTTCTGCACAGATTTCCACTTCTTGACTTCCCTCCAGTATAGGTTCTTCAAGCCTTAATTGTTTCCCCATTAATTTTTTATTTAAGTTATCATAAAAATCTTTTCCATATTCTCGTTCTGTAAAACCATGATTTGGTGCTTGTTTTTGCTTCCCTTGATATTTCCCCTGATAGTCTTTCTGCTCTTTGATCGGATATAATTTTTCCCATCCATTGACTACACTTTGATTTAATATCCGTGCCTGTTTTTCTGTGTCGGGTTCCATCGATGCTACATAAGATAAAGTTGCATGAATTTGAACATCTAACAGCGGTTTCCCGATTTCCTTCCGAAACAGTACATAATCTTTCATTGCATCATTTAACTTCGGATCTTCATGGTAGATGGGCTCTTGTTCTTCCTCTTCTTGCTGTTCTGCATATTCTTCCAATGCTTCTTGTGCTGCTGCTTCCATTTCCGTCAAAACAGGTTCGGAAAGGAACTGTTCCTGCACTTCCTCTTTTTTCAGTTCTTTTTCTATATACGCCACAACTTCCTCTGCACTTTCCGGTTCTTTTTGTGCCTCCAGTTCCAATACCTTTTCCTTTACAATTTCTTCTGCTCTGGAAGACAAAATTTCCCGGATCTTAGGATTCATTTCATTTCCTACTTCCTTTGTCGGTATTGATATGTGCAATTTTGCTGTATACAGAAAAGTATCCAATATTCTTTTTAATTGTTCCTTAATTTTATCCAACACATCATGAACCATCATAGTATGCCTGATTTCCTGCATTTGTCCGGATGACATTGCCGGATGATTAAACTGTGTCACATCCAACCCTGTCTGCAAACCCAATCGAATCTGTTCCATTTGGCTCCCTTGGTAAGTTCCCACCGCATACTGTGATACATCAATACCCTTTTCTAAGCCAAGCCGAATCTGTTCTAATTGATCCGCTTGAAATCCTTTCTCAATGTATTGTTCAAATCCCTCCTGTGAAAGTCCTAATCGAATCTGCTCCATTTCATATTGGTTGAATTTCTGATTTAAATATTTCGATACATCAACCCCCTGCTCCATTCCCAAACGAATTTCTCTCATTTGCTCCGCTTGATACTCAATATTGTTGTATACACTTGTATCAATTCCGTTTTGAATTCCTTTTTTGATTTCCAACATCTGCATATTTGTAAATTCTTTTTTTGCCATTTTTTCTTCTCCTTTTCCGGTAAATCTTCTTTTTTGCTGCTTAGATTCCACCTTCTGCAAGATTCTTAATAGAATGATAAGAATACGTTTGATCGGTTACTTTACTATCATTTCGTAATCATCAAATCATTCTATTTCTAAATCAACCTCCTGTTCTGCATTTGCATCCAAACTAGCCACGGTATTTCGAATTAACATGGCTGTATCATAATGCTTTATGCTGTCTGTTTCCAATGTCGGCTGCGATTTTAATATCTGATTTTTGAATTCCTCTGGTGTAAAACCATATTCTGCCGCTTCATTCACAATCACTTCTCTCTCTTGATCAAGATCAACTTCATCCTCAGAGATCACTGATTTCTCATTCTCTTCTTTCTCCAAATGCCTTTGGTATAATTGAGAAGGTTTTTCTCCCGTTACCGGCTGAATTGCTGAAATATGATTTGCGGCACGATAGGCATTTTGATTTAACTGTCGCTGCCATACTTTCATTTTAGGGGACCATCGAAATCCATTCTTTTTCAGTTCTGATCGTGTGGTCTCTTCCGGTTTTTCATCAAATACAATCTGCAGTCGATTTACTTCTTTATTTGCTACCATCTTGCCTCCTGAAAATTCCCATTCCGGATAATTCATGCTTTGATGAACCGTCAGCGTTTCCAACCTTTGCTTTAATCGTCGGATATTCGCATTATGATTCGATAGTTGAAAACTTGCATAGGGTTTCTCCTCTCTATGCCATGGATGCTCCATTTCTTGCTGCAACTGTTTTATCTGATCTTTCGTCAGTTCCGGGCAGCCATCCAAAGTTTTGTATTTTCGATAATACGCATTGACTGCTTTCATCATCGCCTGCTCTTTTTCCAATTTCTCAAGCTTTTGCTGCAACTTTAGAACAGCATCGGGACGATCTGCAGAAATTCCCCCCTTTCCTGTACTCTGAATCTTCTGCAAGATGTGATCAATTTTCTCCCGTTCATGAGCGTTCTTATAACGTGCTGCATTCTGTTTCTCTTTTCTCCTGACAGACAAATTTCCCCCTCCGGAAATCAACACAGAGGGCATACGAGCATCAATTTCAAACTGCCGATTCATATTTTCATCAAGCTTTCGCGCATAACGATCCACGAGAGCATCAATCTTTGGATGATATATCGGATCCACCTGTTCTTTTTGATTCCTGGCAATTTCCGCAGCCCGGTTCACCAGTTTTTGGTACTCAGACGTGGCACTTCCTGCTTCATAATCTGAAAAGCTATTCATTTCCTTCGCAAGTTTCGCCCCTGATTCATCAATCGGATAATAGCTTACCGGATTTTCAGATCCCTGACCTGCATAAGATGATTGATCTGCAGCCGCAGCTTCTTCCATTTGTCTGCCTGTATCCAAAATCTCCGGTTGTTCTGCAGCCGGTTTTCGTTGGCTCCGCATTTGCGGTACCTCCGGAAGCTGATAATCCCCTCGGTTTAGCATCTCGCGTCCATCTCTTACATAGCTTAACAACGCCTGATAATACGTCGTCTCTCCTGCTGTCAAAGCTTCCCCTGCATTCAGATGTTCTCTGGCGCTTTGTTCCAATTGAGAAAGATTGCAATGCAGCTTCAGATATGGAATCGTTTCATTTAAGAAAATTTCTATTTTTCCTCTTTCCTCTTCCCAGGCTTCTTTTCCTCCCAACTCTATCACATGCCTCTTCCAAGTCTCATCCTGAAGATAAAATTCGTAAAACGATTGCATGTGCTGAATCAAGGTCCCATCTCCATCTCCAAAGTCTTGTCGTCCTTCATAGCGATCCATTTCTCCATGAAACATATACTCCACTTGAAATTTGGTTTTATCATACCCCTGCTCTGCGGAAGCTTCCCTGTCCAGTTGTCCGAAAAGTTCATTCGCTTTGGAGAACGGAAGTTTTTCTCCGGCTTCCAATTCCCTGCTTTCACTCCAAAGAATCGTGACCTGTGGCTCCATTAAAAAATTTAACGATCTATCTGTCCCCATTGTTTTTTCTTCTGAAACACTTTGGATTCTTTCCTGCTTTTGTTCTTTTATCCGGTGCTGCTCATAATTTTCCATCAAATATTCCGAAATTCGGTCTGCCTGTCTCACCACCTGAAACAGAATATTGGGGTCTTTTTTTAACATTTGAATCCACGATGAAAGGTACCCTGCATGATCTTCCATGAGTTCTCCTTTTAGTTCAATTCCTAAATCCAATTGAAGAAACATGGAAGAAAGTTCTGCATTCAATTCTTCCCTGGCATATTCTTTTGTTCCAAAGCGATGCATCAAAGGTCGATTTAGTCTTGTTTCATGCCCTGTTGAATGACTCATTTCATGAAGTAATACAGACAGAAATGACTCCTGATTTTTAAAATAATCTCTTGGAGGCAGTACGATACGGTCTTGTTTTGGATCATAGAAGGAGCGATCCTGTTTCAATTCCAGAATTGCACATTGGCTGGATTTTATAAAGTCTTCGGCCGTTTGCAGCATTTGATTATGCTCCATCGGCACAATCTCCGGTAATGGCTCTATCCCATCCATTTGCTCTGCATTAAACACTCGGAAATAATTGCAAATGGGGTCTTCCAATTGTTTATGGATTTCCTCAATTTCGCCCTGTTCATTTTCCTCCCGCACCGTCTTTTCAAAAATCCATTTTTCCAAAAGTACAGATTTTTCTCCTCTCCTGATATGATATCCCGCATCGGATGCCTGTCGAAATGTCAGCCATCGTGGATCCTTATACCCATTTTCATTCGCTGCATACATAAGCCTCGCAAAATTTCCGCCACGATATTGATAACCGCTTAACGGATTGTAAGGACGTTGTGAAATATTTTCCCTCCACAGGGCCTTCGACGGACGGACCCCATTCTCAATCTCGGCAATGATTTTATTGACAAACTCCCGTCTTGAATCTATCACAAGTTTATTCAGTAATGCCATACTTCCTTTCTCCTTTCCACTGCTTTTTTGTAGAGAATCACCGGAAGTGCCAGAAGATCGGCACATTCCGGGATTTCAAGCGATCGCCAAAGACTTTGGTAAACCCTGACTTAGCACATCGCTATTGCACTAAAAAAACAGGACAGCATCTGCTTATCCTGTTTCATTTACAAATTTACCTGTTCCAAACTTTTAATTTCTTCTCCGATCAGGTCTTCTTCCGGCACATCCAAATCCCAATCATCATCGACTCCCAACTGCTCTTTTAAATATTCTATTTCTTCTGCTGTCATCATTCCATCTCCCTTCTAAATGATTTAGATATCTAAATCATATAATACAATTGTTTTTTTCAGTTATTTACCTTTAGTTTTTTATAATTATTATTGTTTTCTTAGGGTGACATTGCGAAATAAAGAATGTAATCCGACCTTCTGTTCATAGATAAATAAGGAATTAAGGTTCTTCCAAAGACAAATTAAATTCTGTATTTTCCATTTTTCTGCCATCCAAACTTCAAAAGCATATAATAAAGTCCAAACAAAGAGTGTACGTCCCACTTTTTTCTTTTTGTATTTTTTCTTAACGAATTTAGACAATCCAAATTTTTCCAGTTTCAATCGAAGCAAAACAACAACTTCCCCATCTATCAACGACGTCATAACTTCCAGAAAATTTCTATATTTCAAGCTTTTTAATGCTCTGCATATCCGATCACCGGATAGCTTTAACATTCGGCGTAGTCTTTGAATTGAAAAATACATAAAACCTTCCTGATCTGCTTTTAATGTAAAATAAGATAATAAAAATTTTTCAATTTTATTAAAACTCATCGTCCGGAAAATTCTTTGAATACAGTAGTTCTTATAAGGAATCTTCACTCTCACTTCCTGCTGCATCAAAAAATTTTGAAACACAGCAGTTTCATAAATTTTATTTCTTAAATCGACATCACTGAAAAAAAACAGTTCCGTTTCTTGCTCTATTGGCGCCAAATAATAACGATTACTAAATTGTTTCCCCATAGATTTTTGCTCTACTGTTACAATATATCCTTTTTCAGATAAACTTTTTGTTTGTCTTTGAATGGTACGTTCAGAATATCCCGTCTCTTTTTCCATGGTGGCTACTGCCGGATAACAATATCCTTTTCGATCCATACGGCTTAACAGATTAATAAAGACACATTTTCCGGCAGTTGTAATCTGATCGTCCGCCATCACAGCCTGGAAACTTCTGAACATATCCATCGTTTTTTCCTCCCTTCTATCTCAATTTGCAGTTCTTATTCTTATCCGTGGTTTACTCGATTGCAGCTCCGGTGTCCGGTGTTGTGTCCTGTGCTTTATGTATTTCCCAATCGGAAGTATCTTTTGGTGCTTCTGTCATTTCCTCTTCGGTACTTTCCGTACCGACTTCCTGCTCCGTCTTCTGGGTATTTCTTTCGGTCTGTGCCGGCTGAGATTTTGGAGTTTCTTTTTCCGGATGATTTGCAATGATCGCAACGATAATAACGATGCACATCATGACAGCTGCAGCAATGGCAGACAGCATCTTTTGACTCTTTTCTTTCATATTTCCTCCTATTTTCCTTCTGTTTTCACCGCATGAATATAAGTGCGATAATCTTCTTTTTCATAGCTGCATGTTACAAACGTATACACATTTCCTTTGATTTTTCCTTTGACACTTTCGCTGCCTTTTAAGATCTCTGCCTTCCATCGTTCTTTTTCTCTAATGCTTGAAAATTCAATGGGAAGTACCTTCGGTGCCGCAGCATATGCCGAAACCACCGAAAGAGAAAGCGTTTTTTCCGGAAGATACAAAAGAATTCGTTTGTGCCGTTTTACAAAGGCCGGATTACGAAATTTGACCAGTTCTGCAAACATGCTCCCATCCTTCATATGGTGTCCATAGATCACAGAGTTGTCACTGGAAAAATCCTTTTTACAATTCACATCTAAAAAAATACACCCAGAGCGATTCTGCTTTTTTGAAAAAGTTTTATGAAGATACTCTTCATTATCTTTTCCACAAACCACTGGGTAATCAATCCTTGTGCCCGGTATCTTGATCCATCCAACAATATCAGGATTCCTATTTCTTAACGCTTCAAAATCAATTTTTTCTTTTTGAAAGGTTTCTGTGGTTAATTCTTTGTATTCCATCTGTGCTTTCCGATATTCCATTTTCTTTAAAATGATCTGAGAAAGACTGTAAAGCATTACGATCATACAAAAAAGAAACAGCCCATTCCATATATATTTCTTCATATCCGTCCCCCTTTTATTTTTTCGATATCACCCAGAATGGACCTCCTGCATCTGCCCCGGATCGTGCTTCATTTACAATCAAATCTAATGACCATGTTTGTTTTGTTCTTGCTCTGGAACCACAATCTGCCACTGTAATTTTTCCATCCTTAATTCCAGTTAAAACAATAAAATGTCCTCCATCTGTAAAGTGTCCTTTTGCCATAATTGCAACAACCAGTTTCCCGGATTTCAATGCCTTTACAATCTCTGTTTTACTTTTTCCAACTCCTTTGCATTTCACTTTATATTGTTTTGCCAGTCCAGGAATGACACTATGCATACTACCTGAACCTTTGACATAGTACCCATGGTTTCCTGCCCAGGTGCAAGTTTGCCTTGGCGTCACTTTTTTCCCGGATAACGTGGAAATGCAAATAGCCATGCTCGTCGGTCCGCACCCGCTATCGCCGATGGTACTCGTGCTGTATGGCAGAGACTTCCATGCAGCATCCCCTTGGTTATAATAAACAACTTTTAAACCACTATTTCCATCCAGCAATAAAACTTCTGCGGAAGAATCTCCGGTGGCAATCGAATAATACTTCATAACCTTTTCCGCATGATCCGGTGTTCCCTTTGCACCTGCCGGCATCTCTGTACGACTGTACTGCTGACTTAAAGCCAGCGTATACTTGCCTCCATGCTTTTTAATCCATGAAATCCACCGGCTCATGCCATAATTGTATCCTTGAATGGCAACTTTAATGTGATCGATATCATAAGGACTTTCTACATTTGCAGCCTTTAAAGCATCACGAAGCTCCTGAACTCCGGCATTGATGCTGCATTCCCCATGCCCTTTGGGAATTCCATTTAAGCAGTTGCTATGCCCGCCATTTTTATCTTTTGATTTTACACAATATTCCCAGTATGCTCCTTCCCCTGCCTGCATTGGATCCGGTTCATTTCCCGAGGATTCCACTTGCATTAATGCCAGCACCAGGTCAACATATCCATCCATTTTATATTTTTTACAATACTTTTCGACCGTAGGTCTCCACTGCTCTACCTTAGCAGATAACGGTGACGCCGCAACACCGCTCGTGGTTCCCATATCGCTGGCCGACATCATTACAACCAATAAAAAAAGAAGCGGTGATAATATCAATAATAACATTCGTCTTCGCTTCTCCTGATCTATCAGCTGCTGAAGCAGCATATATACATGATGTGATACCATTATCTTCCTCCTGCTGTACCAAAATATTCCCATTTATAATCCGGAATCTCAAAATTTACATGCAATCGTTTGGACCCAATCATAAATAACGCGTGACCGCGACGTTTCGACTCTAAGAGTTCTTTTTCTGCCTCCGTCAGATTATACAGATGATCCGTTTCTTCCAAATTCTGTCCATCCGTTCCAAACAAAATCTTATAGCAAGGCGTATCCAAAAGCGCCTGTCCATACATTTTGACTTTTTCATCCAAAAAATCCACCACGCTATGACTGATAATCATCAAACCAGCCTCATACTTACGATCTCGTTTTGCAACATTTCTAAGGAATACCAAAGACTGTGGAACCTTTGGATCAATCATTAAATATGCTTCGTCGCAAATCAATAATACTTTTTCCGTACGATCTCGACTCATAACATTCCATGCCCATGTCTGAAGCAAAAAATATTGGGCACGTTTCACATTATCACTTGTTGTTTGTAATGAAAAAGTATCCAGCACATTCACCTGGCTATCTGCTTTTAAGGTTGTTGGACCATTCCAGAGCGCTGCATCTGCCCCATTGCTGCAATCTTCTAAAAGTAACGCAAGTTCTGCATATAAATTCTCATCGCTTTCTTTTCTTATTCGATCCACCTCTTCTGCTTTGGACTTTAATAGCAGCTGCAGATCGGAAAGGATTGGAAAATCTTCTGGTTTCAATTGACCGGCATCCGTATTCCAGTCAATTCCAAATTGCTGATATAGTTCAATTAAACTTTTCTTTAAAACAGCCTTCTGTTTATCTTGAATGGATGGTAAGTAAAGAGAAAAGAAGATTTCAAGATGCTTTAAATACAGCGCCAAATCTCCCAGTCCATTTCCATCGTCTCGATCATAATAATTATGAAGAGAATGATTATCCTCCGGATCCTCATTTTTAGGGATTGGCATGATATGAAGCGGATTTACCCTCCCTTTGACCGAGCCCCCGGCATTAATCCAGGTTCCTCCTAACTTCTTACAGAAATCTTTATATTCTGATTCCGGGTCTATAAAAATCAATTTGGTTCCCATCATAAATTCAGATAACGTAATATGCTTTACCGAAGCGCTCTTCCCACTCCCCGGAATTCCCATAATCACAAAATTGGTATTGGTACGATCATTTTCTCTTTTCCAAAAATCCAGGATCAATAAACCTCCTTGTGCATCTTTTGCAACATAAAATCCTTGATTATCGTTGTATCCGGAAGAACTAAACGGAAATCCTCCAACAAAGGTTCGAAGCGGCATCACACGATTACTAACTTCATTCAATAAATTATTTTTGATATAAAATGGAGCGACATGCTGCATTGCATGTTTCTGCATCAAGGTTAACGGACGGATTTTACAGTTTGCCATTGCGCAGGTTCCCCTCATTTTCTGTTCTACTTTCTTTAAATCCTCTCTATTTTCTGCGATTGGAATCAGTGTTCCGGCAAGTTCTCCAACAATCTCTCCGTTTTCATCAATCTGTTGTAATAATTTTTTTCCGTCTTTCGCCCCTTTTTCTGCTCTCTGCCGTTTTAAATGATCCTTTGCTGACTGTGCTTCTCCATCCAACATCCGAATATTTTTATTCAACGATTCAATAATTTCCCCCGAATTCGGTGTAAAAGTGAATCCAACCGTCGTTGACGGCACATTGGTAATTCTGGCCAGCCAGCCATAATCCGGTTCCGGTGGATATTTAATAATTCCATATGCTTTACAGAGATTTTCCCCTAAGATAAATTGATTTGCTTCAAATTTAATTCCAATTGGGGTAATAATATTTAACAATTCGTCATTTTTTTTCATTCCATTTTTCTTTGCCATTATTTATTCCTCCCTTAAGATCGGTATCGATAACTCCACATCTTCTCCTTCAAATGATATCACGGCCGGATTATTCACCAGATTACATAAGCGGATAATCTCTGCGTTATTTAAAATTTCCGTTTTGATTCCCGCAACTTCAAAATGTTCTGCAAAATCATTGACATGTTTTTTTAAATCCTGCTCCACATCCTCCCGCCATGATTCTGCAAGATAAAAGAAAAACTGACGTTCCACTACTTCATTCTGAAATGAAAAATCAGAAATATATTCCATCTCTTTTCTTAACAAATCCTTCTGATATGGATCTCTTACTTCTTCTCTCATACGACTATACTGCTCTAACAATGGCTGCATGTCCACCGGTCTGCTAATTGCCAAAAAATGAAACGGCTGCTTTTCTACTGATAATTCCGAAGTTAACTGCTTTACCAAAGTGCTTTTTTCCCTTTTGGACAATAATCCAATGGAGATTGGAAGGATTTTGATAAATCGCACTACAAACCCATCTTCTGTATACAGAAATCCGTCTTGAATATCTAAAACATTGGTAAAGTTTTGCGCTGATATCTGTTCCTTGGTTAATTTTTCTTTTTTCCTATTTTTCCCTTTCATTCATTCTCCTCCTCTTTAATTTTTGCGTTTTTTTCTTTACTAAATCCCAATATGCCAAAGACAATGGGCATGTGGAATCTAAAAATAAAGGACCCTTGTCCACATACTCTTTTCCTTGATACACTACTTTTTCAAATCCAAGAGCATACATTTCTTCCTTTGTAATGACAATTTTCTGTTGTTTTCTCATTCTTTTGATTCACTCCTAATTTTTATTGAACTTGATAATCCAAATCAAACTGCTGTTCTGTGGTGGTTGGTTCCTTTTTTTCTGTGTTTTTTTGTTTTGCTGTTGTTGCCGGCTTTTTCTTCTCGGTCTCTTTTTTCCGTTTTGGCTTTTTCGAAACCTTGTTCTTTTTTCTTGTACTCGATTCAGAATTCGGAACTTCTTGCGTCCGTTGTCTTTCTGATTCGGTTTTCTTATGATTTCCTGTAGCCGTTACACTTTCTGTCGTTTCCTTTTTCAAGGCTGTTGTCGTTCTTTTTTTCTTCTTTTGTGTAACCTTCGATTGTTGGGTTGTTTCAGAAATTGCAGTTTCCACAGAGGACTGATGTTGGATTTTTTCTTTTAGATCCTCCTTCTTCTTTAGTCTTTTCCCATTGGAAACTCCCCATATGGCAACATAGAAAACTCCCAATCCGAGAAAAAGGGGCTGTGAAAAAACTCGATTGAGTTTTTTCGCATCCCCC
>OBYP01001291.1_pt1 | contig 12861 bp, 7 predicted proteins | sample 1501461 | NCBI WGS metagenome assembly OBYP01 (sample SAMEA2580201, study PRJEB22360) | human gut metagenome | biome: human gut; feature: human-associated habitat; material: faeces | place: Denmark | collected 2008/2010 | reverse complement strand
TTTGTCGTATTGCATTATCTCACCTTCCTGTTATCTATACATTTATATTATCATAGATTTGGTGAGTTTTACGACTCTACTTAAATGATACCACTCCACAGTGTTATGCGAGAGGCTGTCACAAGAAAGCAGGAACGGGATTTCTTACAGTTTGTAAAGGACGATGATCATTTCTGCAGATACTATGACGCAATTTAAATTCTCTTTAAAACAGGGCTTCGTATTTCTGAATTTTGTGGTTTGACTATATCAGACATTGAATTTGAAGAAAGACGAATAAAAGTAGACCATCAGTTACAGAGAAGTTCAGGGATGAAATATATTATTTCTACACCAAAGACAGAGAGAGGTATTCGATATGTGCCAATGACCGACGAGGTGGAACAGGCATTCAGAAATATCATCGCGAAAAGAGGCAAGCCAAAAGTGGAGCCTATGATTGATGGATATGCTGGATTCTTGTGTTTAGACAAGAATGATAAGCCAATGGTTGCCCTGCATTGGGAAAAGTATTTTCAACATATCATACAAAAGTACAATAAGATTTATCGCATCCAGATGCCAAAGGTTACACCACATGTGTGCCGCCATACCTTTTGTTCTAATATGGCGCATTCAGGTATGAATCCTAAAACACTTCAGTATATTATGGGACATAGTGATATAAGTGTTACTTTAAATGTTTATACGCATGTTCAGTTTGAAGATGTGGGTGAAGAGATGCGAAAGCTGGCTGCAAAGTAGCCAGTAGTAAAACGAAATAATTTACTACTGTTTTTACTACTTTTGCACAGGAAAACATGAGAAAATACGAGAAGATTTGAGAAGATACGCTCAAATCAGTGGAAAATGAAAAAGTGAGAAAACCCAGTAAATATCAACATTTGAGAAGATTTACAGGACTTATGAGAGGATATAAAGATTATGATAAAAGTATTGATGGTATGCCACGGCAGGACAGAGGGACTACCCGCAATTCGCCGTGTAATGGGGCGAAACAGGGCAATTCATAGGTAAATGAAAAGAATGAGACTACCGAAAGACTACTTTTCAAGCACTTTAAAAGAGATTATGTAGTAGTTATCGTTAAAAAGGTTATATAGGAGTGAACCCTCTTGGGTATCGTTAATAGGGTTATACCAAGAGACTACTACATTCAAGAATTAAAAATGTAAAAGGGATATTTGAATGAAATAAGGCGATAATTTAGCAATAACTGTTCACGTGGAGACGGTCGTTTTGATGTCAAAGGTGAACCCTGACAAGTAAATAGAGTGTAGGAAATAAAAGGCTTTTCAGAGAGTTATCGTTAAAAAGTACGATTTACTTGCTGAAAAGCCTTTTTTATATCGATAAAAACGTTATTGTGCGAATTGGTCTACAATCGAGGGTTGACACTAGAGAATGGATATTGGAAAAGTGAACCCTCCTTGATGTTCATCATTAAACGAAATCTGGTGTTTCTAAAGGATGAAAAATTAACGGTTTGTAAATTTTGGTATGCTAATACCAAAATATATTGACAGTGAACACGGATGGTGATATAGTACCATTAGAAACTTTAGAATATACAACAGCAGGAGGAGCTGCTCATGAAAAGAAATGATACAAAAATCAATAGAGTGTATTCCTTCTTTAATGCGATTAGAGGGAATAATACACCGAGTGAATACCAAAGTGTTTTAGCTGTTTTGAAAAAAGTGATGGTACTTCAGGAATGTGCTCAGAATGAGATGGACTACGATGAGTTATATGAATTGATGATTAGTGTTGCTAAGGATTTTGAAATTTCTAATCCATTTCCGGACAAAGAGAGGTTCTTTGATATTTATAGAACCTTGCAGGGGTTTGATGAATTGAGCTGGACTGATATTTTAGAATATGGAGATGCTAGATCAAAGTTTAGAGTTCCTGAGTCAGTTATAGATAAAATGGAAAAGAATTTTATAGATGGGTTTCAAGAAGTTCTTATTACTGAAGCAGAGAAGTTCTCTCCATTTTTGGAAAGATTAATTGAAACACATTATGATTCGCATTTTACATTAACAACGATGGATGCATTTTACTACAAAGTTTTAATTGAGATGTTCGATGATAATGAAATGGTTGATATTAAACAGACCAATATTTATCAGTATGAATTCTCAGCTGAAAAATTTGACTTAATTTTATCTGTTCCAGTGTTTGGTGTAAGAGATAAAGCAGATGAAAGTTCAGAATTTATCTGTAGAGAGTATGATATGATTGCTGCAGAAAATTTGGCGCTTCATCTGAAAAGTGAAGGTGTTTTATCGATTGTTTTACCAGCTAAAATCACGTTTGCTGGTGGAACTGTAAAAGAGCTGAGGGAGTTCTTACAATCAATGTATTGCCTAAAAGAAATATCAGAACTTCCATCAGGAATCTTTGATAATACAGGAATTAAGACTTTTCTTCTTACAATTACAACGGGAAGAACAGATGAGGTTACTATAAAGAGATACGTTTTTGAAGATGAAAATGCACGAAAAACAGGCAATAAGAAACTCATAATTCAAGATGATACATTTGTACTTGAGGATGAGCTGACTGATATGGGCGACTGGAACGTTGACCGTATTTTTGAATCCCAGGATGAGGATTGGATAAAGTTCCAGGAGTCCAATATTAAAAAGCAGGAACTTGGAACGGTTGCTTCTATCTTTAGAGGAAAGGCTATTAGTCATAAAGATCCGAATGGAAGTATTGGTGTTGTTAACATTTCTAATATCGGTGAATATGAGATTGATTATTCATCTTTGGATCATATTGAAGAGGAGGATCGTAAGATTGCAAACTATATTCTTCGAACGGGGGATTTGTTAATACCGGCAAGGGGAACGGCGATCAGAGTTGCAATTTTTGAGGAACAATCATATCCATGCATTGCTTCGTCAAATGTAATTGTTATTAGAGCTATAGATGAAAGTTTATCTACAACTTACTTAAAATTATTCCTTGACAGCCCACTTGGAAGGAAAATGTTGGTTACTAGACAGCAGGGTACCGCTGTAATGAATATAAGTTACAAGGAACTAAATAATATTGAAATTCCACTTCCTTCGATCGAAGAACAGAGATCAATAGCTGAAGAATACACAAGAGAACTTAAAGCATATAAGAAAGCTATCCAGGAAGCAGAAAGCAGATGGAATTCAACACTAGCAAGGCTTCAAGCAAGAATTTAAGGAGGACAGTAGATGTTAGGAGCAATTATCGGAGATATCGTTGGATCTCGTTTTGAATGGAATAACCATAGAGATAAGGATTTTGAATTTCTTACCTATAAGTGTTTTCCAACGGATGATAGCATCATGAGTTTGGCAATTGCGCAGGCCATTTTGGTAAGTAAACCTAATCATAGTGATCTATCAAAAAATGCTATTGAATGTATGCAGAACGTTGGAAGAAACTACCCGGATTGTGGATATGGTGGTAGCTTTTACAATTGGATGTTTTCGGACAATCCGAAGCCGTATAACAGCTACGGAAATGGTGCGGCAATGAGAGTGAGTCCTGCAGGTTTTGCGGCTACGTCTTTAGAGGAAGCAAAGGAGCTTTCAAAGCTGATTACAGAGGTGACTCATAATCATCCGGAAGGAATAAAGGGTGCTGAAGCCACAGCGGTTGCAATTTACCTGGCAAAGTCGGGTAGCAGTATCTTGGAAATAAGGGATTACATTAATGACAATTATTACCCGATGAATTTTATATTGGATGATATCAGAGATACATACCAGTTTAACGAAACATGTCAAGAAACGGTTCCACAAGCTTTGCAGGCTTTCTTCGAATCTACTGGATTTGAAGATGCAATTAGAAATGCAATATCTATCGGAGGGGATAGTGATACGGTAGCAGCTATTTGCGGAGGAGTTGCAGAAGCATATTATGGCGTTCCGACAGATATAAGAAAACACGCATTAACATTCTTAGATCAGAAGTTGTTGCAGTTATTAGTATTATTTGAAAATAAGTATCCACCAGTAATGGAGAAAAGACAAGATGATGTGAGCGTGAGTATAAAACGCTCTGAAGATAAAAAAGTAAAGATAGGAGGTCGAGAATCTATGATTCAATCAGCATCAGAAACAGCGGATCAAGAATTGAAAGATTCTATTCCTGAAAAGGAAGAGACAACTAGCCAGAAGCTATTTGCTCACTTATATGAGGCATGTAACATTTTAAGAGGACCGATTAATCAAGATGAGTTCAAGGATTATGTTACACCGATTCTATTCTTTAAAAGAATTAGTGATGTATATGATGAAGAAACTCAGGAAGCGTTGGAGCTTTCCGGTGGGGATGAAGAATTTGCTGCTTTTGATGAGAATCACAGTTTTGTAATTCCAGAAGGATGCCACTGGAAGGATTTAAGAAATGCAAGTCAGGATGTAGGAAAAATCATCGTTAAAGCAATGAATGGTATCGAGCGTGCAAATCCAGGAACGCTTAGTGGAGTTTTCTCCAGCTTTGATGATGTTACCTGGACCGACAAAACTAAGCTTACTGATGAGAGATTAAAAGACTTGATTGAACATATGTCTAGTCTCAAAGTCGGAAACAAAAACTACAACGCTGATGTAATGGGCGATGCATACGAATATCTCATCAAAAAGTTTGCAGACTTATCAAAGAAAAATGCTGGTGAGTACTATACACCAAGGACGATTGTAAAACTGATGGTTATGCTTATGGATCCAAAGCCGGGAGATACCGTGTATGATCCGGCGTGCGGAACAGGTGGTATGTTAATCGAGGCAATTCGTCATATCGGTAATAAACAGATGACCTATGGAAGAATTTATGGTCAAGAGAATAATCTTTCTACATCTGCAATTGCGAGAATGAATTTATTCTTACATGGCGCTAGCGATTTTAAGATTGCACAAGGCGATACACTTAGAACACCGAAGTTTATTGAACATGGGCAACTTCAAAAGTTTAACTGTGTTCTTGCTAATCCGCCTTTTGGACAAGAAAAGTGGGGTGCAGATAGTTTTGAATCAGATAAATATGGTCGTAATATGTGGGGCTGTCCTTCAGATTCAAATGCTGACTATGCTTGGCTTCAACATATGATTAAGTCCATGAAGCCAATGGATGGTAAGGTTGCAGTTGTTCTTCCACAAGGAGTGTTGTTCCATAGTGGAAAAGAAGGAGATATCCGTGAACAACTTATCAAGAGTGATTTGATTGAAGCAGTAGTTGCTCTTGCTGGAGGTGTGTTCTATGGAACTGGTGTATCCGCTTGTATTCTGTTCTTGAATAATAATAAGAGACCAGAACATAAAGGCAAAGTTTGTTTGATTGATGCAACAAATATCTATACTCCAAAACGTGCGCAAAACGTAATGGAAGAAAAAGATATCAATGAAGTGTTTAAGCTTTATCAAGATTATAAAGATGTTATTGAAAAATGTAAGATTGTATCGATTTCTGATTTGGATGCAGAAGGAAATACACTTGCAGTAAATACCTATATTGAAAAGAAGAAGCAAGAAGTTGTTGCTCCAGAAATAGTAAGAGCACAATATTTTGAAGCTTTGGAAAACGTAAAAAAAGCAGAAGCAAAGATGAAAAAATTGTTGATTGAAGGAGGTTATGTGGATGAGCAGTAAGATTACAATTGATGAATTAGAAAAATACCTCTGGGGATCAGCAGTACTTCTTCGTACACATGTTGATGCTGGAGCGTATAAGCAGTATATTTTCCCTCTATTATTCTTTAAACGTCTTAGTGATGTTTATGATGAGGAATGTGAGAAAGTAAGAGCTGAATATGGCGAAGAGGCTCTTGATTGGGAAGAAAATCATCAGTTTCAGATTCCGGACGGGGCGCACTGGAATGATGTCAGAAATGTATCTCAAGATGTAGGTAAAGCTATTATTGAAGCTTTTCATAAGATTGAGGCAGCAAATCCAGAAAAACTTCATGGAATTTTTGGAGATGCATCTTGGACAAATAAGAATCGTCTTCCAGATAGACTTCTTAAAGATTTGTTGGAGCATTTTAGCACTAAAACATTATCAATTGCAAATTGTCCGGCTGATGAATTAGGCCAGGGATACGAGTATCTTATCAAGCAGTTTGCGGATGATAGTGGACATACAGCGCAGGAATTTTATACAAACAGAACTGTGGTTAATCTAATGACAGAAATGCTTAAACCACAACCAGGGGAATCTATCTATGATCCTACTTGTGGTAGTGCAGGTATGTTGATTTCTGCGGTTGCGTATTTAAAGCAAAAAGGTCTTGAATGGAGAAATCTTTCCATCTATGGGCAGGAAATTGTAACTCTTACATCAGCTATTGCAAGAATGAATCTTCTTCTTCATGGTGTGCAAGATTTCAATATTGTAAATGCTGATACATTAAAAACTCCGGCGTTTACAGACCATTCGAAGTTGCAGCAGTTTGATCTGATTCTTGCCAATCCACCTTACTCTATTAGTCAGTGGGATAGAACGGCTTTTGAGTCTGATAAATACGGACGAAACTTTTTGGGAACGCCACCACAGGGGCGTGCTGATTATGCATTTTTCCAGCATATTCTGAAGAGCCTTGATGAAAAAAACGGGCGCTGTGCAATACTATTTCCTCATGGTGTTCTTTTCAGAAATGAAGAAAAGGATATGAGAGAGAAACTTGTAAAATCTGATCTGGTGGAATGTGTTATAGGACTGGGACCAAATCTTTTCTATAACTCTCCAATGGAGGCTTGTATCATAATATGCAGGACAAAAAAGGCGGTAAATCGTGAAGGACAGGTATTGTTTATTAATGCAATAAATGAAGTGACACGAAAAAATGCACAGAGTTATCTGGAAGACAAGCATATTGAAAAGATTGCAAAAGCATACGAGAAATATGAATCTGATGATGATATTGCAAAGAAAGTTACTATAAAGGATATAGCACAGAATGATTATTCATTAAGCATACCTTTATATATCCAGACAAGTAGCGAGGAACAAGAAGATGAAAGAACTGTTCAAGAATGCTATTCAGATTGGAAAGAAGCAGCTGAAATGGCATCAAGACATTTTGATTCAATAAATGAGATGATCGGAGGTGATGATAATGGCAACAGTTAAACTTGGCGATATTGCTATTGAAGCTAAGTCATCGAATAAAGGTGATAAAACGGGTATAAGAATTGTTGGATTAGAGCATCTCACTCCATCAAGTGTTACTTTATCATCATGGAGTGAGGATACAGAGAATACTTTTACAAAGGAATTTTCAAAGGGCGATGTTTTATTTGGAAGAAGACGAGCTTATTTGAAAAAGGCAGCAGTAGCTCCTTTTGATGGAATATGTTCAGGAGATATTACTGTAATAAGAGCGATAGAAGATAAGGTTGATCCTGATCTATTACCTTTTATTATTCAGAATGATTACCTTTTTGATTTTGCGGTAGGAAAATCTGCTGGGTCATTATCGCCTCGTGTAAAATGGACACATCTGAAAGAGTTTACTATTGATCTTCCTTCAATGCCAGAACAAATCAAATTAGCTGAAACATTATGGTCAATTAATGAAACTAAGAATGCGTATGAGGACTTGATAAACAGAACAGATGAATTGGTGAAATCGCAATTTATCGAGATGTTCGGTGATACGTTAACTGACCAATCAGTATACAAGGTTGTACCACTTGCTTCTGTATTTGATAAGCCGCAAGGAGGAGAATGGGGAAAAGATGATCCTGATAGTACTGGTGTTCCTGTCTTAAGGACAACTAATTTTACGGACGAGGGAATTATTGATTTCACGGATGTAGCAACGAGGATTATTCCTCTTGATAAAGTTGAGAAAAAGTCATTATCAAAAGGGGATATTCTTATTGAAAAATCTGGTGGATCAAACGATAAGCCTGTTGGTAGAGTGGTTTATTTTGAGAGTGATGACAACACTTATCTGAATAATAACTTTACTGCAAAATTACACCTTAATGGAATATTTGATTTAAATTCATTCTATGTATTTAAGTTTATGTTTGTAAATTATTGGATGGGAGGTACAAAGATCCATGAAGGCAAAACAACAGGAATTCATAATATCAGATTGAATGACTATTTAGAAAAAACATATATTCCGCTTGCTCCAAGAAGTATTCAAGACGAGTATGTGGAGCTTGCAGAACAGAGCGATAAATCAAAATTTGCACTACAAGAGGCAATTAAAGATTTGGATGCTCTAAGTAAGAAAATAATTGCTGAGAATTTAATTCCGGCAGGAGAGGAGTAAATTATGTCACAGTTTAATGAAGATAATACCGTTGAGCAGCTTTTCATAGAGACACTTAAGAAAAACGGCTGGAAATACATACCTGCAGAACAGCTTGATAGAGAGCTTTCTGATGTAATGGTAGAGTCAATGGTTAAGAATGCTTTAATAAGACTCAATCCGGAAATTGAAGAGGAGCCATCCAGAGCAGATGAAGTTATTTATAAACTTCGAGCTATGTTGCAGCCTTTTCCAGCAGATAATTTGGTTGCTCAGAATGAAGCCTTCAAGAAGAAGGTTTTTGAAGAAAATTCATATCCTTTTGGTAAGGATGGAAAACCAACACCAATAAAGCTTTTTGGAACTCTTACAAAAGAAGAACTTGATAAAAACGAATACGTTGTTACCAATCAGTGGGTATATCCTACTGTTGAGAATGGCAAACGTTTTGATATAGTGCTTCTTATCAATGGTTTACCCGTTGCAATTGGCGAACTAAAAACACCAGTAAGAAATGCAATTTCATGGCTTGATGGTGCGCAGGATATTTCTGACTATGAAAAATCTGTGCCAGAAATGTTTGTGCCTAATGTGTTCAGCTTTGCGTCAGAAGGAAAATGCTATAGGTATGGTTCGATAAATATGCCGCTTACTAAGTGGGGACCTTGGCATACTCCGGATCATAAAGTAGAAGGTAGTCTTGCTGATGTGAAAATTAGTGTTGCAGATATGATTACTCCTGAGAAAGTGATGGATATTATGCAATTCTTCACAGTATTTTCTACAGATAAGAAACATCGTAAGATTAAAGTTATTTGTAGATATCAGCAGTATGAAGCGGCAAATTTAATAATTGATCGTGTTAAAGCTGGATATCCAAAACAAGGATTGATTTGGCATTTCCAGGGTTCAGGTAAATCATTACTTATGGTGTTTGCAGCACAGAAGCTCAGAATGATGCCTGAACTTCAAAATCCTACAGTAGTTATTGTTGATGACCGTATCGACTTGGAAACTCAAATTACAGGTGATTTCAACGCTGCCGATATTCCAAATTTGCAGTCTTTATCAACTAAAGAAGATTTGATGAACTTCTTCGAACAGGATATGCGTAAGATTGCGATTACCACAATTTATCGATTTGGTGATGTTGAAAAAGCTCTTAACATGAGAGATAACATCATTCTTATGGTCGATGAGGCACATAGAACACAAGAAGGTGACTACGGTGAAAAGATGCGTCTAGCTTTACCTAATGCATTCTTCTTTGGTTTAACTGGTACTCCAATTAATAGAATCGATAAGAATACATTTAAAACATTCGGTGCTATTGAAGATAAGAGTGGTTACATGAGTAAGTATTCATTCTCAGATTCCATCAGAGATAATGCCACACTACCACTTAACTTTGAACCAGTTCCGATTGATTTACATGTTGATAAAGAAAAGCTTGATCAGGCATTTGACGAAATGACAGATGGTTTATCTGACGAGGATAAAGGCGAACTTTCTAAAAATGTTACGATGAAAGCCATCATGTATGACCGTAAGCGTATCAAAAAGGTTGTAGAACATATTGTTAATCATTACAAGACAAAGATCGAGCCTAATGGTTATAAAGCTCAGATCGTTGTCTACGATCGTGAGTGCTGTTTGATGTATAAGGAAGAATTAGATAAGCTAGTTCCACCGGAAGCATCTACGATTGTTATGACGACAGGTGATGATAAAGCAGGTCGTTATAAGCAATATAAGAGAAGCCGTGATGAAGAAGCAAAAGTGCTTGATCAGTTCAGAGAACCGAGTAATCCGTTGAAGTTTGTAATTGTTACAAATAAACTTTTAACCGGATTTGATGCTCCTATTTTGCAGGTTATGTATTTAGATAAGCCTATGAAGGACCATAACTTACTTCAGGCAATCTGTAGAGTAAATCGTACGTACGATGAAGGAAAAACTAACGGTTTGATCGTTGATTATATAGGTATCTTTGATAATGTCGCTAAAGCATTGAACTTCGATGAAGCAGGCATGAAAAAAGTTGTTACAAACATTGAAGAAGTTAAGAAGCAAGTTCCTGCAATTATGAGAAAATGTCTTAGCTATTTTATGGGAGTAGATAGAACCGTAGAAGGTTGGGAAGGTCTGCTAGCAGCTCAGGAGTGTTTACCAAATAATAAAATCAAAGATGAGTTTGCTGCAGATTATAGAGTTTTAAATCGTGCCTGGAATGCGCTATCACCAGATCCTTTCCTTGAGCCATTTAAGTATGATTACGTATGGCTTAGTAAGGTATATGAATCAGTGAAGCCAACCGATAATAGAGGACAGCTTGTGTGGGCAGCCCTCGGTGCAAAGACACTTGAACTTGTTCATCAGAATATTGAAATCGGCGAAGTTCACGATGATATGGATATTCTTACATTAGATGCGTCATTGATTGATGAATTTATAGAGAAGCAAAAGGATATCAAGAAGACTACAATGAAGGTCGAAATTGATCTTGTAGCAAGAATTCAGAAGCATGGCCATGATCCTAAGTTCCAGAAACTTGGCGAAAAATTGGAGGAACTTAGAGAAAAACATGAGCAAGGTCTTGTTACGAGCATCGAATTCTTAAAATTATTGTTAGAGCTTGCGAAGGAAGCGGTACGTGCTGAAAAGGAAGTGGTACCTGAAGAAGAAATTGATAGAGGAAAAGCGGCTCTTACAGAATTATTTAATGGACTTCGTAACGATAAAACACCAGTTATTGTAGAAAGAATTGTTTCTGACATCGATGATATCGTCAAAATCGTTAGATTTGATGGATGGCAGAAAACAACAACTGGAAAGAATGAGGTTAAGAAGGCGCTTAGAAGCGTTGTTTGGATTAAATATAAAATAAAGGATAAAGATGTGTTTGATAAAGCATACAGCTATATTGAACAGTACTATTAAAATCCGAATATCATATTAGTGGGGTAGGATGTCGGTAACGAGGAGATTACCGATATGACATATGAACTAATAAACAAGATAAAAGAAAAGATGCAAGACTATTTGGGAGAAGAACAAATGAGACAGTTGCATAAAGTTTTATGTGACTGCCTTTCTTCTTCTGAAGAAAAATCTGAAAATAAAGCCGTTGATTTGATACAACTATTTCTTGCAGCTAAAAGAGTAGAGGGTTGTTCAAGCAAAACAGTACGTTATTATGAATCAACAATTCGGAATGCCGTGGAAAAGATAGGTAAAGAGATAGTGACAATTACCACTGACGACCTGAGAATGTTTTTAGATGGATATCAGGAAGAAAACAATATCAGCAAAGTTACAGTTGATAACATACGAAGAATTCTATCCAGTTTTTTTGCATGGCTTGAAGATGAAGATTATATCGTTAAGAGTCCGGTTAGAAGGATTCATAAAGTTAAAACTTGCAAAACGGTAAAGGAGACTTATACAGATGAAGCTCTGGAAATTATGAGGGACGAATGCGATGGATTGCGTGATTTAGCTATGATTGATCTTCTTGCCTCTACTGGTATGAGAGTTGGAGAGCTTGTAAAGCTTAATCGTGACGATATTGATTTTGAAAACAGAGAATGTGTTGTTTTGGGGAAGGGAAACAAGCAGAGAAGAGTTTACTTTGATGCCAGAACCAAATTACATCTTCAAAAGTATTTGAATAGCAGAAGTGATTCAAATGAAGCTTTATTTGTGTCGCTTCAGAAGCCTTACAATCGTTTACTTATAAGCGGAGTTGAGATTAGACTCAGAAATCTGGGAGAGAGATTGAACTTGCATAAAGTACATCCACATAAATTCCGAAGGACGTTGGCGACTACTGCTATTGATAAAGGAATGCCAATTGAACAAGTGCAGCAACTTTTAGGTCATCAGAGCATAGATACGACATTGCAATATGCGATGGTAAATCAAAATAATGTAAAGCAGTCGCATAGGAAATTCATAGGGTAAACTAATCGCAATTTATCGGGCATAGAAACGTTGAAAATATGCGCATTTTTGATACGAGGAGGTGTGCATAATGGGGACTTTTAAGTTCGATGAAATTGCATTTAATAGTACAGAAAAGAAGAAGCCTGTTGATGAAGACAAGTACACATATTTGGGATTAGAGCATCTGGATCCAGATAGTATTTATGTTACAAGATATGGAGCGGATGTTGCTCCAAAAGGCGATAAGTTAGTCATGAAAAAAGGCGATGTCCTTTTCGGAAAAAGAAGAGCATATCAGAAGAAAGTTGCAATAGCTCCATTTGATGGAATTTTCTCCGCACATGGAATGGTTCTAAGACCAAAGGAAGACGTAATCGATAAGAACTTCTTTCCGATGTTTATCAAATCGGATTATTTCTTAGATGCAGCAATCAAGATTTCAGTCGGGTCTTTATCTCCGACAATTAACTGGAGAGATTTAAAGGAACTTAAGTTTGAGCTACCATCTTTGGAAGAACAACGTAAATTGGCCGATGTTCTCTGGGCCATTTATGATATGAAAGATAAGTATAAAAAGCTTATTTCGGCTACTGATGAGCTCGTTAAGTCGCAATTTATCGAGATGTTCGGTGATACGTTAACTGACCAATCAGTATACAAGG
>OBYP01001288.1_pt1 | contig 12906 bp, 13 predicted proteins | sample 1501461 | NCBI WGS metagenome assembly OBYP01 (sample SAMEA2580201, study PRJEB22360) | human gut metagenome | biome: human gut; feature: human-associated habitat; material: faeces | place: Denmark | collected 2008/2010 | reverse complement strand
AGGAGAAATTTCATTTTTCTTTTTACCGAGAGCTTTACGAAGCTTGTGATATATATTTGATGCATCAATAAGTTGAATTTTTCCTTTTCTTTCAGCTCTTTTATTTTTAGACAGAACCCATATATATGTTGCAATTTCTGTATTATAAAATAATTCAGTTGGGAGTGCTATTATCGCCTCTACTAAATCATTTTCAAGAACCCATCTTCTAATTTGGCTCTCACCTGAAGCTGTCCCTCCATTAAATAACGGACTACCATTCTCAATAATTGCAGCTCGTCCAACATTATCATCCATCTTATCAATAGCTGACTGAAGGAAAAGCATCTGCATATCACCAGAACCCGGAAGACCTGCGCCCCATCGGCCATCAAATCCTTTCTTATACTCGTCGTTTACAGCATCTTCGACACCCTCTGCTGCATCTTTACCACCCCAAGGAGTACCAAATGGAGGATTTTCAATGACAAAACGCATCTTAGTATCTTTGAAGCAGTCTGCCTTCATAGTATCCTGATAGCAGATATTTTCTGCGTTCTGTCCTTTAATCATCATCTCTGCAAGACAGATTGCGTAAGACTCCGGATTGATTTCCTGACCAAAAAGGCGCACATCAGCTGTAGGATTATACCTTTTGATGAAGTTATAGCTTGTAGAGAGCATACCACCGGTTCCACAGGCTTGGTCTAAAACAGTGATAACCTTACCGTCATCAAAAATATCATCGCAGCCTTCTGCAAGAAGAATATTAACCATGAGCTTTATGATATCACGGCCAGCTTCAGCATTTTCAGAAAATCTACGTATTAAGTCCTCGAAAATGTATCCCATCTTTACATTATCAATTGTACGCGGATTAAGGTCTAACTCAGAGAAGGCCTTTACAACGCTAAGAAGGCGATTGTTCTTGTCCATCTTATCAATCTGCTTATAGAAATCCAGACCCTTTTCAGCAGATACGATAATCTCCTGAACATTAGGTGAAAAACTCTGCAGGTATGCTTTGAAATTTGCAGCAAGATGGTCTGCGTCATTAACAAGCTCTGCGAGGTCAAATTCACTGGTATTGTAGAACTGGAAGCCAGAAATACGATACATAGCTTTAACAGGATAGTTCGGATTTGCCTTGAACTGCTCAACTACCTTCTGCTTTGTAGGTGCCAGCGCACACTCAAAACGACGTATAATAACCATCGGAATAATAACATCTTTATACTTATCACTCTGGTATGTACCACGTAATTTGTTTGCGATAGACCAGATAAAATTCACTTCTGTAGATACATCGACTGGGGAATCATCCCACATTGCATCAATTACTTGTTTGTTAGCCATTGCTTTATCCTCCAATCACGGGAATATACCATTCCCAGCATAGTTCTATTCTAAATTCTTAGGTGTCCCAAAATACGGACTTAGTCTTCATCCTCTGGATAATCATCAAAAGGTGGCATTCCTTCGTATTCCTCCGGATGAAGCTCCCTATATAAATCTCTCAGCTTATATCTTAATTTTGTAGTTTGAGGTCTTAATACCTCTCTTAGTTTACAGCCTTGTTCCCAAGACTCATTTCTTGCAATTAGCACATATCCACGTGGCGTTTCTAAAGCACGCATATATTCATCTGTGAGATACTGCGTCAAATCATTAAGTGCACCAATCGTATCAAAAATAATTCTGCGAAGCTCCTTATTCTTGAACTTCAGCATTTTCACGTCCCATTTTTCGCGATAGTTGATATCAATCTCGTCGTAAAGATTGATATCAACTCCGGGAACTGTAAAATCCGTTTTGATGCATTTAATCACAAGCTCGTCGTAGTCTTTTTTGAATTCTTCCAGCAGCTTTGAATCCTCTAAGCTAATTGTGATTTTTCCAAAAGGAACCACTTCATTTTTTACTGCCTCTCCAGCGAGATAAACATTGGCCGGCCCACTAATATTCACCTTATTAGCATTGCCTATGAATGTATGTCCATCTCCCGGAATATTTATTTCCTTTTTTTGAGATTTATCATTACTCATGCTCCACCTCATCCTCGATGTTCATCATCATCTTATAATGCTGTTCCTGATGCATTGAATCAAAAATCAATCTGAATACTGATTTATACTGTTCAATATCGGTTCCATCTTCGACATAATTTAATCCATCACTTATAGCCGCTGGGCTGTCATCAATATAGGAAAGAAGCGCTGATACCAAATGATATCTGTCGTAGTTTGGCTTTTTCCCTTCCTCATAATCTATGAACTTTTCTTTATTATCTTCTAGCACCGTTTTCTGCAGGTCATTGCCCTCATAGCCACAAAGCTGGATGAAGTAATACTCTAAAATTCGCCGTATGACATTGGTTAATGTATTGACGGTCTTTAGCTCTTTATATTCATCCCAAAGTGCAGCATACGAGTTCTGAATTGGATTATAGTTTTCCATATCAGTTGGAACTCGCTGGCTCTTTCTCACGCAAAGAGACACGCTGGAAACATTATCTGTTTTCTTGACAAGATAGAAAGAAACACTTCTATACCGCTTTTCTTGGTGATGTGTGATTTCTTTATGGAAATACACGTTGTGCGTCAAGATGAATATCTGCTTAATATAATCGCCGGTAATCTTCTGATTTTGGTAATCTGTATTATTGTAGCAGACCTCAATCATTTCTCTGACAAGAGAACTAACGATAAACAGAGCTCCGCTATCCATACTGGAAACAGGGTCGTCAATTACAACTATTTTATCTTTTACTTCCTCGCTATTGGAGCTCCCTTTTACCATATGGTAAAAATAAAGAAACGCAATAAAGTTACGCTCACCTTCTGACAGCTTCTCTGCAACACTTCCATCCGGACGGATTACTTCATATGTATTCTGTACTCCTTCTTTTGCCTTGAGGCTAAAGCCCTGAAATCCTGAAGTTCGGATAATGCTATTAATCCCTTCTATCGCGGCTTCTGTATTAACAACCTGTTTATTAAGGTCTGTGATTTCAGATTTCAGCTGATTCCCTTCATCAATCAAATCCTTCATCTGCTTTTGCAAACTTTCGATATCGGAATTAAGTTGCTTGATGGAATCTTGATATGCTTTTACTACATCTTTTAATACAAAGGATAAGTATTGCCAGACTTCTGTTTTACATTTTGATTTTCTGTTTTTAATGTCATCGATAATATCGTTTCTTGATTTTATCTGACTGTTCAATTTATCAATGATGGTTCCGATATCAAGAAGAAGTGTGTCGATGTCCTCCAGTGAAGCAATGGTTGTAGGTTCCTTGACCTTTGCATCGATGCGCTGGACGTTTATTGTGATTGCATCGCTAAGTGTCTTAAGTTTTGCTTTGTAATCCTCAACATCAAGGTCTGGCATAACGTCGTCTAGATTTCCGTTCAATGTTCTGACGATGGCTTCTGTTTCTGATTTATAAACAGACTGAAATTTTGTAATTGCCGCGATATCTTCCTGATATTGTGCATCAAAGCATGCCGCGATATCTTGTTCGAAACTTGCCGGGAGCTTTTGCTGACAGTATGGACATTTACCATCTGTCTGACCGGTATAATGAGCATGGCCTTGACGTACCCAATCTGTTGCATTAAGCGCTTTTATAAAACTTGCAAATGGTGTTTCACTGCTGCTGGCGATTGCTTTTCCCATAAGCTCGTAGCTGGGCAGTGAAGCATACGTTACCTTTCCTGCCTTTGAAAACAATGTGTACTTCTTATCATCTCCTGAATAGATTGTTTCAACAGTTTTCTTCAACTCAGCATAATCATGCTCTACAGGTGATACCGTCAAAATCTCATCAGCGAATTGTGCCTTTCTCTTCTTACCGGTAATAACATCATCAAACACTTTTCTAAGTTCATCTGATTGTTTCCAGCATTCCTCATGAAACGTTGTAAGGGCATTATTCTTTTCTTCTTTCTTTGTATTTTTCAATTCCTCCGCTTTGTGATAAGCTTCGCCCTTTTTCTTTCTTGTAATATTCAGTTCTTCTAATTTTTTCTGGACTTCAATATTTGTCTCGCAAACCGTAAAGACGCCTGCCAAGTTATCATAATTTGCAAAATTGGCATTAACAAAATCCGTGTCATATATAAGCACATCATAATCTATATCCGATTTGCCATCTTGCCACTGAATACTACTATTATCTTTTATTGTTCTAGCGATGGTTGATTTTCCAGCACCATTTTTACCATAGAAAAAATTAACGAATGTAGGCTCTACTACCTCGCCAGCAAAGGTTGCATCGTTCAATGTGATTTTTTCAATAGCTGATTGCATTTTAGGTTTCATAAACTCTTCCCACCTTTCGTTACTCTTTTATCTTTCCATTTCGAACCCAATCATCAATTTCTGAAATTTTAAATTTATATCTCTTGCCTGCTTTGTAGAATGGTAATTTCCCTTCTTTAATCCATGTACGAACTGTATCTTGGCTTACGCTAAGATGTGCAGCTACATCTTCCAAATTAACCCACTTTTCCACCTGCATGCTTTCATATTCTTCGCTCATCTTTTTACCTCCATGAATCCAAACAATGAGTGTCAATATTACATTCTAAATAGTGGAATACCGTTTTCACCTAAAACCTCCACCATATTTATTCTCTTTATCGCCCAATGCATACGATTGAGTTCGTTAAAATTTGTATTACCTTGAAGCCCCAATTCATATATGAGTTCATTCAGTTTTTGCTGTGGAATTGCATTAAGTAACTGATAATACACTTTGATTCCATTATCCTGCACCTTCACATCGGTAATAATCCCGTAATGTGCATAGTGATTATCATCGGTTTTGCCATAACTATGGTTTTCTGTAGCTATGATTGCAGGAAACATTTTTATTTCAGCTATAGCCTCCGGTGTTAATGCCGCATACTTATTTTTCAAATCATCTGATGTACTTTCTGTAATAGCTCTGTCTTTATCCACCATTACATGACCTGTCGCATCAAGCTCATCACCTGCAACAACAATCAAATTGTAATAGTCCAAATTCAATGTCACCTGCATCGGCGTGTTCTGATACATTCCATTTGGCGAAGAGCTAACCAATATCATGGTTTTGTATTCATTCTTGATGTTATCTGCATGAGCAATAAGTGTATTGCCATCTCCCGTAAGATTGATTTCTGTGGGAGTGTTGTTTTGCTGTAACACAGTAGGCCCAACAGACTGAAGTTTATTCTCCATTCTTCTTTCCTCCGTAGAAATTATTCACTGTGTCGACATGGTTATAAAAGCTATTATTGTTACCAGTGACATTAAAGTTGAAAGTCATCTGTGGTGCAGACTTCTTTGATGGTTCTTCACTATTTTTTTGTTGCGACTCAACAGGTTCAATAACTACAGTCTCGTCATCTACTACCTCTGCGTCTATGCTCTCTGCAACAGACGCATAAGACAATAATATCTGATGATTTATTCCTTCACCCATATCACCTTCATACACCCTCGGCGCACCGCCTTTAGGAGGGCACCAAGTATCATATGTATCTTTTCCGATTGTAGCTGCCTCCTTACGCATCACAGTGAAATGAAATACACCAAGAAGAAATGCCTGAAAGCAAAAATTTGTTTTCTTTATTATCTGTTCCTTACTAAGTGTATCTCCGTTCTCACAAACATAAAACGGCTGTTCAGGAAGAATGGTTTCATCTTTATCAATTAATTCAACGAGTGCTTTAACAAGTGTCTCGTCTTTTTTTGTAGTGTCTTTCATATGAAGAAACTCTTCACAGAAAGTAATCATAGCATTCAAAGCTTCATTGTAATTATCACTAATTCTCTGATTGAACGCCTTTAATGCTGTTCTATTACTGAAAGGGAAATATGTACCACCTTTGTTTTTGCAACTTTTGTAATCAAATGTATTTCCCTTAATTGTTTTCATCATAGATTCTAACGGTTCCTGAAAATCCGGAACAATTACCTTTGATAATCCTATCAACGATTCTGGCTCGGATAAACCATCAGTATCTCCCATATAGTGTTCTCGCACACCGTATCTTGGTTTTCTGGCCTCCAACAGCAGTGTAAAAAAAGTACCGCCGCAGAGCCTTATATTCTCATTATTTGTCATTGATTGTCCCTCGTTTATTAAATACCAACTCTACTAACTGTACCAACTATGGCAGGCCAACTTAGCTAACTATTGGATGTCTCTATGAGCTACTCATAGGGACTTTTTTAGTTTTGTTTGTTAGAAAAATCGATTTTATAAAGCAGATTAACTCCTAACAAACCCAACTAAACCATTATAACACAAAGCTGCACTTTTTTCAATCTCAGCGCTATAAACAGACCAAGTAGATGATGAAACTTCAGTGATAGCCATGTGAAAGCCCTGTGAAAGCTCAAAAAGCCAATCACAGGAGGAAAAAATCATGGCAAACAATGAAAACCAGAGTAAAAAACGTTACTATCCACTTCGAGATGCTGAGAATCCTTACAAGGTCTCACTCGTTGAAATCACCGAAGCTCAGTACAGAGCTCTGTATCCTGAAATCTGGGCAACCCAGAAACGTGAACAGTACCATCATCGATGCATGTGTACAAAGAAATATCTCTGGAAATGCGAGGGCAACTGCGATTTATGCGAATACCATGTTGCTGGAGACACGCTTTCATTAGATGTACCTACGGAAGACGGTAACGCGAATATGTATGACACAATTCCCGATACCGCTCCTACTATGGAAGATGTTATTTCAGATGCATTTCTTCTGGAGAAGCTTATTGCTAAGTTCCGAGAGCTCGACCCCGATGCAGACCGTATCATCGAGATGCTTGGCAATGATTTCTCTGACCGTAAGATTGCTGAGCAGCTTGGTCGCAAGCAGAGAACTTTTGCTGACCAGATGAAGAAGTATAGAACCGAGTTTCGTAAAATGCGCGGCTATTAATCTTACATAAAATAAGTAGCGATCCCATCCCTCTAGCATCAGTCAAACAGGTGTCGGAGGGATTTTTATATTTTTTCAAAATTTCTCCGCTCAAATCGGCGGTTCATCTCCAGTGGAAAGTGTAAGGCAAGTTACAACAAGCCTTTAAATTAACAAAAGTGGAGGTGAAGTAAATGAAACAGTATTACTTTGATTCAGGCGGTAACGAATGTGAAGTGATTGCCGTACTTACAGCAATCTCTCAGGTATCAGCAAGAATGGCGAGAAATATGACAATCCTCGCACAGATAAGACAATCAAAGAAAGGAGTAAGTTGCTATGAGCAAAATGAGCGATATGGCACAGACCATCGAAGAGCTGCGCAGTGCAGCCGCTGCTATTAATGAAGCAGCAAACTGGTTAGAAGAACAGTTTAGTGGAAGTGGTGATGTAATAAATGCAAATAATCCTGCTACTAAAGCTGAAAAGAAACTAGAACTCACACTGGAGGATGTGCGAGCTGTTTTAGCAGAAAAATCCCGTATTGGACATACTGCTGCTATACGTACATTACTTCAGAAATATGGAGCTTCTAAGTTATCCGGTGTAGACCCTAAGCATTATGAAGACTTGTTAAAGGATGCGGAGGTGCTTGAAGATGCCAACTAAAGGACATGCATTATTATCTGCATCATCATCCTATCGCTGGTTAAAGTGTCCACCATCAGCAAGGCTCTGCGAAAGCTACGATGACAAGGGCAGTGATTATGCTGCTGAAGGCACCGATGCTCACGAGCTTTGTGAGTACAAATTAAAGAAGGTGCTAGGTATGGAAGCAAGTGACCCTACCAAAAACTTAAAATGGTACAACGAGGAAATGGACGACTGTGCTGAAGGTTATGCTTCCTATATACTTGAACAGGTAGAAGTAGCTAAGAAAAAATGCACTGACACTAAGGTGCTTATTGAGCAGCGAGTAGATTTCTCTCGCTGGGTAAAAGAAGGCTTCGGAACTGCTGACTGCATTATTATTACTGATGGCACCTTAAGAATATGTGATTATAAGCATGGACTTGGAGTGTTAGTATCAGCAGAAGATAATCCGCAGTTAAAATGCTATGCCCTTGGCGCTTTAGAGTTTTTCGATGATATTTATGATATAGATACCATCAGCATGACAATCTACCAGCCAAGGCGTCAGAACATATCTACCTTTGAAATTTCTAAAGACGACCTGTATGATTGGGCAGATGAAGTGCTAAAGCCTACTGCAGAGCTTGCCTTTGCGGGAGATGGGAGCTTTCTTTGTGGTGAATGGTGCGGCTTCTGTAAGGCGAAGTGTGAATGTCGTGCCAGAGCGGAAGCTAATCTTTTACTTGCACAGTATGATTTCAAACTTCCGCCACTTCTTGAGGATACAGAAATCGAAGTTATTCTCTCTCGTGTGGACGAGCTTGTTGCGTGGGCATCTGATGTAAAGGACTACGCATTACAACAGGCAATCAGCGGTAAGGAATGGAATGGATGGAAGTTGGTCGAAGGTCGTTCTAACCGTAAGTATGTGGACGATGAGGCTGTTATACAGGCAGTTACAGATGCAGGCTTTGACCCTTATGAGAAAAAGCTGCTTGGTGTTACTGCTATGCAGAAGCTACTTGGTAAATCCAGATTTGATGAGCTGCTTACACCTTACATCGAAAAGCCACAAGGTAAACCTACTCTTGTACCGGAGAGCGATAAACGTCCGGCAATAAATAATGCAAAAATTGATTTTATGGAGGTAAATTAATATGAACAAGAATGTAAAAATATCTAATCCTATGAAGGTTATTACTGGCCCTGACACTCGTTGGTCTTATGCTAACGTATGGGAGCCTAAGTCAATCAATGGAGGTACCCCTAAGTACAGCGTATCTCTTATCATCCCTAAGTCTGATACAAAGACTGTTGCCAAGATTAAGGCTGCAATCGAAGCTGCCTACAAGGAAGGCGAAAGCAAGCTTAAGGGTAACGGTAAGTCTGTTCCTGCTCTTTCTGTCATCAAGACTCCGCTTCGTGATGGCGACCTTGAAAGACCTGATGATGCAGCTTATGTCAACGCATACTTCGTCAATGCCAATGCCACATCAGCACCGGGCATCGTAGATGCAGACCGCAATCCTATCCTTACTCGTTCTGAGGTTTACTCTGGTGTCTATGGTCGTGCTAGCATCAGCTTTTATGCTTTCAACAGCTCCGGCAACAAGGGGATTGCATGCGGTCTTAACAATTTGCAGAAGGTTCGTGATGGTGAGCCTCTTGGCGGCAAGGCATCTGCTGAGTCTGATTTTGCAACTGATGAAGATGACGATTTCCTTAATTAATGGAGGTGTTGACTATGACAACCATTCTTATAATCATTCTACTTGCAACTTGGGTATGTATAAGCATTTCATTCCTTATTACGACTATTCAGAATGTCATTTATGACCGCAAGTGTGAAAAGCGAGAGGTAGAAAAGGAAAAGCGTGACCTTGAATATCATGAACTTCGTATGAAGGGATTTTACAAATAATTACAATCTAATAATTTTACCTTGGGGGGTGGTAGGAGTAATCCTATCACCTTTGTGCGGTTAAGAAAGGACAAGTCAATGAAAACATTAAGTATAGATATTGAAACCTACAGTGATATACAGCTTCAAAAGAGTGGAGTATATCGTTACTGTGAGTCTCCAAATTTTGAAATATTACTTTTTGCCTATAGTGTGGATACTGGCCCTGTTCAGGTTGTCGACCTTGCCTGTGGAGAGAAAATCCCGGATGAAGTTATTGCTGCGTTGGAGGATGAATCTGTTATCAAATGGGCCTTTAATGCAGCATTTGAACGTATCTGCCTTTCCAGATTTCTTGGATATCCTACTGGTACATATCTTAATCCAGAAAGCTGGCGTTGTTCTATGGTATGGGCTGCCACAATGGGACTTCCATTATCATTGGAAGGTGTCGGTGCTATTCTCGGCCTTGAAAAACAGAAACTTGCAGAGGGTAAAGACCTCATCAAATATTTCTGTCAGCCTTGCGCTGCAACTAAATCCAATGGCGGCAGAACAAGAAATAGACCTTTTCATGCCCCTGATAAATGGGAAGCCTTCAAACGTTATAACATTCGTGATGTTGAAACTGAGATGGACATCCAGCATAAGCTTCGTAAATTCCCGGTGCCTGATGAAGTCTGGGAGGAATACCATATCGACCAAGAAATCAATGACCGTGGTGTCAGACTAGATATGGAGTTGGTACAGCAGGCAATTGCAATGGATATATGTTCCCATGAAGAGTTGACTTCTGCTATGAAAAAAGCTACTAACCTAGAAAACCCTAATTCTATACAGCAAATGAAGCAATGGCTTGCTGACAATGGCTTAAAAACAGATAGCCTTGATAAAAAAGCGGTTGCCGAGTTATTAAAGAAAGCACCCATAGAGCTTGCTAATGTATTGCTCCTGCGTCAGCAGCTAGCAAAGTCCTCTGTACGTAAGTATCAGGCGATGGAAAATACTGTATGCAACGACGGTCGTGCTCGCGGTATGTTTCAGTTTTACGGTGCCAATCGTACTGGACGCTTCTCTGGGCGTAATATACAGCTCCAAAATCTGCCACAAAATCATCTACCTGACTTAGTAGAAGCTCGTAGCCTTGTTCGTTGTGGTGATTTTGAAGGTGTGGAGCTTTTGTATGAAGATGTGCCGGATACCTTATCTCAGCTTATCCGTACTGCATTTATTCCTCGTGATGGTGCGCAGTTTCTTGTGGCGGACTTTTCAGCTATTGAAGCTCGTATTATTGCTTGGTTTGCAAAAGAAGAATGGCGTCAAAAGGTTTTTTCCAAGGGTGGAGATATATATTGTGCTTCTGCGTCTCAGATGTTTAAGGTGCCTGTTGAGAAGCATGGTATCAATGGACATCTACGCCAAAAAGGAAAAATTGCTGAGCTTGCACTTGGTTATGGTGGCTCTGTAGGCGCCCTAAAATCAATGGGTGCCCTTGAAATGGGACTTACTGAAGATGAGCTTCCTTTGCTTGTAGATGCTTGGCGACAGTCTAATCCGCACATCGTGGAGTTTTGGTGGGCAGTGGACCGTGCTGTTATGGAAGCTGTTAAGAATAAACATACAACCTCAGATTATGGTTTGACTTTTTCCTGTAGAAGCGGGATGCTTTTTATTACGCTACCTTCAGGTAGAAAGCTTGCCTATGTAAAACCTAAAGTCGGAACTAATAAATTCGGCGGCTCCTGTATTACGTATGAAGGTGTTGGCAGTACTAAGAAGTGGGAACGCCTTGATTCATACGGACCAAAATTCGTCGAAAACATCGTACAGGCAACAGCTCGTGATATTTTGTGCTATGCTATGAAAACTTTACGCAACTGTTCTATTGTAATGCACATCCACGATGAGCTGGTAATAGAAGCTGACCCACAAATGTCGCTTGATGCAGTTTGTGAGCAGATGGGAAGGACGCCTCCTTGGGCTAAGGGCTTGCTACTTCGCGCAGATGGCTATGCGACACCATTTTATAAAAAAGAATAGAATTTATCCGCTCAAACAGAGCGTTTATCTCCAGTGGTAATTAGAGGTGGACGCTCTTTTATGTCTGCCGGAAAGGAGGACTCTGGTATGAGCATCAGTAAATACAACAGCGAAGGCTATCCTGACCCAACAGCACACGATGCGTTGGAGATAATAGAACAGGAACAACGCGCTCTTCGTGCTTTCAGGCCTATCGTGTACATCTGCTCCCCATTTGCTGGTGACATTGAAGCAAATATTGAAGCAGCAAGACGCTATAGTCGTTATGCAGTAGATACAGGATATATTCCTATAGCGCCGCACTTATTATTCCCACAATTTTTAAATGATGCTGACCCAAAGGAACGCGAGCTCGGATTGTTCTTTGGAAATGCCCTTATGAGCAAGTGTTCTGAAGTATGGGTATTTGGCAGTATCATCTCAGCTGGAATGAAATCAGAAATCAAACGAGCCAAGTGGAAAAACTACCGCTTGCGCTATTTTACAGAAGAATGTCAGGAGGTTTAACAATAATGTATGAAATCAAAGAAAACAGACGCAGATTAAAAGATGGTATAGAAATTACAACTTATTCCCGTGATATTTTAAGCAGCAATATTCTTGAAGTTGAAGCAGGCACTACAGGTTACAGGGGCGGCGACACCGGTCATGGCGGTCGTACATATTTCCGCATAAAGGATGAGGCTTCTACAGATATGGAAATTCACAGCTTTGTTGATAAGCATGGCTGCAACGGTTTTGAAGTAACTCTTGGTGGTGATTGTGAGCTGGAAACCATGATTAGAGCGCTTAAGTTTATAACTAAGGTATTAGAAGAAGAATCTGAGGAGGTGTACGACTAATGTTTACCATTTATAGCTCTGATGTCACCGGCAATCCCGGCAACTGCTCCTATCTGCACAAGCAGGTAATTCTTGATGAGGAAAGCCTAAAAGCCGCCATACGTCACGATTATGTTTGTGCGAAATACAAAAACAACTATCGCAACAGTGAGAACTTTATAGGTAGAGACTGCGATAATGACCATTCAGAAAATCCCAATGATTGGGTTACACCAGAGGATGTTATGCAGGCCTTTCCGGGTGTAACATTTGCAGTGCATTTCAGCCGATTTAACAATAAGGAGAAAAAAGGAAAGCAGGCAAGACCTAAGTTTCATGTTATGTTCCCTATTGATTATGTAACAGATGCTAGTTTATATAGCGATATGAAGAAGCTGGTAAACTCTATCTTTCCCTATTTCGATACACAGGCACTGGACTCAGCTCGCTTCTTTTATGGAACTGCTGCCGCTGAAGTAGCTTTGTATCCGGGCAGAATGAATTTAACTGAATATCTTAACGAGGATGTTTTTGATGAGGACATGAACGATGGCCAGTATGATAACTCTATAATTCCGGAAGGCAGTCGAAATGCAACAATGTCACGTTTTGC
>OBYP01001277.1_pt1 | contig 13073 bp, 18 predicted proteins | sample 1501461 | NCBI WGS metagenome assembly OBYP01 (sample SAMEA2580201, study PRJEB22360) | human gut metagenome | biome: human gut; feature: human-associated habitat; material: faeces | place: Denmark | collected 2008/2010 | reverse complement strand
AAATTTGGAGGGATTTTTTTATGTCCTTTTTTCGGGCAGTTATCTATCTGCTCATGGCCTCTTCCTTCGTACGAGGCCAACTGAATCCGCCAACATTTAATCGTTTGTAAAGAAGCAGGAACCCATCTCCTTCCCAAACCAGCCCTTTGATTCGGTCGGTACGTTTACCACAGAAGAGAAACAGGATGTTTTTCTGAAAGGGATCCAGCTCGAATTGATATTTAATAGTGGATGCCAGACCATCAATTCCACGCCTTAAGTCGGTGTATCCTGTTGCGATAAAAATCTTGTCAAAACCGGTTGCATCATTCAGCATGTAAGAGGCCTCCGATCCTACTTAGCAGTTCCGCAGAAGCAGTGTTTGAAATCTCCAACGAAAAGGAGTCCTTTCGAATGATCACATCTGGTCTGAATGCAGATGATGATACGGCGGATTGTTCAGGTAATCTTAATTCGACGAAATCAACCGACGGCTCTGCCGGTACACTTACTGCTGGAAGTGAAGAAGATTCTACTGTAGAAATATAAGCTTCTTCACGAAGCCGGCGTTGCCAGTAAAAGAATGACTTGTCAGAAATACCATGTTCTCTGCACCAGGCAGTTTTATTCATTCCACTAGCCAGGCATTCTTTTATTATGTTAGCCCATTGTTCGCAGCGGACTTTGTGAGTAATTTTATCCATAAGATGTTCCTCCCTAAAAAACCTTAGATTTTTTAGAGTAATTATCTCACAAAAACTAACAAGTGGCATGGTACCGGCTATTTACCATTTACGTTTAATTTCTTATCTTTAATTTCATAAATTACATCAGCCACATTTTCAAGTAACCGTTTGTCATGGGTGATAAACATGATCGTTCCTGCATATTCCTTCATTAGTATTTCCAAGGCCTCCAGGCTTGGTATGTCAAGGAAGTTGCTCGGTTCATCCATTAGTAGGATGTTATATCTACCCATAAGCATTTTAGCTAGCAATAATTTCATAATTTCGCCACCGCTTAAAATAGATAAGCTTTTTCCAATATCGTTCTGTTTAAACCCCATGGATGCAAGCACGGAACGAATTTCTGAAACATTGTAATCACAATCCTCCTTCATAAACTCCAGGACTTTCTGATTACTGTTGTACTTGTAACCATTTTGTGCAAAGTATCCTATTTTTGCCTTAGGTGAAATAGAAATTCCATCTTCATAGTTTAAGATCATTTGGATTAAAGTTGTTTTTCCTGTTCCATTCCCACCAGTTAGAGCCACTTTTGCTCCAAGCGGAATTTGAAAAGATGCATCTTCAAACAATACCTTATCTCCAAATATTTTAGTAATATCCGTACCGACAATAGGATATGGATTATGGAGCTCCAATGCTTTACTTTGCCTGAAACGAATTCTGCGAATGTCTTCCGGAGCTTCTACATTTCCTAAGGCCGCAATCCGATGCTCTAGAGATTTAGCGGCATTATGCATCTTTTTTTCCTTACTTCCCATTGATTTCTGATGAGCCAAACGCCCTCCACGTTCCGTACTTTTTTTCTTTGAAGCACCTTTTGCCTTCTGTTCTATTTTACGAGCCTGTTTTCGCTTTTCCTCCGCAGCCCTTTCCAATCGGGCACGTTCGGTAACAAATTGCTCGTATTCTGCAACCTGGTTCTTGCGTTCTTCCTCTTTCTGACGAAGATAATCAGAATAGTTTCCCCAATACTCAGTGATTTTGCCATCTTTCAGTTCCCATATTTTATCTACTACCTCATCAAGAAAATAGCGGTCATGGCTAATAACTAACAGTGCACCTGTAAAATATTTTAGCTGTCCGACTAGAAAATCAATTCCTTCACGGTCTAAATGACTCGTAGGTTCATCCGCTAAAATACCATGAACCTGTGCCGATAAAGCTTGTGCTATTTTAAGCCTTGTTTCTTCACCGCCGCTCAAGGTTTGTATATCTAATTGCTTAACACCAAGCTTGCCTACAAGTGCAAAATCTTTTTCCTCCTGCAAGGTTACTTCGTCCAACTGAGGGATATAGGCAAGTTCACCCAGACGATTCATTTTACATCCTAGAGGAGTTAATTCGCCTAAAAGCACCTTGAATAAAGTGCTTTTTCCTGCACCATTTGCTCCTACTAAACCAATACGGTCATAATCATATACTTCTAAATTATCTATATCTAAAACATCGCGTCCTTTAAATTCCACACGAATGTCTTTTGCTTTTAATATCAATTCCATAACATTTTCCTCCTGTCTATAATCGCATGTTTTCATTTGCTTGTACGCAGGGAAAACCCTGCGATTTAAGCAGGAAGAATTACATGAAAATAAGATACATAAATATCCCTCCAATATTGTTTATTTTAAATCAAATTTTCTAATCTCAGTTATCATTGGGCAAACTATTGCAATGCAAATAATTAAAATACCTGATAGTAAAAACCAATGATTTACACCGATTCTATCAGCAAAGAATCCAGAAAGAATTAACCCAATTGGCATAGCAAGAGACATGATACTTCCAGTTAAAGAAAATACACGTCCTAAATATTCAGGCTTTATTTTCTCCTGAAAAAGAGCTGTTTGTACACCGCTGTAAAACGGAACCGAAAGCCCCATTATTGCACAGCAGACTACAAATATGAAAAATCCACTTTGGGGAAGTAATCCTGAAATGGTTAAGCTTATCCCCATCATAAAAATGGATGCCGTTATTAATAAGATTCGCTTTTGGTAATTCCCAAATAACCCTAATAATAGACCCCCTATCAACATACCAGAGGCATAAGCAATCTCCGTAATAGAAATATACATCGGTGTACCATTAAAATATTCCATAGTGATTAAAGGATATAAAGCATTTATGGGCATATAAACAAACATATATAATGTTCCAACGAGTAATAAAGCAAATAATCCTTTATTTTGCCGTAGTACAGCCATTCCTTCTTTCATTTCTCGTATGAAATTTGGTTTCAAACTTTGCACTTGATCACCCAGTTTAGGAATACGTACAATTGCTACCGTAATAGATGCAATCACAGCACCCCATACATCGATGGCAATAATAGCATTTAGTTCCCAAACGGAGTATAAGAGTGCTGCAACCGCCGGACTAACAATATAGCTTATAGACTGCAAAGACTGACTATAGCCTGCACATTTCGTAAGCTGTTCTTCTGGTACTAAAAGTGGCGTAACCGCATTGAGAGCCGGGGTGTGAAAAGCCGTTCCAATGCTACGGATAAACAATACTACCATAACCATCCAGATAGGTAGCTCCATATACAATGCAACAATAGCAAGCACTGCCCCAGCTGCTGCGATAATTAAATCAGCACCAATCATTATCTTCTTCCTATCATGACGATCCACTAATACACCAATAGCTGGTCCAAAGACCGCATAGGGTAAAAAACCTACTAGTGAAGCCATAGACAAGACCATCGCAGATCCTGTTTTCTCTGTAAGGTAAAAAATGATCGCCATTTGCAGGATGGCACTAGTGATTAATGATACTGCCTGCCCTGCCCATATTGTATAAAACTTAAGTTTCCAATTGTTGTATTTTTCCATTTATATTATCTCCTGCATATTATTTTGCTTGAATTTCTATTTTGAACAGCATTCTAGGCAATAAAAAATGCAGGCCAAAATCCACAATGTGGCTTTTGGTCTGCATACATACAATTTGGAAACATTCATATTAAAGACATAGTTAAATAAAGGTATAGTTAAATAAAGGTATAGTTAAATAACTTATATCTCACCGTAACTAATGAATGCTCAATATCGTATAAATAAGCACAAGAAAAAAAGCCTATCATCGGGGATAGATTCTGCTTTTTTTATTGCCAGCTTATCTTAAACGCATTGAGGCTGTCATAGTTTCGGTTCCTCCTAAACTCTTATTTGTATCAGCATATATTTTAACACAATAAGTTGTTTTAAGCAACGTTTAAAATTGAAAAAAGCCACGGACAGCGATAGCAAAATACGCAATACCGTCAATGGTCTCGATGAACAGTGCAAGCACTGCCATTGACGGTATTTCTTTATTTTGCTTATGAGCAGACAAGGGCAGTAAGCCAAAAGCTGGCTTACCGCCCCAATCACTCATTCTGTTATGCGTAGATAATCTCGCTGTAAATGATTTCTCTAACTCTGGACTGAATTTCATTCATTTTCTGTACCCACAGCATAGCATTATCTGCTTTCAGTTTCTCGGTCACATTTTCCTGCTCTGCAATTTGCTTTGTCAGCAGGAGCAAACGCTCCTGTGCCTGTCTGTCAATATCTGCAAGGTAGGAGTTTAGTGTACCCTCAATCAGCATTGTGGTATAGAGGAACTGCTTATGCTCCTTTAGATACTGCTTGTGGCGCTGTCCCCACAAACCGATAGGCTGTGTTTCTTCTTCGGAAAGTATCAGACAAGGGATATAATAATCTCCCTGCAATTCATACCATAAACCGTTGCTTTCATCAAAAATGTACTTGTCCATATAATAAATCCTCCAGTATAATATATTCGCACATACGTCACAGTTCTCCGATTGCCACATTCTCTTATATCTTGTTATCAGATTTTCTTGCCCTTGTGTTTGCCCTTATCAGCTTCCAAGGGAAGAATAAACGTAAGTGAAATCGTATAATAAGTTAAGGTGAGCATTTTGCGATAAACCCTTTATTTTCAAGGCTTTCGGAGGATTTTATTAAAACCCTGTGAGGGTTAATAACCACTTATAAAAATGTGGTTTTCAAATTGCAGTTTGTATAACTGGCAACCCAATCACAATTAAATCTTCACAGCTTTGCTAAGCAGGAAATCTGAAATGATATGCTCCCTTTATGAGAGACAGTAAAATAATAAACTGTCATCACGAAGAGAGCATATCTAAAGATTTCCTGCTTTTTTTATTTTATTAAAAAAATTATAATTCTGCAGAAAGTTCATGCATCCAGAAGGACGCAGCATCATATTCTCTTGGTTCAGATAATACTGGAACGGTGAGGACATCGATTGGTACGTAAAGTATTTTAGCCATTTTAGCAAGGATTTCATCACGAGGCTTTCTTGCATCTGCTTCATATTGTGCAATTCTGACATCAGCAGAATCTTCCGGAAAGCCAAGTGCAATACCTAGTTCTTTTTGTGTGAGATGATTTTTCTGTCTCAAATGTTTTAATTTTCTTCCAAACGTAATCATAATAGAAAATCCTTTCTGTAAGTTATTTTGATTGTGCGAGGTGTCAAATGATATATCATTCGGCACCTCTGGTTTTATGATCTTTATTCCCCGGTACTTCCGAAAGCACCAATATCTCTTGCTTCTCCGAGATCCAGAACAAAGTCGGCAATTAGAACGGGAGTGATAACCAGTTGCCCTACACGGGTATCTTTGCTGAGTATTTGGGATTCTGAACTAACATTGCTGATAATGGCATGAATTTCGCCACGATATCCGGAATCAATAGGCGGAAGTTCGCAGACCAATCCTTTTGCAGCCATGCTGCTTCTTGGAAAGACATAACCGGCATATCCATCCGGAATCATGAGCCCAAATCCTAAGGGAATTCTTGCAATCTCTCCTGGCTTTAATGTGCAGTCATAAGGCATATACACATCGGCGCCGGCATCGTTTTCATGAGGTCGGAAGGGATAATGATCTTTCTCTAACCCAAAGTCGATCAATTTAATTTTCATAAACAGCTTCCCTCCCTTCTACGAGCAGAGGATAATCTGCTTTCATTATTTCTAATGGAGACCAGTCTTTTGGGATGGGGATTCCACAGGACATAGCACCTTCTTCACAACATCCCCTTTGGCAGAAAGGACCGGTCAGCTTCGGTGAAAATAACACCGGATCGAATTCATATAGTTTCTGCCAGATGTCCAACATTACAATTCTTGTTTCGTCGGTATTTCTTCTGCAGATACGCTGACTGATCATATGTTTCCACTCATAAGGTGTAGCACAGATGATCAGAATATTTCTTAAAGCATGGGGGAGGGCATAGCCGGCAGAATCATGATGAAATCCCACAGAACACAATTCCTGATAACATCTGAGATCCGATAAGCAGCTTTGCAGATAGAGATCAATGTATCTCTGTTCGGAAAAAAGGATTTCATATGGGATCACAAATGCAGCTTTTTCTGAATAGTTGCTATATTGCAGAGATGCACTCATGAATTTTACTTCGTTTTGATGACGAGTGATCTGTGCAAGAAAACGTCTGCTTGCACCTACAATCGCAACGGTGATCACTGTAAATTTCTGTACTGTTGGATGAGGCAGACTGGCAATCCGGTCTACAGTTTTATCCGTAAAAGATTTCTGATAAAGAGCCATAAGATCATCCATGTTTTGAATGGAATGCCCCTGTTGGGTAAGCCTTGCTGCGAATACCATGTTTTGAGCTGCTTCCTGAATGGTATAACTATTTAAAATCTTTGTCTCAATGTGATCCATAGGCTTGTTCCTCCTTTATCAATGCTTTCAGCAGAATGAGATAGTTGATGCAGTCTGTGATCTTCTCATCCCATTGTTCTAACTCAAATTGGAGCAACGAAGAGTAACACATATCATAGAGAGATACGACATGCTTCGACATCATTCCGGCCAGAGCAGTCTTAGGTGTGCATCCCTGTAATGAGGCAGCAATTTTAAATGCACTCAGGCGATCAATGCGGTCTCCGGTGTATTCTTTTTTCTTGTGTACCAGTACATCGGCACATTTTCGATATTGTTGTTCAAGGACAACATTAAATTCATTTTGTGTCATATTGTAATTCCTCCTTCGTAAAATGATTTATAATTCGGGTTCCCGTGTCTTTTGTTTTTTGGGAACCTGGTTGTGGAGAATTGCTTCCACATTTTTGTCTACGGTTCTTAAATCTTGTGTCAGATCCTTTAGAGATCGGATGGATGATTTTTGCTGGTCGATCTGTTCCTGCAAGCTGGCTTTTTGTTCCTTCAATGTTTTGATAGGAAGCATCTTTCCATCTGGATAAAAAGATTTCAGCCAGTCACGGGCTTCTTCATATGCTTGAATTTCAGCGGTGTGTTCCTTTCGGAATCTGCCTTTGTTTTTCGCTTTTAAAAATTCGGTATAGATTGCTTTCTGTGCAAAATATTGTCCGGTGTAATGAATCTGCCGGTTGATGCTTTTCAAATCTGCATTCATTTCCATAAGCTGATCTGTTGCCTGATCTAACTGTTTTTGAGATTCGGAAAAGGCACTTTTTAATTCGGTTTGGGTATTGTATCCATGTTCTTGCACATAGATAATGGTATTTGCCATTTCCTGAAGATTGGATATTTTTACCCGATGAGCATATCCGGGACTTTGCATTGCTTTCACATTTTTCTGAAGATCTACTACCAACCGTAAATGCGATCTGACATAAAGAATGGTTATCGGATTTTTTCGTAAGAAGAGCTGTTCTAAATGTTCTTTGCCGTATTGAGTTCCTAAAGCCTTCTCTGTAATCCGTTTGTCCCGATCCGGATGGAGATAACGATATCTTCCCCTCTCTTCAATAACGGAAATCTGATATTTTTCAAAAAGCAGAGATTGGAATTCCTGAAAGTTTTTGGAATGCGAGCTGCATTCTTCAATGGCATTTCTGAGTTCCTGCTTCTGTGTTTGAAATGTTGTGGCTGTTGGTTTCAATCCATCGGCAATGATTTTTTTATTTGTCTCTTCTAATTTTTTCTGTCCGGATTTTTGAGCCATATATTCTGCTTGTGGCACTTTAGTTTCAGCCGGAGAGAGAAGATCGATTTGATGAAGTCCCTCTTGGATGCACATATCCATAATTTCCTTTTTGAAATAATCCAGAAATTTATTTGTGGATCGGTGCTTGTATCCGGCTTCATGATCGTGAGGCTGCGTCATATAAGATTCTCTTTTTACTGTGTTTTTACGAACACTATTGATAACAATGTGCGTATGGATATTGCCGGATCCATTGTGACCATCGGTATGTGTCACGATAAGAGCCTGATATCCTGGAAAAATTTTCTTTGCAAGTTCTAAAGATAGAGCCTGTGCTTTTTCTCCCGTCAGATCACATTCAATAGCATCGGCAGGATCATAACTGATGATATAGTGATGACTTTTGATTTCGGATTTGCTTCGGTTCTTTTTAAAATGTTCATTACATTCATAGCATTCAACATCAAAAGTATCGGGATTACAGTTGAGACCATCCATGTATAATTCATCTCTTCGCAGTGGTCGATTAAATTCATCAAGAATCATTTTTCCGGTTGATTCATCATGTTGAAAGATGAGATAATCCAGAGCATCTGAATAGTTTGCATTTCGACTTTTAATATGTTTCACTATTGCCATGATAATCACCTATTACTTTTAGCAGTTCTTTTTTTAATCTATAGAGATCGTAAAGGCATTGCTGGATTTCATTTGCTACAGATTTAGAGTACGCTCCTCCAGTGTTAAAATACTTTGCAATCTGATTAAGATTAGAGCCGATTTTTCCATACTCTGCTAAGAGCATTTTTACTGTTTTGCTTTCAATGACAACCTCATAGTGTATGGCCATTTTGTGATCTAAAATCAGGTTTCTCAGATAATCAGAACGTGATAATTTTGCCTGAGAAGCGGCATGATTGACTAACTCTAATTCAATGTCACTTAATCTTAAACAGATGATATTAGAGTGTTTCATTTCATTTCTTTTTTTCTTCGGTGCCATGTTCCTCCTTTCTTAATTTGGCACTTCCAACTTTATGGCACTCCACAAGAAATATCAGCTGTCCCTTCTGATACTTCTGGTGTTGCGTACACATTTTATGTGGAAGCCAATCTGACATTTTGCAAATGTCAGTATCGAGGGTATGGGGAGCGAAATCCACATCAAGATAAAACTCAAAGTAATAGGAAAGCCAAAATGGCGATACCGTATTACTGAGTGGATCTTGCTCTTGAAAGATTAACCCTCTCATATAACGAAATGCTCAGAGGGAAAAATACAGGGCGAGATAGAAAAAAAGTTAAAAAATTGATATACTACTATTTAGAATTAATCAAAAAAAGAGTTACTAACGGGCAAATAGCGTTTTTTGTTTTGTATGGTAAGTGTATTTAATAAGGGGGATAAAATGTTTGAAAATCAAATTGCAACACTAACAACGATTTTAAAGGATAAAGATATTCATAATTATATGGGGGATACATTTTGGAATATTATTAAAGCTGTCTCGCTAGGTGATATAGGTGCATTGCTCGATTCCAGCATAGATATAAAAAATATGCTTTTCCATGCACCATCAGTTTTGTTTTGGGACAAAATGCAGAGATATATGTTCGGTACATTTAGGAATTATGCTGAACAAGTAAAGATGGCGGGAAAATTTAATGAGGAAAATATGGATTATGAAAAATTTGTAAAAAGGCAGATTCATCTTATCAATGAAATTAATGATGATAAAAAAGTTGATTATTTTGCTCAACTTACTAGGTGCTATCTCTTAACTGAAATGGAAAATGCTTTGTATTATAAACTTGCAAGATTTTTAATTATGTGTACACCTGAAGAACTAGATTATATCGCTTCTTTTGATTATGAGGAAACAACGAATCTAACTGCTATGGTTTCGTCGTTGTATCAATATGGTTTGTTTGAACAACAGGAACGGAAAAATGGTGGTGTAGATTATGTACTTTCTGGATTTGCAAAAGCATTGAAAAATAATAGTTTAAATTTTAATGAAGGAATTAGTGGAAGAGATCGGATAGTCTCTTATTCTCAAATATCTCCTCTTAGCATCTCAGAGCCAATGACATGGGAAGATCTTGACGATGTGTTTAGTGAGAATGAAATTGTAATTGATGGAAACGGATCACGGAAATAAGATGATGATAAAAGATTTTGTGGAGAAGAACGCACAAAAAATAAATTAGAATACATATTATTTCTAACTGTACAATATAAAAGTGGAATTTGAATATATGGATACAAATTGAAAATGACAGAATTTGAAACTTGAGGAGAGATATTTTATGAAAACAGAAAGAACAGATGAGTTGTACAAGTTTTTACTTACCAAAGGATATCCGAAAGAACTTTGTTCAGAAATAGCTTACAATATTTTGAATACTGATTATACGGCGACTAGAATGTTAGGATACTTGTATCGTTACACGGAACCTAGAATAGAAGATGTAATAGATGAAATGATAGCAATTTTAAGTGACCGGGAAGAATTCATAAAGAAAAAAGAAATGGAACAGGCACGGGCTGTTATAAACGAGATTTATAGAAATGGGTTGTGATATAAAATATGAAAATAAAATAATTCAATATGAATATTAGTAATTTGTAACGATAGTTGTCGAAGAAAAGCCTTCGGCAACTATTTTTTTAACTTTTTTTCATAATCACCCTGTAAAATCCATTGATTTCCTTTCGTTATATGAGAAGACAAATTTGTTTTCTTTCTTATTTATAAATGGAAAGGAGTTTTGTGAAATGGGTTTTGCAAGAAAAGATGTGGAAGCTACTAAGAAAATGGAAAAGAAGTTCGTGAGATATCCAGAAGGTGCGGAGAAATATAGTTTGGGATTAACAAAATTTCAGGCATTAGCAAAAGAGGCGAAAGCAGTCTATAAAATTGATAAAGTAGCTTTAGTTAATTGTGAGATATTTGAAAAATATTTGGAAACATTCCGAGAGTATTAAAATTTTAAGAGAGAAAATAAGAGAGAAGAACTTCTATAATTTTCTGCATTTTTAATTGACTTTATGTCATACGGAAAGTATAATGTTGGTATAGGAGGTATAAGAGCTGAAATGAAAAAGATGGGAAGACCAAAATCAGACAATGCAAAGAAGAAAGTATTAAGCATTCGTGTTCCTGATCAACTATATTCCCAGATGCTTGCATACGCCGAACAACATAAAATGAATACAACGGACATTGTCCTAAAAGGGGTAGAGATGCTTTTATCCGAGCAGGAAAAATAGTGAGTGCTTCTCTCTTAAGAGGAGGAAACTATTATGGCGAAAGTCAGAAAAGATTTGCGAGGAAGATCTTTACGCAAAGGAGAAGTACAAAGATCATCAGATAAAAGATACATGTACACCTATACAGATCCGATGGGAAGACGTAAATTTATATATGCTAACGATTTGGCAGAACTAAGAGAGAAAGAAGCTAAACTGATGAAGGATCAGTTGGACGGATTGGATCTCTATGTTGCTGGCAAGGCAAGTGTGAATGATACGTTTGATCGGTATATGTCCACGAAGTATAATTTGCGTGAATCTACAAAAAGTTCATATTTATATACGTACGATCATTATGTACGTGATACCTTTGGGAAAAAACGGATTGCAGATATAAAGTATTCTGATGTGTTGCAGTTTTATTATTATCTTCTTAATGAAGTAAAAATTGCATTAGGGACTTTAGATACTGTTCACTGCTTGCTCCATCCAACATTTCAGTTGGCAGTACGGGATGAGATTATACGAAATAATCCTACTGATGGAGTAATGAAAGAAATCAGCAGAGAATCCAGTAAGAACAGAGGAATTAGACATGCATTGACAGTAGAGCAGCAAAGAGCATTTATGGAATATATTGCGAACCATCCGATATATTATCATTGGTGGCCTATGTTTACGGTGTTGCTTGGAACAGGGTGTAGAATTGGTGAGGCATTAGGGCTTCGATGGCAAGACCTGGATTATGACAAAAGAACAATCAATATAAATCACAGTTTGAGTTATTATCAAAAACCAGAGAGCAACAAAAGTGTATTGAGAATATCTAAACCCAAAACGGAAGCGGGAATTCGTACAATTCCAATGTTGGATATTGTGAAAGATGCTTTTGAAATGCTTTATGAAGAACAACTGGAAAATGGCTTTAATGAAACAGAAATTGATGGAATGTCAGGATTTATTTTTTGTAATCGTTTTGGAATGGTTCCAAATCCACAAACAGTCAATCATACGATTAAGCGTATAGCGAATAGTTATAATGCGGATGAAGTGGTGCGAGCTAAGAAAGAACGGAGAAATCCTATTATATTACCTAATTTTTCTTGCCATCATCTGAGGCATACTTTTTGTACACGACTTTGCGAAAATGAAACAAATTTAAAAGTTATTCAATCCATTATGGGACATAGAAACATTGAAACAACGATGGACATTTATGCGGAAGCAACAGAAGAAAAGAAACAAGAGTCATTCGAGAATTTAGCAGCAAAATTAGATATTTTTTGAGAAGTGCTTAGTAAAACGGATGACAACAATTTGTTTGGTTTACAGCAAATTGACAACAAAGACAATTCAATAATGACGAATAGTGAAGTAATTATAAGGTTTATAAATTTAGAAAATATAGTACAGTGACGCATCCCGAAGAATCATGAAGAAAACGTGAAATCTTTCCCAACAATGAAGTCACAGGGCGCTGCTAAGAACGAAGCAAACAATGCAGGGCAGAAAGCGGCATCAGTTGAAGCGGCTCCGGCTGTGGAAGAAAAAATCGACTTTTCTAACGTGAAAATCGAGCCATTATTTGAAGAAATGGTTGATTTTGAAACATTCAGTAAATCGGATTTCAGAGCAGTTAAGGTAAAAGAGTGTGTTGCGGTACCGAAATCTAAAAAACTTTTACAGTTCACTTTAGATGACGGAACAGGCACAGACCGTACAATATTAAGTGGCATTCACACATTCTATGAGCCGGAAGAACTTGTTGGCAAGACATTGATTGCAATCACAAATCTTCCGCCAAGAGCAATGATGGGTATTGAGTCTTGCGGTATGTTGTTATCAGCAATTCACGAAGAAGAAGGAGAAGAAAAACTTCATCTTTTGATGGTAGATAACCACATTCCGGCAGGGGCGAAGCTGTATTAAGATGATGTAACGATGTACCGTTTCACTTTATAAACGAGATGTACTTCATTTGATGATTTTTTGAAAAGTAGCTATTTACATTGATGGGCAGTCCTACACGGGCAATGTCATTTAGTTAAGACATTGAGTCGGCAGCCTCTTGCAGAGCAAGGTATATAAAAATATATACCCTGCTCT
>OBYP01001276.1_pt1 | contig 13082 bp, 17 predicted proteins | sample 1501461 | NCBI WGS metagenome assembly OBYP01 (sample SAMEA2580201, study PRJEB22360) | human gut metagenome | biome: human gut; feature: human-associated habitat; material: faeces | place: Denmark | collected 2008/2010 | reverse complement strand
TAGATTTAATATTTATATATTTGATAGGTAGCGGCTACTTATTGCAGTAAGTGGTCGCTATTTTAGTCGCAATTTAATTAGTTCTTCATTATATCCAAGTGCACGTGCAATTTGACTTGTTGTGTATTCTTGATATTCAAGAATTGTTTCATCTGGTACCAGAAGCTCCATAGCGAATAGATCGGCTTCCATTTCATACTTTGTTGTATTGAATCCAGTATAAGTATCCATGAAGAGAGCATTAGTCTTTTTATGCAGTAACATATGACCTAACTCATGGGCACAGACAAGAATCTGTTCATGCTCCGGAAGAGAATCATCAATATAAATAATGTTATTTCTTTGGAAATATTGATAAAATCCTCTGACACCTTCAAGTGGCACTGGCACAAGGATAACATTTAGTCCCTTGATAATCTCAAATGGGTTTCTTGTTTTATGTTTCTTGACAAGCGAATTTACAATCTTTTTTATGTCCACCCACATCAGTCCTTTTTATATTTTTTAGGTGTATATTTTTCCTTGTTCTTTTTCTTAGCCATCTCCATACCAATTTCCATCGCACTTAGAATAGATTCAATTGCTTCAGGAGAAGCAGGATCGCCATCAAACATTAGTCCTTCTTGGGATGTTAGTTTGTCCTTGGTCTGCTGTAGGATTTCTTCTATTTGTTTTGAGTCTCGTTTGTTCAGTTCTGGTTGATTTGATAGAGCATCATTTTTCTCTGCTTCCATAGCTTTGGCTATCAAGAAGGGATCACCGTCGAAATGTTCAGCGACATCGAGACGCGAAGAATTTATAACATCATCTTCCCAAGTGTCTCCCATAAGTTCTGAAGGTTCAACATTTAATGCGTCCGCAAAGGCTTCTATTTTTGATAAAGGCAAATCTACTTCACCTTTTTCAATTTTTGCAATGGATGATCGACTCGTGTAACCAGTCAACTTAGCAAGTGTATCTTGAGACATTTTATGTTCGATTCTAAATTTTCGAATATTCCTATATAGATCAATCATTTAGTCACCGCCTTTCTGATATTAATATACCATGAGTGTGAAAGAATTTCAACAAAATTATGAAAAAGTGTTGACGGATATTCACACTAGTGTTATATTATGAGTGTGATTAAAATTCAACAAAGAAAGGAGAAAAAGAAAATGGTCGATATGAAAGCCTTGACTGATAAGATTAATGACTCTGGAATGAGCTTTAAAGCAGTGGCTGAAAAATCTGGAATGCTCAGAGAGACATTGTATAATAGATTAAAGGGATTAGGTGAATTCAAGGCCTCCGAGATTTCGTCATTACAAGCAACATTACATCTAACTACAAAAGAAAGAGACGAAATTTTTTTTAAAAAGAATAGTGAATTAAATTCAACAAAAAATCAAAATAAATAGGAGGGAAAAGAAAAATGGAACTAGAATCGTTTAAATCAGAAGAATTTGGTTCTGTAAGAACAGCTACAATAAACGGCGATGTAATGTTTGTCGGTAAGGATGTAGCAGGGATTCTCGGCTACGCTGACCCGAATAAGGCAATTGCAACACATGTTGATGGAGAAGATAAACTCAACGACAAAACGGCGTCAAGTTTAGGTCAACGTGGAGGTTGGTTCATCAATGAATCAGGTCTTTACAGCTTAATCCTTTCAAGTAAGATGCCGAATGCGAAGAGATTCAAGCATTGGGTAACAGCGGAAGTATTACCACAGATCAGGAAACATGGGATGTATGCAGTTGATGAACTGATTGATAATCCAGAAATGGCAATCAAAGCCTTTACAGCTCTTAAAGAAGAGAGGGAAAAGAACAGATTGTTGCAGGAGAAAAACGAACGTATGAAGCCACAAGCAATTTTAGGACATGCGATCACAGCTGCAAATACATCGATTCTGGTCGGAGCATTAGCTAAGATTCTAAAACAGAATGGGATTGAGACTGGACAGAAACGTTTGTTTGAATGGCTACGTAACAATGGCTACTTGATCAAACAAAAAGGTAACGACTGGAATATGCCAACTCAAAAGAGTATGGAGATGGGACTTTTTGAAATTAAAGAATCTGTCCATATTGATGGGAACGGATGCAACAGAATTACTCGTACTCCAAAAGTTACAGGAAAAGGACAGCAATATTTTATCAATAAATTTTTAGCAGCTGAATAGAGGTATAATTTGCGACTACCTTAGACAGCTATAGAAAACACAGATGGCTTAATCCTCTGTCCGATACATTTTATCTTCCTTTAAAAAACGCCCCTATAGTTGATTAATTAAAAATAACAAATCATCGGGCAGAGAATTAAGCCATCTGAAGAACGGAAGGGGGTTTTATAAAGATGATCGCTCAGATGTGGGCGGGGTGCAAAGCTGCCTTATATGTTGAAAGAAGGTGAGAAAATGTCAGATTTAAAAGTTCCACGTATGCGGACAGTAACAGAAGTTGTCGAGTATTTTAAAAAGCATGATCCAGATACAAAGATAAATCAATGGAATGTCCGCAGGATGTTGAAAACAGGGGAAATTCCATATGAAAAAGCAGGTACAAGATATTTAATTAATCTGGACTTGTTTATAGAAAAGATGAAAGGAGCTTAAACATGATAGATAGGATAGTAACTGCAGGCATCGGAATATTTTTAACATTTGGAAGTGTTGGGGGCATGGAGCAAGGGACAATGAGCCTTGGCCAAACTGTCTTAATGGCTTTGATCGGGATCGTATTGATCTGGATTGGAATTAGGGAAAGGAGGTGAGAAACTTGGATGATAAAAATAGAAAAGCCCCGGAAGCGGCAACTTCCAAAGGGCGAAAGGTAAATTAACAAGATGGTGTTATTTTAACACAGAAATGGAGAAAGAGCAATGAATTATCTAACAAGAGAGAAGTTTCGGTCCATTGCCGAAGAGCAGGCGGCGAAAATCATGGAGAAAGGAGAGCGTATAGGAATCAGCGCTCTGACCATGGCGTTCCTGCTGCCGTTACTGATTAAGTTTTCTATACAGCTGGAAATAGAAATGTTTGGAGAGGAGGAGAAATCGTGGAAGAAGATAAAATTTTAATCGGTAGAGAGGTGTATGATGAATTGTCGTCAGCGTTTGAAAAGATTGAAGCGGTAGAACGTTTGATTAACACAAACCCGGGGGTATCTGCAATAGAAATTCTTGCGGTACTAGGAATCATTAGAAAATAAAATTTAGGAGGATAAAACAATGGAACTTACAGTAAATATTACGGGATTGGATAAGCTGGCAGAGGCAATCACTTTGCTTGCACAGGCAGGTACATCAGATATTGCGTTAAATATAAATGAAGCAAAAACTGCAGTACAGTCTGCGGGAGACACGAAGCAAAATACAGCAGTGCCAACTGCAAAACCGGTTGTTCCAACAGCGGCAGCACCTCAGAATACTCCACCGGTACAGAACGCGCAGTCTGTGCCGGTAACACAGAGTGCGCCAACAGCGCCGGCGGCACAAAATACGACACCCGCGGTTAATCCGGTTCCGACCTCAGCAACAGCCCCTACCTATACAGTGGAGCAGCTTGCAGTCGCGGCAACGGGTCTGATCGATGCCGGAAAGATGCAAGGGGTTCAGAATGCACTGGCAACCTTAGGCGCACAGACTCTGATGGATCTTCCACAGGAGAAGTACGGGGAGTTCGCATCTGCGATCAAAGCAATGGGGGCGGTGATCTAGGATGGCGAAGAAAAGAAAACATGCTTTGTTATCAGCAAGCGGAGCGGTGCAGTGGATCCACTGTACGCCCTCCGCAAAGTTGTGTGATGAGCTTCCAGATACAGAGAGTTCTTATACCAAAGAAGGGACTCTGGCACATGAGATCTGTGAGTTAAAACTGACAGCAGATTCTTTAAAGACTGGAACTTATACCAGAAGAATGAACAAGATCAAAAAGAATGAACTATATCAGGAAGAGATGCAGGGATTCACAGATCAATATGTTGATTATGTGGAAACACTCAGTAACAGTCTTCCAGAGAAACCATACATGGCAGTGGAAAAAATGGTTGAGTTTGATGAGTACGTGCCAGATGGATTCGGTACTGCAGACTGCATCCTGATCTGCGGTACGGTCATGCATGTGATCGATTTTAAATACGGAAAAGGTGTCCCAGTAAATGCAGGTGGGAATCCGCAGATGGGATTGTATGCACTAGGAGCATTAAAGGCTTACGGATTTTTGTATCCGATCGAGGACATTTTTTTTCATATCGTGCAGCCAAGGCTCAATAACTTTTCCAAATGGAAAACGAATAAAAGAGAGCTGACAACATGGGGCAGTGTTGTAGTCAAACCGAAAGCTGAATTAGCTTACAAAGGAGAAGGAGAGTTTCGTTCCGGAGAACACTGCAGATTCTGCAAAGTCTTAAACTGCAGACAGAGAGCTTATGACAATCTGGAACTTCTGGAAACTTATGAAACAAAACTTCCTCCGGAGCTTTCAGATGAAGAGGTGGGAGAAGCCCTTGCAAAAGCAGAACAGTTGGTTGCCTGGCATAAAAAATTAAAGTCCTATGCACAGACAAAACTGATCGATGGCGGAGAGATCCCAGGATGGAAGATCGTTGAAGGCAGAAGCAATCGCAGGATCACGGATTATGAAAAGATGGCGGATGTCCTGGAACAGAATGGATTCCCGAAAGAAACTCTGTATGAAAGAGCACAGCTTACCCTAACTGATCTGGAGAAGATGGTCGGAAAGAAAGACTTCCAGACGATCTGTGGGGAGTTCATCCAAAAGCCAAATGGAAAGCCAACACTTGCGCCGGAATCTGATAAACGCCCGGTCTATAACCCGAAAACAACAGCAGCAGATGATTTTAAATAAAAGGAGTAAAAAACTATGAGTAATACAAAAGTAACAACAGGTGAAGTAAGATTTTCATTTCCACACGTATTTCAGCCACATGCAAACAATCCTGGACAGGAAGAAAAATATTCTGTGACGATCCTGATCCCTAAGACAGACACAACAATGATCAATGCGATCCAGGCAGCAATGCAGGCTGCAGCACAGGAAGGTGTCTCTACAAAATTCAACGGACAGATGCCGGCAATGCTGAAGAATCCGATGCATGATGGGGATGGAACAAGACCAAACGGAGAACCGTTCGGAGAAGAGTGCAAAGGGCATATGGTCATGACTGCATCCAGTAAACAGAGGCCAGAAGTTGTCGATGCAAACTGTCAGGCGATCTTAAATCCTGCAGAAGTATATGCCGGATGCTACGGAAGAGTTTCCTTAAACTTTTTCCCATATAACACAAATGGAAATAGAGGTGTTGGATGTGGACTGAATAATGTTCAGAAGACCAAAGATGGGGATCCATTAACAGGGAGATCAACAGCTGCAGAGGATTTTGGACCGATGCCGCAGGTAAATGCCCAGACTGCGGCGGTTCCGCAGATGAATACACAAGCTACAGCAACACAGCAGAGTGCGAACCCGGCCACCGGCATTAATCCGATCACGGGGGCTCCGATCAATGGCGGCGGAGTTATGGGATTATGATCCCGCAGAAAAACATCCTGCATATCGATATCGAGACTTATAGTAGTGTAGACATTGCAAAGTCCGGGCTGTACAAGTATGTACAGTCTCCGGACTTTCAGATTCTACTGTTTGCTTACGCTTACGATGACGGACCTGTTGAGATCATAGATCTTGCACAGGGAGAGAAACTTCCGGAAAACGTGATCGATGACCTGAAAGCACCGGCAACAATCAAGATGGCACATAATGCAAACTTCGAGATCAATGCGCTAAGTCAGTTTTATGAGATCTGGCCGGATCAGTGGCAGTGTACGATGATCCATTCTCTTTACTGCGGGTATCCGGCATCCCTTGCAGGAGTTGGGAAAGCAATGGGATTTCCACAGGAAAAACAAAAGATGGCGGTTGGAAAAGCACTGATCCGTTATTTTTGTGTACCGTGCAAGCCAACAAAGAGAAATGGCGGACGTACAAGAAACTTCCCAGAACATGATATGGAGAAATGGAATCTGTTTAAGGAATACTGCAAACAGGATGTGGAAGTGGAACGTGCGATTGAGGACCATCTGAAGGATTATCCGGTTCCAACACAGGAATGGACCAACTGGCATTATGACCAGGCTATTAATCAACAGGGAACTCAGGTGGATCTTGCACTGATCAATGGGGCATTGGAATTAAGTGATCAGGCAGCATTAAAGCTTGGAGATGATATCCGGCGTGTTTCAGGAATCGACAATCCGAACAGTGTTGCCCAGTTAAAACAGTGGTTATCTGATCAACTCGGGAAAGATATTGATAAGTTAGGGAAAGAAGCAGTGAACGAACTGTTAGAAGCTCCACAAGTAAAAGCAAATCCCGCAGTCTATTATGTTCTGAAGAAACGCAAAGAGATGGCTAAGAGTTCTGTGAAGAAATACACAGCTATGGAAAATGCAGTCTGCAAGGATGGAAGAGTCCGTGGATTATTACAGTTTTATGGCGCGAACAGAACAGGAAGATGGGCGGGACGTCTGGTACAGGTCCAGAATCTTCCAAGAAATTATATTCCGGAGTTGTCACTGGCAAGGAGTCTGGTAAAACAGGAAAATGCAGCCATGCTGGGGCTTACTTATGGCAGCCTGCCGGATACGATCTCACAGCTGATCCGGACAGCATTTATCCCAAGAGATGGATATGAGTTTGTAGTTGCAGACTTTTCTGCGATTGAAGCGAGAGTGATCAGCTGGTTAGCCGGAGAGGATTGGAGACTAGAGGTCTTTCGTACTCATGGCAAGATATACGAAGCTTCAGCTTCCAGTATGTTCGGGGTGCCGATTGAGAAGATCAAAAAAGGAAATCCGGAATATGCACTCAGGGCAAAAGGAAAGGTCGCAGAACTTGCTCTCGGGTACCAGGGCGGTACTGGAGCATTGATCCAGATGGGCGCATTAAGGATGGGACTTACGGAAGAAGAACTTCCAGATATCGTACACCGATGGAGAACAGCGAACAAACGGATTCAGGATTTCTGGTATACCGTGGAGAATTGTGCGATCGAGACGGTAACACTCGGAACGACAAACCAGATCCAGCATGGGATCACGTTTATGAGAGATGCAGATTATTTTATGATCAAACTTCCTTCGGGGCGATGTCTGTTCTATCCAGATCCACAGATCGGAGAAAATGCGTGGGGAAACAAGAGTATCACATACATGGGCATTGACGGAACTAAGAAATGGCAGAGACTTGAAACATATGGCGGGAAGTTGGTCGAGAATATTGTACAGGCAGTGGCAAGAGATCTGCTGGCGAACGCGATCCGGAATATGTTATTCGGTGGTTATCTCATCAACTTTCATATCCACGATGAGATCATAGCAGAAGTGCCAAAAGGTTCTGATCTGACACTGGAGAAAGCCATCGATCTGATGTGCAGGGCTCCGGAGTGGGCAGAAGGGCTGCCGTTAAACGCAGATGGATTTACAGGAGATTTCTATAAGAAAGAGTAGGAGGAACGGCATGTTTCAGAATGACTTAAAAATTAAAATATCAACGGGAAGCAGCCGAAGATCAAAGACCTGGCTGAAACAGGAGATGTACTGGTCTGATTTTGTAGAGAAGCTTGAACATCCGATCAGAACGGAAGAAACTCTGGCAGAGTATATGGGTTATCGCAAAGCAAAACAGGATGAGATCAAGGACGTTGGTGGTTTTGTCGGTGGAGAACTTTCCGGAGAACAGCGAAGGAATGAAAATGCCGCTTATCGTTATCTGATCACATTGGATGCCGATCATATAAAACCGGGAGGGACCGATGAAGTGATCGGCATCTTGGAGAACCTTGGATGCGCCTATGTGGTCTACAGTACCAGGAAGCATGAAGAAGCGGCACCGAGACTGCGAATCATCCTGCCATTAGACCGGCCGGCTTCTCCAGATGAATATGAGCCGATCGCGAGACGTGTTGCAGAGTATCTTGGAATGGGGATCTTTGATCCAACAACGTTTGAAACAGTCCGCCTGATGTATTGGCCAAGCTGCAGTAAAGACAGTCAGTATCGATTTTGTTATGCAGACAAGCCGTTTTTAAGCAAAGACGGAATGCTTGCGACATATGACAACTGGAGAGACATCACACAGTGGCCGGAAGTACCGGGAGCTGTGAAACTTCGTGATCGCAGCGTTAAAAAACAGGGGAATCCGTTAGAAAAGAAGGGAATCGTCGGAGCCTTCTGTAAGATATTTACGGTGGAACAGGCAATGGATGCGTTTTTGGATGGTATTTATGAGCCGTGTGATATGTATCCAGGGCGTTACACCTACACAGAGGGTTCAACCGTTGGCGGGGCTGTACTGTATGAGGACGGATTGTTCCTATACAGCCATCATGCCACAGATCCGGCCGGGGGCAGATTATGCAATGCGTTTGATCTGGTCCGGATCCATAAATTTTATGAACTGGATTATGATGCAAAAGAAGGAACACCGATCACAAGGCTGCCATCGTTTTCCGCAATGTGCGAGTTTGCGATGGAACAGCCGGATGTTGCGAAGGTCGTTACCGCAGAGCGATATGAACGTGCACAGTCTGAATTTTCACGGGACCTATCGGAAGAAGATCTTGATTGGATGAAAAAGTTAAGCTGTAGTTCACAGACAGGAATGCCGAACAAGACGATCGACAACGTACTGACTATTCTGGAGCACGATCCGAACCTAAAGGACCGATTATATCATGATGAATTTGCAAACAGAGCGACCGTATGCAGACCGATGCCGTGGGAGTTTCATCCAGAGTTCCCTTATAAGGATCGTGCATGGACCGATGAAGACGATGCCGGGTTAAGACATTATATGGAAAAGACTTACGGGATCACAGGAGAGAAAAGAATCCTGGACGGGATGGCAATCTATGCGAACCGACATAAAAGACATAAGATCCGAGAATACCTTACAAGCCTTAACTGGGATGGAGTCAGACGATTAGATACGCTATTGATCGATTATTTCGGAGCAGAAGATTCTGAATATGTACGTGCGGCCACAAGAAAGACATTGTGTGCTGCGGTTGCCAGAGCCATGCATCCGGGATGTAAATTTGATTATATGCTGATCTTATCAGGGGCACAGGGTGTTGGGAAGAGTACGTTCTTTTCGATGTTAGGGAAAGACTGGTATTCCGATTCGATGAGTACGTTTGAAGGGAAAGACGCGGCGGAGATGGTGCAGGGCTACTGGATCATTGAAGCTGGAGAGTTAACTGGATTTAACAGATCAGAGATGAATGCAGTCAAACAGTTCTTAAGTAAGAAGGAAGATGTTTATCGTATGCCATATGGGCGCAGGACCGCGAATTTTCCACGAAACTGTATCATTGTAGGAACTACCAACGATAAAGAGTTCTTAAAGGACAGAACAGGAAATCGAAGATTCTGGCCGATCGGACTCGGAAAACAAAAACCAAAGAAGAACATCTTTCAGGAACTGCCGGCAGAAGTTGATCAGGTATGGGCAGAAGCAGCTGCAAGATGGATGTTAGGAGAGCCGCTGTATATGTCTGGGGATGTTGCCAAAGTGGCACAGGAGAAGCAGGAAACTTACAGAGAAGCATCTCCAAAAGAAGGTGTGATCCGAGAGTTCCTGGAGAAGAAGATTCCAACAGACTGGAAGGAAAAGAGTCAGGCACAGAGAAGATCATTTTTCAATAGTGAATTCCAAGTAAAGGATGAGAGCAGTATGGTTGAACGTGATCGAATATGTGCGGCTGAGGTCTGGTGTGAGTGCTTTGGCGGTGATCTCAAACAGATGCGAAGACAGGATACGATAGAGATTAACGGCATTCTAAATTGTATCGATGGGTGGCAACGCATATCGTCTGTAAGGTTCGGTCCATATGGGACACAGAGAGGATATACGCGTGTAAACAGAGTGTTGACAGATTAAAAAGTAAACATACAATATTTGGAAACGTAAACAACAGAAACATTCAGTAAACAGAGCCTTGATTACAAGAAAAATGGCTTAAATCCTATATCTAATGCCTATATAAACATTGTAAACATTAAATTATATATAAATAAAATATAAAGGGTAATGGTATAGTAGTACCCCATGTACGCCTATACACGCGTATATATAGGGGGACAATGTAACATTGATTACAAGCAAAGGAGAATGGTATGAGAGAAAGCAGTATAGAATCTAAGTTTAGGGATGAAGTAAAAGAGGTCGGCGGTACGGCATATAAGTTTGTATCCCCCGGCAATGCCGGAGTACCAGACAGAATTGTAATCCTTCAAGGCGGAAAATCTGGATTCGTAGAATTGAAGCGACCAGGAGAAAAAACAACACCGCTTCAGAAAGTTCAGATCCGTAAGATCTTAGCAACAGGATGTTATGCAACCGTCCTTGATAACAAAAAAGATATTGACCGAGTAATCCGGGAGATCGAAGCATGGAACGCTGGTAAGTCTTTGGACAAGATTACAGAGTTAGAACAGAGAGGCATGATATGAATTTTGTACCACACAATTATCAGCGATACTGCATTAACCGCATGATCGCAGATCCAGCCTTAGGATTGTTTCTGGACATGGGTCTTGGAAAGACAGTGATCACACTGACAGCAGTCAATGATTTGAGGTTTAATCGGTTTGCGGTCCGGAAAGTTCTTGTCATTGCGCCGAAAAAAGTTGCAGAAGATACATGGACAAGGGAGTCACAAAAATGGGATCACTTAAAGATGCTTCGGGTGATTCCGGTCCTTGGAAGCATCAAACAGCGGATTAGGGCGATCAATACACCGGGTGATGTTTGGATATTATCAAGAGACAATGTCTCATGGTTGGTTGATTATTACAAAAATGACTGGCCGTTTGACATGGTGGTTATCGACGAGTTGTCTAGCTTCAAATCTAGCAAGGCGAAACGCTTCCGAAAGTTAAAAAGTGTTAGAAGCCACATCTATCGGATCGTAGGACTTACCGGAACGCCAACCCCGAACGGACTGGAAGACCTGTGGGCGCAGATTTATCTTCTAGACGAGGGAAAACGACTAGGAGAGACGTTAACCGGATACCGTGATAATTACTTCACACCTGGAGCAAGAAACGGAAATGTAATCTATGAGTACAACCCAAGAACTTGGGCAGCCGAAGAGATCAATGAACGGATCAAAGATATCTGCATCTCCATGAAGGCAGAGGATTATCTGGAATTACCAGAACGGATCGACAATGTCCGCCACATCAAACTTCCGGATAAAGCAAAGAAGCAGTATGAGGAACTGGAGAAGACGATGATCGCGGATATCGATGGAGAGACCATTGATGTTACAAGTGCAGCGGCTTTAAGTAATAAATTACTGCAGCTTTGTAACGGAGCTGTCTATGATGCAGACGGTATATACCATGAGGTGCATGATGAGAAGATCGAGGCCTTAAAAGAGATCATCGATGCAAATGCGGGAAAAGGGATTTTGGTATTTTATAACTTTAAGCACGATAAGGCACGGATCCAGAAGGCTTTGAAAAAGAGCAAGCTTCGGATTGGAGAGCTAAAAAATCCAGACAGCATCACAGCCTGGAACAACGGGCAGATGGATATCCTACTTGCACATCCGGCAAGTGCAGCATATGGATTAAATCTCCAAGCAGGCGGTCATATCATTGTCTGGTTTGGTCTTAACTGGTCATTGGAGCTTTATCAACAGGCGAATGCGAGACTTTACCGGCAGGGGCAAAAAGAGAATGTTGTGATCCATCATCTGGTGACTGCCGGAGGATATGACGAGAATGTGATGGACGCATTGAGCCAGAAAGAAGTCACACAAGATTCTTTCCTTGCAGCATTAAAGGCAAGGATCAAGAACGCGAAAGGGGAGAACAATGGGAAAGATTGATGCAAAGATGGAAGGCAGAACCGAAGGATTGGAACTTGCTTTATGCATTGTGAGAGAAAGCGGGGTGGAAGCCTTAGAGAGAGAAATGAAACGCCGGAAAGTTACAGGGATCAAGGTCCCTGTTGACCATAGAGAAATGGATAAAGCGGCACAGAAGATCAAAGAGCAGATCTTAGATACGGTTCTTGCCATGAGCATTATGGTGTTGAGAGACGAGTTCGGTTTTGGTAAGAAACGGCTGGATCAGTTCAAAGCCAGATTTAACCTAAAAACAGAATGCATGAATGACGGATTAGTTACATGGGCAGATATTTTGGAGACAATTAGAGATGAGACCGGCATTGAGCTTACGATCAGAGAAAATCGTTAAGGAAAGTTAAGGAGTGAATTAATTATGGCAAAGATCAGACAGAAACTTGCGAAGGTATATATCCATTCGCAGGATAATGACAATAACTTTGGGATCATCGATCATCTGGCTGAGGTCGGATACGATGTTGATTTCGAAGTTGTCGATAATGGAGTTGGCAATAAGGTGATCTCATGTGAAATCTATGACGCAGGGGGAAAAGACAATGATTAAAAATAACAGGACAGCAATGAACGCATACAAGAAGACTAGAGAAAATCACGGCGGGGTTCGCCCTTGCTGTGTAGTTTGTGGTGAGACGATGGATCCGGAGGATGATGAGGTAGAGTGGTCCAGAACAAGGAGAAAGACAAATTGCTTTGTACATAGGCATTGCGTGAAACATTGGGGAGACGTTTAGGATGCTGATATAACACCTACAGGACATATACCACGATGAAACCATTTAAAGTCCTGTGAAACGCATAAGAAACAAACGTGAGAGCCTGCCGCGTCTGCGGTGGGCAGAAAGGAGTCAAAATGAAAGTGATAAGAAACATGAAAATAAATACAGAGTTTTATAAGGTTGGCGATATGATCAAATTCAAGCTGACAGACGGAGAAAAGGTACAGGCTATGGCAGTTAAGCAGACACCCGAGGGTATGCTGTTTGTGCTGGTAGATTGTCTTGCAAAAAAATATCTAATGTTTGAGGACCTTGACAGCATGGACGAGGAGAAAATCTCTTACATGACTTCTGATTTGCGTAAGGCTTTGAATGGAGAAATCCTTGAAAGATTCCCGGAAGAAATCAGAAGCCGCATGGCAGC
>OBYP01001271.1_pt1 | contig 13155 bp, 11 predicted proteins | sample 1501461 | NCBI WGS metagenome assembly OBYP01 (sample SAMEA2580201, study PRJEB22360) | human gut metagenome | biome: human gut; feature: human-associated habitat; material: faeces | place: Denmark | collected 2008/2010 | reverse complement strand
AGACCGCTGATTTTTTTTTTTTTTTAGAATCCGAAAATTTTCTTCCATATCTTCATTTCCCCAAGCCACATCAAAGGTCATACTTATTACCTTTTCCTTTGTATCTACACAGTAGATTGGAAGTTTATCCGGATCTTTTTCTGTCCATACATAAATATTCTGTCTGACAAAGTCTTTCGCCTCTCGAAATATCCCACCAATACACACTCCCGTCAAAATTATTATAAGAAATATTGAAACTAACTTCAGTGCTCTTTTCATAAAGTCGTCTCCTGTTTTTTCTTACATTTTATGAAATAAAACTTTGAGAAATGCTGAATCTGAGCCTGTAAAAAATAGTCTAAGGACGAACACAACTCATACAAGCCATATTCGCCCTTCTTTAGAACTCTCTAATTTTCCTAAAATAATTTACAATCCTACTTTACCTGTCCCTTTTGGATGACAGACACAATATTTAATTCCTGATCTAAAAGAACTGCATTGGCATACATTCCTTCCTCAAGACTTCCATATTTCTGCTCGATTCCAATAGATTTTGCCGGATTTACTGTAGCACATTTTACGGCACTGTAAAGCGGAATTCCCATTTCTTTAACCGCTGTGCGCATACAATCCATCAGGTTGGTGGCAGATCCGGCAATCGCACCGCCCTCCGTCAGTGTTGCCCGGTTTCCAACAACCGTTACAGGCTGTCCACCCAACTCATACTGTCCGTCTTCCATTCCTGTTGCCATCATACTGTCACTGATCAACACAATTTTATCATCTCCGAACATTTCAAACGTTGCCCTGACACAAGACGGATGGATATGCACTCCGTCACAAATCAGTTCCACATAACATTCTCCATCTCTTGCAGCACCAATGACTCCGGGTGCCCGATGGGTAAAAGATGGCATTGCATTGTAAAGATGTGTCACGTGGTCTGCACCATGCCGGATTGCTGTCATAGCAGTATCGTAATCAGCCGTGGTGTGTGCAATGGAAATGTGCACTTCATCTTTTACCTGATCAATAAATTCCATAGCCTTATCTGTCTCTGGTGCAAGATCTACCAGTTTAATCAATCCCCCGGATGCTTCCTGCAGTTTCCGATACATCGCAAGATCCGGAGTTTTAATATCATCTTCCTTCTGTGCCCCTTTTTTCGCAGCTGAGATAAACGGCCCTTCCATATTGATTCCTACGAGATCCGCTCCCGTTTTCCCCTCGTATGCTTTCGCTGCACTCATAATTTTTAAAAGATCCGCTTCCGGAATTGTCATTGTAGCAGGACAAATGGCCAATATTCCGTTTGTTGCCTCATATTCTGCCAGCTTCTGAATCGCTTCTTTTGTTCCATCACACATATCATAGCCGACACATCCGTGAAAGTGAACATCAACCAGCCCGGGAATCACATAGCAGTCCTTTGCGTCTACAATGCTATCATCATTTGTTTCTTTTTGAAAATATTCTCCTTCCACATAGAGATCTCTTTCCTCAAAAGTTCCTTCATTTGTAAAAACTTTTCCATTCTTTATAATCATAGCAGCACCTCTTTATGCATCTAACGGTTTTTCTGTTCTGTAAATTATTGTAGCACTCAGAATTTTTTCTGTAAATTCTTTCAGAGCAGTTAGATTTTACTTTCAATCATCGAAAATGTCAGAAGACACAATACGAAATTGTAAACGGTCACCAAGGCCCCGGGCAAATCCGGACTTTGGTGACCACTTACAAACAGGATACCCCACACCTCTTCGGGGTATCCTGAAAAAATCTTAAGTTAAGCAGACTACTTACAAAGTTTCTCCATCTCATCTGCCACAAACTGTACTTTCGGACCAATGATTACCTGAACACTTCCCTGTCCCGGATGAATAATTCCGGCTGCACCGGAAGATTTTACTCTCTTATCATCAACCTTTGAATCATCTTTTACTTCCAAACGAAGTCGTGTAATACAATTGTCGATTGATTTAATATTAGAACTTCCTCCGAGTCCCTCTAAAATCACCTGTGCCATTGCTGTAAAGTCATTATTGGCAAGAACAATATTTTCTTCATCCTCTATATCATCATCCTCACGTCCCGGTGTCTTTAGGTCAAACTTCACAATCGCAACACGGAATACGATGTAGAATACAATAAATGCCGCAATACCAAGAGGAATGATCATCCATGTATTCTGTGCAGCCGGCAGACTGGATGAGAACACAAGGTCCGTTGCCCCGGCAGAAAAACTAAATCCGGCTCTGAATCCGACAACCGTTGCAACTGCTACAAAGATTCCGTAAAGAATTGCATAAATTAAGTATAAAGCAGGAGCAAGGAACATGAATCCAAACTCAAACGGCTCTGTAACACCACAGACAAATGCGCAAACTGCCGCGGAAGCTACCAATCCAATCGCAACCTTCTTTTTGTTACTTTTTGCTGTATGGATCATAGCCAGTGCTGCTCCCGGAACTCCAAACATCATACACGGGAAGAATCCTGACATATACATACCCAGACTCCATGATACATCTGCTGAAGTATCACCTGCCCAGAAATGTGTTAAATCTCCAAGTCCAATGGTATCAAACCAGAATACGTTATTCAGTGCATGATGTAATCCTGTAGGAATCAGCAGACGGTTCAAGAATGCGTAGATTCCGGCTCCCACTGCTCCCATTTTAGCAATAGATTCTCCAAGAGTAATCAATCCTCCGAATACGATTGGCCATACAAAGAGTAAAATAACCGCCACAATAATTGATACAACACCTGATACAATAGCTACGCATCTCTTGCCACTGAAGAAAGAAAGCCAGTCAGGAAGTTTTGTATCTTTAAATTTATTATAGCAGGTGGATCCGATAATACCTGCAAGAATACCGATAAACGGATTGACAATCTTATCAAATGCCAGTGTTGCATCCGGATTTTTTGCAACAGATGGCATAATCGTTGTGACAACTGCAGTAGACAACAATGTTGTAATCATAAGCCAAGATGCCAACGCTGCCAGACCTCCGGTTCCGTCATGTTTTTCCGACATCCCAACACCGACACCGATAACAAACAGTAATGCCATATTATCAATTAAAGCTCCGCCGGCTTTCACAAGAAAAAATCCAATTTGATTTCCGATGCCACTGATGTCTCCCCCTTGCATTGTCGCCGGACAAAGTGCATAACCAATTCCCATTAAGATACCGCAGATCGGCAGACATGCTACCGGCAGCATCAACGCTTTTCCAAGCTTTTGTAAATATTTCATCATAATTTCATTCTCCTTTCGTTTTCCATTTTTACCATCTCTTTTTTAAATTCCAAAGGCTATTTTTTTATAAGCTGCATCACCTCATCTCCTGCTTTTACTTCTTTTCCTGTCAAACATTTTGTAATTCTGTAACCTCCTAAATTTGTAATTACGATTGGCGTTGTGACGTCATATCCGGCCTCCGTAATTTCTGAAAGATCAAACTCTAACAGAACGTCTCCTGCTTTTACCTGATCTCCTTGCTTTTTATATGCCTGATAGTACTTTCCATTTAACTGCACGGTATCCAGTCCGACATGAACAATCATTTCCAGATCGTCATCCCCCTGAATACAGATTGCATGTTTCGTGTCAAATACCATTGCAATCACACCATCAATTGGTGAAATTACCTTTCCATCAACCGGAATTATTGCAATTCCGGGCCCTAAAAGCTCCTGTGCAAAAGTTTCATCTTTCACTTCTGACATCGAAATTGTTGTTCCATTCTCCGGTGATTTTACAGACAACTTCTGTACATTTTTCTCAAACATCTTCTTTAATGAACCAAACATTATTACACTCCTTTTTTTTCACTATTTTTACGGATTCTATCAATATGCATCGTCAGATAAGCAATCTCTCCCGGTGTCATTGTCTTGCCATAGTGCTTCTCTATGTACTCTCCGATGTCCTCAGCGCAGGCATACTCTTCCGGACACAACTGCTGTATCATCTCTCGTACAGACTCATTGGAATCATCCATCTGAGCACTTGAAAATAATTTTCTTGATAAAAACTTTAAATGTGTTAAAAACCGCTCATAATTCAGAGAATCCTGCTCAATCTCGATCTTAAAATATTTCTTTACCTTTTCCATTACATCTTCTAAAAAGTCTGTAATTTTTAATGTATCTTTCACTCTCGTGTCAAACTCTGCACTCACAATATGTAACGCTATAGATACCGCCTCATCCAACGGCAGTGAAACTCCGAGTCTCTGTTTAATCATCCCCAGAGCATATTCCCCTAATTCAAATTCCTTCTGGTAAAAAAGTCTTACTTCCCGAAACATTGGATTCGGAAATACCATATGATCTTCATACCGCTGAATGGCAAAATGAATATGGTCCGTTAATGTTACATAGATATTCTCATTTAACTCTGTTCCAAGACTTCTTTTTGCATGTGAAATAATCTCCGTTGATACGTCAAGCTCTTCCATCGGCAGATCTGTCAACAATTCCTTCATCTTATTTGTTATCTTTGGATCTTCTAAACGAAAAATTTTCTGAATCTTCGTTTCATCTATATTCTTTCCTTCTTTTCCCTGAAAACCAACACCTGTACCGACAACAATAATTTCATGTCCCTGATCGTCAAAAGTGCTGATTACATTGTTATTCATTACCTTGTTAATCTTCATAATCATCTCTCCCAAACAAAAACCGGAATCCATACTCTTCGAGTATATGATCGTTCAATATTATTATTAGTTACATAAGAATTTTGCATAGCAAAATTCTTATGTAAGAACAAAACGGACCAGTCCTTTTTGTTCTCGAATTCATCGGAAGTTTCCTTTTATTTACCACCCATAAAGATGATAATCCCCTCCAATAAGATAAAAAAAACCAAATTTTATAAATATGAAAATACCCACTTTTCACACTTATAAAATCTGGTTTTGCCTGCACTACCAGTGACAACCCCAGGGAAACATCTTCCCTACTAGTCTATTCTGCTTTCTATATATTTAGAATAACAGCATTTTGTCCAAAAGTCAATTGATTTTTTATTCTTTTTTTATAAAATATATGTAGTTTTTATGATTTTACTTTCAGTTTGACGGGGAAATAACTCCCCGCCGGACCAAATTATTTTTTTACAACTAATGTATCATATCCTTGTTGTTTCAACTGATTTTCTAATACAACAGCTTCATCCAGTGTATCAAAGCTTCCAAGCTGAACTGCATAAAACGGCGCTTCATAGACGATTTCTCCGTTAAATCCCCTTGCCAAAGCTTCATTTAAAGCATATTGGGCATTAGAAAAATTCCGATATAAGCCAATCTGAACCCGATAAACACCCTTTGGCTGCTGTCCTGTTCCGATTGTCTCCATAATTCCGTCTGCAATCGCCTGGGCAATATCCTGAAAACTAGAATCAAACAACGCATTATCCCTATCAGAATTGATAAATCCCGCCTCAATTAAAATCGCCGGTATTCTGGTTCTTTTGAGTACCGTAAGATTTGGACGCTCTCTTACCCCTATATTTCGAAATCCAATATTTTCAAGCTGAGCGTTTACATTCTGCGCCATTTCAGCCTTAATTCCACTATTATCAAATACCAACGTCTCAACTCCGTGATATTGATTCGCATTGGGACTTGAGTTGCGATGAAACGAAATAAAATAATCCGCCCCACTTTCGTTTGCAATGCGTGCTTTCTCTGATGGAGACTGATAGATATCGCTTTGTCTTGTATAGGAAACAGGAATACCATTTTGTGAAAGAATCTCTCCTACCGCCAGCGCAAGTCTTAAATTATCATCTTTCTCCTTCCTTCCGTTAAACTGCGCTCCATTGTCATAGCCACCATGTCCGGCATCTAAAATAACACCTGCCATCATAAACCTCTCATTCTTTCCTCGTAATATAATATGGTCCCGGAATCAAAAGGTTCCTTTCCCAAACTTTTTTACTCCATTCTTTCTATATGGACTTTTTCAGAAAATATATTATATCAGATAATGAATTATGATATAATACAAACACAACGCAGAATAATTGGAGGTTTTATGATGAATATAAAAGCAATCATGTGCGATATTGACGGCACATTACTAAACGATGAAGGTATTGTTACCCCAAAGACTATCGATGCCATCAAGGCACTCCGGCAAAAAGGAATATATTTCGGTATCTCAACCGGTCGAGATGTTCCAAGTGTAAGACGCCTTCTTTCCCGCTGGGGAATTGATGGTTTTGTAGATGCCATTGTCGGCAGCAATGGCGGAGAAATTTATGAAGAAACATCCGGTCACTACGAAACCCACTATCCTTTAAAGGGACAAGTGATCCGTGAGATTATGACCCATTTTGAAGATATGGATTTGAATTTCTGTATCCACGGAGATGGTGTTTTATACACACCGAAAGAAGATCAGCATATCAAAAGATTATCAGAAAAAGATCAGCTTCCCTACAAAGTGATTGACTTCGATGAATTTTTAAAAGAAGACCAGCTAAAACTTCTGATTGTCTGTGATCCTAAAAATATGCCGGCAGTCATCGAGAGAAGCCAGACATTTCACAGCAATGCGTTCAAATCTGCATGTCTCCAGACAGCTGAACTCCTCTTTGAATATATGGATCCCAGAATTTCCAAAGCCTTTGGACTCCAAAAACTCATGGAACTTTGGGGATATTCAATGGAAGAGCTCTGCACTTTCGGAGATGCCGATAACGATTATGAGATGACCCTTCACTCTGGAATCGGTGTTGTCATGTCAAACGGGAGCCCTAAAACCAAAAGTGTTGCTGACTATATTACAGATGACAACAACCATGATGGCATCGGAAATTTCATTTATGAATACTTACTGAAATAAATGCTGCAATCAAGATTCCGGTCATGGATCCAAAACTGTCAATAACAACATCAAAGACTCTTCCTTCTCTTCCCGGTACGAAGGTCTGATGGATTTCGTCTGTTATGGCATAACCGGAGCAAATCATCTGAGATATTATCATTGCTTTTTTCCGGTTGGTTACATCGCACGAAACTGCCTTATAGGTAAAAAACCCTAAGATTGCATATTCTGTAAAATGAGCAGCTTTTCGTACCAGTGTATGAACTGACTCTGCATACATAACCAGACTGCTCCCGGATTCCATCGAAAAGATTCCTACCCACCCCAGGAATTTTGCCAGTTCCCTGGCATATCCGATGCTCATTCCCGCCGATTGGGTTCCTGTCTTGGCAGAAAAAAGAAAATTAATATCATCAAAAGGACTGTTACTCCCCAATATAACAGCCCTTTTGTCTTTCTTCGAAACTTCATTTCTTTGCCCCTACAGGCGGTTTCCATACATCTCATCAAAATAATTTGCATATTCTCCGGATAAGATGTTTTCCCACCACTCTTTATTATTTAAGTACCAGTCGATCGTCTGGGCAATTCCGGTATCAAAATTGTATTTCGGCTTCCATCCAAGCTGCGTTTCCAATTTTGTCGGATCAATCGCGTAACGCATATCGTGTCCCGGGCGGTCTGTGACAAATTTAATCAGACTTTCCGGTTTTCCAAGTGTTTTTAAAATAGTCTTCACAACTTCCAAATTGGTTCGCTCGTTGTGTCCGCCGACATTATAAACTTCACCGACTTTTCCTTTATGAATAATTAAATCAATAGCCTCACAGTGATCAGATACGTGGAGCCAATCACGGACATTCTCGCCTTTTCCGTAAACCGGAAGTTCTTCATCTGCCAGAGCACGACTGATAATCAGCGGAATTAATTTCTCCGGGAAATGGTACGGCCCATAATTGTTAGAGCATCTGGAAATAGTCACCGGAAGTCCGAAAGTTCTGTAATATGCCAGCACAAATAAATCAGCACTTGCCTTTGAACTGCTGTAAGGACTTGATGTATGAAGCGGCGTTTCCTCTGTAAAAAATAAATCCGGTCGATCCAGCGGTAAATCCCCATATACCTCATCGGTGGATACCTGATGATAACGTTTCACTCCATACTTCTTTGCCGCATCTAACAGTACTACCGTTCCTTCCACATTTGTCTTTACAAAAACAGACGGATCCTCAATAGAACGGTCCACATGACTCTCTGCTGCAAAGTTTACCACAATATCAAACTTTTCTTTTTCAAAAAGATCCATAATAAATGGACGATCTGCAATGTCTCCCTTTACAAACTTGTAATTCGGCTTATCTTCCACCGGTTTTAAAGTTTCTAAATTTCCGGCATATGTCAGAAGATCCAAATTTACAATCTCATCTTCCGGATATTTATTTACCATATGATGAACAAAGTTTCCCCCGATAAATCCGGCTCCTCCGGTTACTAATATTTTCATTTCGCTATATCTCCTTATTTATCCAAAAATTTTCCTGCCATAACATCCAACAGATACTGTCCGTATTGATTCTTCTTCAGCGGTTCAATGTCCGTTAACATCTGGTCTTTGGTAATCCAGTGATTTAAGTACGCAATTTCTTCTAAGCAGGCAATCTTTCTATGTTGATGAGTTTCCACGGTTTTTACAAAATTGGTTGCCTCCACAAGGGACTCATGAGTTCCCGTATCCAGCCAGGTAAATCCCTGACCAAGAAGTTCTACTTCCAGTTCTCCATTTTCCAGATAAATTTTATTCAAATCTGTAATTTCCAGTTCTCCTCTGGCAGAAGGCTTTAACTGTTTTGCATATTCTACCACTTTATGATCATAGAAATACAATCCGGTTACACAATAGTTAGATTTCGGATGTTCCGGTTTTTCCTCAATCGAAATGGCTTTTCCGTCAGAGTTAAATTCTACGATTCCAAATCGTTCCGGATCGTCCACATAATATCCGAACACAGTGGCTCCCTGTTTTTTATTTGCGGCACGAAGCAGACGTTTGGTCAGTCCGTGTCCGTGGAAAATATTATCTCCAAGAACCATGGCAACACTGTCATCGCCAATAAATTTCTCTCCAATAATAAATGCCTGAGCTAATCCATCCGGAGATGCCTGTATCTCATAGGACAGAGAGATTCCGAACTGATGTCCATCTCCCAGAAGAGACTGGAATCGCGGTGTGTCATCCGGCGTGGATATAATCAAAATATCCCTGATTCCGGCATTCATTAAAACAGACAATGGATAATAAATCATCGGCTTATCATAAATCGGAAGCAGCTGTTTGGATGTGACCATTGTTAACGGATACAATCTGGTACCGGAACCTCCGGCAAGTATAATTCCCTTCATAATTTTCCCTTTCTCCTTACGGACTTTTTAGAACTTAAATGTATCTTTAAGACCTTTCCACTTCTGATCTTTTTCTGAAATAATCAGTTCAACTCCTTCTTCCAAAGGCCAGTCAACACCGATCTGCGGATCGCTCCACAACAGACCTCCCTCATCACCCGGATGATAGAAATCTGTACACTTATAACAAAATTCCGCCTCATCAGACAGTACTAAAAATCCGTGTGCAAATCCCTCTGGAATATAGAACTGTTTCATATTCTCAGCAGTTAATTCCACTCCAAACCATTTTCCGTAGGTTTTTGAATCTGCCCTTAAATCAACTGCTACATCGAATACTGTTCCCCTTACAACCCGGACTAATTTCCCCTGAGGATACTGTTTCTGAAAATGAAGTCCACGAAGCACTCCTCTGGTGGACATAGACTGATTATCCTGCACGAATACCATGTCAAGTCCGGCTTCCTTCATATCATTCTGATTATATGTCTCGACAAAATATCCTCTTTCATCTCGAAAAACTGTCGGCTCAATTACATAAAGTCCTTCAATATCACAAGGTGTTACTTTAATTTTTCCCATAACTTTCTCCTATTTCCTTTAAATATCTCTCCAGTGCATCTTTCCATGACGGCAGCGGCTGAAATCCGTTTTCCACAAGTTTGCTCTTATCCATCCTGCTGTTTTCCGGACGCTTTGCTTTGGACGGATATTCGTCACTGCTCACCGGCGCCACATCCACATCCATTCCTGCCTGTCTGAAAATCTCACATGCAAACTCATACCATGTACAAAGTCCTTCATTCGTAGCATGATATCTTCCATATTTTTCAGTCTGGATCATATCTACCAGAAGCCTTGCCAGATCATACGTATAAGTTGGAGATCCTGTCTGGTCATCGACTACGGTCAGATGATCATGAGTTTTTCCAAGATTTAACATAGTTTTAATAAAATTCTTTCCATTAACGCCGAATACCCATGCAATTCGAACTGTGAAAAATTTTCTGACATACTCTTCGACTGCAAGCTCTCCTTCATACTTTGTCTGTCCATAGACATTCAAAGGTTCTCTTTTATCATCCGGCTCCCAGGGTCTTGTTCCCTGACCGTTAAATACATAATCCGTACTGATGTACATCATTTTAATATCAAGCGCTTTACAGACCTTTGCAATATTTTCTGTTCCTTTTGCATTTACATTTCTGCAAAGCTCCTCCTGATCTTCCGCAGCATCCACAGCAGTATATGCGGCACAGTGGATCACCGCATCGGGTTTTGCGTCTGTAATAACCTGTCTGACCTGCTCTTCATCAATGATGTTCATTTCTTCAATATCAACGCCAATGGCATCTATTTTTCTTTTCGCAAGTTCATCCATCACATCATGTCCAAGCTGACCCTTGACTCCTGTAACAAAAACTTTCATGATTCCTCCTTTATTTACATATAAAAATCCCTGCTGATTTTGTGATCTTCATGGTTCCCTGTTCTGTAATTCTTTTCCGAACAAAATCCTTAAATTCTAAATATCTGTGATTCAGATATTCATGCTGATTTCCGTGACAGGAAAGAATATAGGAAATAAGCGGTTCCGGTTTATCTACCAAAAGTTCATCCTCATAATCCTTCTGCTCCACCTGAGAAAACACCATTTCTAATTGTTTCTTTCCATTTTCCAAACCAAAAACATCATAAAGCTTATGATCCGACAGCGTAATCCGATCATCAAAATCTTTCACTAATTTTGTAATCTCCTGCATATGCTGTTTTCCGTAGGTGCTGCAAAAAAATACTCCTCCGGGCTTTAACACCCGTTTGATTTCCTTTAATCCGAGAATACGGTCTTCCAGATAAAACAGTACATGATTGGCAACGATCTTATGGAAGGAATTATCTTCTTTCGGAATCTTCCTGCAGTCAATGACCTCATAGGAAAACCGCTCTTCCTGATCATTTAGATATTTTTTTGCATCTCTTATCATTCCCTCTGAACGGTCTGATAAGATTACATGAACTCCTTCCGGAAGTTTCGGTTCCATTCCCTTCCATAATTCCCCGGTTCCACATCCGATTTCCAAAACCTGATCATTTTTTTGAAGATTCATCTGCTCATAAATCCACGGAAACCATCCCAGTGGATTTTGAGAATATTTCTGATGAAGCCCAATGCGTATATCCAGATTAGAAGCATTTTTATATTGTTCTACCAGACCTTTTTCCATGTTTGTTACATGAAGAAGCTCCATGACTTCATTCCAGTCAATCTCTTCCGATTGTTCCATTCTTCTGGCAGTATCTTTTAAAGACTGCTCCACCAGTTTTAGATGTTCCATCTTCTTTTGCACAAGATTTAGCTGCAATCCAATGGATTCCCGGATAAAATCCCGATCTCCATCGTTAATTGTCATTGTCATAATCTCTTCCAGAGAAAATCCAAGATATTTCAGAGACAAAATTTTTTGCAGTTTTGCAAAATCTGCATCTGTGTATAGACGATATCCATTCTCTGCTACCTTACTGGGTTTTAGAATCCCCTGTCGGTCATAATAGCGAATCGTTCTTAAGGTTACCTTTGCTTTCCTTGCAAATTCACCGGATGTATAATATCCATCTTTTGTCATACTCGTACCTCCTGGAGCATATTTAAAAGATGCTCTGATCTTCTCTATAGTCTATCATAAAGGGTGACGTAAGGAGACCGTCAAGAAATTTCTTCTCAAAAATATAAAAATTTACCCGAAAAGGGCATTTTCCGCATTTTATACCCGGTCTACATGGATTACGGCATAATAATTTCCTTCCATTTCTTTTCGGATCGTTTTCTTAACATCCTCTACCACACTGTCTGCCTGGTATTTTTTTCCATAAGGAATCACCAGATCAAAGATCACATTGGTATGAGTTTTTCCGGTAACCATCCTAAAATCATGAATAGAAAGAGAATCATCATAACTTTTTACCAGATGTTCCACCTTCTGTTTTGTTTCGATGACAGCTTTATCATCGGTGATGACCGGATCCATATGAATGGTTGCTTCACACTGGTATTCTTCCATCAGACGCATCTCAATATGATCCATCACATCATGTATGGTCAGAATATCCTCGGTATAGGGAACCTCTGCATGCAGCGATACAATACGGCGTCCCGGACCGTAATCGTGAACTACAATGTCATGAATTCCGATCACCATGTCATGACATAGCACCATCTGCTTAATGTTATCAACCAATTCCTGATCCGGAGCACTTCCGAGCAAAGGATCTAACATATCTTTCACTGCTCCATAACCTCCCCACAATACAAAACATGCCACAAGCACGCCAAGATATCCATCCAGATTATAACCAAAGAAATGAAAAATCAACATTCCTCCAAAAACTGCCGCTGTGGAAATACAGTCATTGAAACTGTCAGAAGCTGTTGCTTTCATTGTCTCAGAATGAATCCGTTTTGCAATACTTCCATTAAACAAATACATCCAGAATTTTACTAAAATAGAAACTATCAGAATTACAAAAGTAATTCCACTTGTCGTAATATCTTCAGGATGTAAAATCTTTATAACCGATGATTTGAGCAGTTCAAACCCCATCAACAAAATTGCCAGGGCAACCATCAGTCCTGCAATATACTCCATTCTTCCATGTCCAAAAGGATGGTCTTCATCTGCCGGCTTCCCTGCAATCCCGAATCCAATCAGAGTAATAATAGAAGAGGCTGCATCTGATAGATTATTAAAAGCATCTGCCGTGATAGAAATTGCCCCTGTCATAATTCCGGCAAAAAACTTTCCTGCAAACAAAAAAACATTACAGCAGATTCCTACAATCCCCCCGAGAATTCCGTAAGAATTGCCAACCCCTGCATCCTCTACCTCATCCTTTCGCTTAACAAAAAGCGATATTAATAACTCT
>OBYP01001268.1_pt1 | contig 13238 bp, 19 predicted proteins | sample 1501461 | NCBI WGS metagenome assembly OBYP01 (sample SAMEA2580201, study PRJEB22360) | human gut metagenome | biome: human gut; feature: human-associated habitat; material: faeces | place: Denmark | collected 2008/2010 | reverse complement strand
ATTTGATTTATAAGTATTTAATTGTTGGTGGTTTTCAAGGGGCTGAAAACCTGTTCCTTGTTTATGTGCTTCTTGATATATGATGTCTTGACTCGCTACATTTTCGCCTTGTGGAAATTCGTAGATATTGTACTCATATTCAATGATTCTACTATCTGTTTGATTAGGATATAACTTACGTATGACAACATAGCCCGCTTCTCTTAATTCTTTCAAAGCATTTTCAACAGCTGTTCTGCCTTCTCTGGATATTGCCACCAGACCGTTGATTGAATAATCCCAATCATCAGGTAACCCTAACATCATGCTAAGCAATCCTTTTGCTTTTAACGATAAATCCTTATTTCGTAGATGATGGTTAGGCATGACAGTATAGTCTTTATTCAGATGCCTTTTATATGAAGCCATACCTTATGCCTCTTTTAACAAATCCGGAATATACCACGGTTCTTCGTCTTCCCATTGACACCATGTAAAGGATTCTCTGGAAAAGAGCGGGAAATTGGCAAAATCACTAATTTCATAACAGTATCTACTTACCCAACCTAGTCCGTTCTTTATTGGCTCTCTATCATGTGCATACAAGTCTCCACCTTTATCTCTAGCAATCCAACCATTTCTATATGCAGGCTTTAAAGCTTTTAGAAATTCTTTTTCAAATGGAGCTAATTTCGGCAATTCTTTTCTTTTCCAGATAGAGATTAGACCATCTCCATTTAATGTGCACTTTTCCAAATCTGGTATAAACACTTCGATTATGTCGCGTTCTGTGAACTCACAATCTGTCATATCATCATTGTATTCTTTGAATTCAAAATATCCACATTTGTCAATAAATATGCCATCACTTGAACTTATAGATACGTGGTCTCTCATAACAAGAGACATGTCACCATTCCTTGACTTAGCCCACATACCCGTTTTTAAATCACTCAGTTTCATTTTCTTCATCCCCTTCTTTCACTGCCCCCTTACCCCCATGTTTTTTTTGCTTTCAAACTTACTTTTCCGAGAAAATCAATATATAGAAACTGATATAACTTCTCAAAACGCTCTGTGTACGTTGCAATGGTATCTCCCTGCTCGATTGGCATTCTCCGGAGGATTGCGTATAGGCAAGTCAAAATGTCGCTGTAATAGCTCTTATTACACCACTGTAAAGTGTTCGTTTTTTTTGATATATAAGCTTCCTGTAAAATAAAGCTGTCGTTATCACCATTCAAAATGCGTAGTTTGTCATTAATTTGTAAAGTGATAACTTCATTGCTTTCATCGTTCATGTAGTACCTCCTCAATCGTGATTTCTACCCTTGGGATATCACTGTAATACTTATTTACTTCAAGATGCACGACCTGGCTATCATCGGCATAGGCAACCTTGTTCAGTGCATCACATATGGCTTTAGCAAGATTATCTGCATCAGGGCGCTTTGTGTGATTTATCAATCCAGTGTTCATCAACTCTCTTTTCTTTTTACTGGTTGATTTTGGGATAGAGAAGAAAGCATCAATTCTCATTGACACTTCCCCCTCTAAAGGATTATTCAATCCACGGCACGCTTCAGCATATGAGAGCTTCACTAAATTCTCATAATTCGTTGTCTTGGTCGGAGTATATGATCTTACAAAATTTCCCTGTCTGCTGAACTTAGGTCTTCCTTTTGCTACTGGTTCACCATAGACGGTAAATTGCATTATCCGACTACCACCACTGTGCCATTTGCAATCTCTTCTGCCAGTGCTTCACGCAGATAATCCGATGTGTTTCGCTGCGCTTCTAATTTCCACATTCCTCCATCAGCTTCATAAAGTGCCATTTTACCGCCGTCTCGAACACGTAACAGGAATCTACTTTCTGGCTGAGTTAATTCGGTAAAAGTACGGTATGGAGCAAGTCTCACAATTGGGTTAATCTGGAATTCTTCCGGTTTTTTGATGGTGGTGCCGCTCACCTGAGATACTTTCAGTCCAAATCCATCATCCTCCATTGAAACCTTCGATTCATCGGTAATGGATGATACAATAGCGACCAACTTATTCAAATTGTCAGTTTCAACAAAGCAAGTTTTCAACTGGATTACAAATGATTCCATGTCCATCCAATGATCAAATGATATACGAGGCAATAAAGGTGTTGTTTCGATCAAAACATTACGTTCCAGACGTTCATTGAGTCCGCTATATACATCAATTTCTTTATATCCAACATTGACAACATACGGAAGCACAAACTTACAACCACTGATACAATCTTTAATATAGTCTACTGTGGAATCCAAACTATTGAGTCTCATTTTAGATGCCATGTCTGTAGGTATGCGGTGTGCATCTCCTTTTACATAAGTTTCACCATTAATATCTTTTACGATGATTTCCTGTGAATCGGTAGCTAATCTAGCTACATACTGCAATGCTTCTTTTAACATAATGCTTCTCCTCCTGCCCTATTGGCTTCTTCCTTTGTGATGATTTTTTCTGCTTCCATGCCGATTACAAATACTTCCGGTTCGATGATGTCACCTTCAAAATTGATCTGCCCTGGTGCCTGCCCTGTCATTTCCTTTAAAACATTAACCACTTCACCAGTTTCTTTATTCTGCTCCATGACATTGAATAACGTTGTTTCGATTGGGTTTGCCGGCACAAGTTTTACCGATGCCTGAACCGCCATTTTGATTTCCTTTCGCTCATTCTGCGGAGCGAATTCCAACTTTATCGTGATAGCTCTTTTTTTTCTTTCGTCAGTATTCATATCATTGATATTTGCCAACACCTGTTCTAATGCATAATCAGCCTTCTCCATGATTTTTCCATGACATGCTTCGATAATTGATTTCTTTGTCTGTTTCATTTTGTTCCCTCTCTTTCCTTACTCCTGCGGCATTTCAAATACATTATTTGGACATAAATATGTTCCATCTTCCATAGCCGGCGTACCAAGAAATCCTTTAATTTCGCACATAACTTCCTTAGCCCGCTCAGGTGACGCATAATCACCAAGTACAACTTTGCTGTCATCTTCCCATGTTTCATCATATCCAAGTATTTCTGCATGGCACTGCTGAAACCTTTTTGAAAATTCCTAAGTATTCTTTATCCTGAGATTCTATCCACAAGTTCATACAATACCTCCATTCTTTTTACACACATAAGTGTTGATTCCAGTTGCTTCAAAAATAGTCTCCTTGAATTTATTTTCATTGGCATGTCTATCCGACAAGTGCATCAGGAAGATTGCCTTACATTGAGATAAATTCAGCTTTTTTAAATGGTCACGACAATGTGCTAATGACATATGGCTATCGAACAAGCGTTCATATCTGGCTATATTCTGATAATCATTTTTCTGTTTCGCATCTTCATATGCAAAATGCATTTGCCGACCATCATAATTCGCTTCAACACAAACATAATCGAATTTATAATCAGACAAATCAGCTTTGAAGAATTTGCAATCATTAACGAATAGCAATGTTTCCTTGTCTGTACAAATCACGAAACCAAGACTATTGGGCGCATCATGTTCTACGTTGAACGGTATGATTAGCGTATCCTTTGCTAGATAACGCATTTCATTGTGAATGAGCCTATTCTTTGGGTTTCCACCACATTTACTAAGCACATCTTCATTTGCATAAAATGGTATTCTGTGGCTTACAAAATCCTTTGCAGCACAACAATGATCACCGTGTCCATGTGTTACGACTGCTGCATCAATCTCAGACATTTTGATTCCTTGATTAAGTCCCTTATACATGATTTCTTTAAAAGGGATACCTACTTCCAGCATCAATTTCACTGGAGGTAGGTTTACTCTTTCTATTTCAACGTAGTAGCAGTTTCCAGCGCTACTACTTGCTAAACAAATAAATTTCATCAGAACGGACATTCCTCATCATCTTTAGGCCTAGAATCAGAAGAATCAGGCTGTGTTGCAGCTTTTTCCTTAATAACTTCTTTTGGTGTTTCGATATGTTCAGTACCGGATTGTTCAATGATTTCTGCATCTACAGCTTCTTCTTTATTTATTCTTTCATCCTCTTTGTACTGTTCATAATCTTCATATGCTGATTCATAAGCTGCAGCAGTGAATGCGTTCTGGAAGTCCTTAGGGAATTTCTTTGTGGCATTGTTCTTCATTTTCCTGATAATCATAGCTTCACTACTTCCGGCATTTTTCCACGCCGGAGAAATATGAGGAAGCAATTCAGGGCATGAGAGAATCTCATCCAGTGTTTTTGTTGCTGCCATCTGATTTAATTCTGCCGCATTTTTTACTTCTCGGTTTTTCATTAGATTGTTTGCGATATGCGCTTGCAGATTATGAACAACGCCCTCTCTTTCTGCGATATGAAATTCCACCATGTCATTATCCTTAATGATTGGATACACGACTCTTACAACCTTTGAGGTATAATCCTTTGGTGTCCATGTAGGAGGGGTGACCTCTAAACCATTAAATGACGGATATGTAAACTCATCGTTCTCTCTCACTAACCAAGGTGTGCGGACTTCCTTTACACCAACACCGAATTTCCGTAACAACTTGTCATTACCATCACCTTCGATATTAAATTCAAATTCCTTTTTCCAGTTATTACCTACCTTTTTGCTTCGGATGATGATATAACATTCTCTAGGTATTGCTGAAATATTCAAATTCAGCATTGCTACTGTCTGTAGGATATTCGTAATCTGGCTATAATCCATTTTCAGAATATCTAATTGATTTTCTACAGCAAGTGCTTGCATTTTTCCAAGCATATTCATCATGCAGGCTGATTGATATTCATTGTACTGAATATTCATGGCCTTCCCTGCATTAACGACAGCGTTTGTAAACTTGTCCTGAATTTGTGCTAATGCCGTAGTAAATGGCTGTTTCTTTGCTACTTCATTTCCCATGATAATTTCTCCTTCTACGCTTTAAGCAGCGTTACATCCGTATAATTGATATCGTCAACTTTTGTCATGATGAGCTGTGAATTAGTGTTTAATCTTGTATTTAAAGACTGTGTGTCCAATTCACTGCCTGCATCAAAGATAATTGGTAAATCCGGTATACCCATCTTTTTCTTCACGCACTCAATCAGATAAATGCCAGTAATGATCTTTTCTGATTCAGAACCCTTTTTAAATGGTGTATCTTTACCAAATACTGACGGATAACATACCTCATCCCACGAACCCTCTTTGATATTGCTTTTAACAAGAGTAAATTTAACAGCTTTGCCGAACACCTTCTCAACGTTGCTCTGAAGCATAGAAAGCTTTGTCTGAGTGAATTTCTCAACAAGCATCAGTTTGCTTTCATATTCGCACTGTTTTGTTGCAATATCATCCAGTTCTTTATTCAGCAAATTAACTCGTTCATGAGCCTGCAAATACAGGTTATGTTTATTGATTGTTTCTTCATAAGGCACCTTTGATACCTTTAATTCTGCAATTTTAGCATCAAGTTCTTCTGTAGTGTTTACAGTCTCCTCTTTGCGAATAGCACACTGTATATCGTTCTGTTTCATGCGAAGACCATATGTCTTCTCCGATGTATATTCGTTTACCATGGCCTTTTCCAGAGATTCAATGGTTACTTTCTTCTGTGCCATATCAGCTTTTATGCTTTTGATTTCTGCAAGGATAAAATCAGGGTTTTGACGTTCTTTTTTCTGTAAGTTGTCTAATTCAAACTCAAGATTCTGGATCTCAAGTTCTAATTTTTTACCTTCTGATGCAATACTATCCAGAGTGACTTTCTTTTTTTTCTCAAACTCTGATTTAAGTTTTTCGTTCTGTGCCTTTACAGTATCAATGTATTCAGCATTCAGAACTTCTCCGCAACGAGGGCATGTATTCTCATCAGGAAGAACCATACCACCATCAAACTGGCTTTTTTTAGCCACTAAGTATTCATCCCGCTTATTTCCCTTTGCTTTTTTCTTGATATCTATTTCATTTTTTACCCGCTCAATGTCAGCATCAAGTTTTACATTCTCGTTTTGCATATTTGTAAATACATTGCGCTTCTCAGCAAGTGTTTTCCTCACGGAAGACACTTCTTCTTCATACCCTCTAATTTTTGCTTTGGTATCTGCATTTACTTCATCCAGATGGTGGCGGTCATATTCAATAGATTCTGCCAGTTCCAAATTCACCTGTGCAAGATTGTTTCGCAAATCAATAAGCTTCTGATTTACTGATCCGGCTTTCTGTGCAGCGTATTGTGCAATCGTCTTGTCGGTATCGGCCAATATTTTTTTTGCCGTAGCCAATACACTAGCATCGACATCTGCAATATCAGAAAAGCCTTTCAGCATAGCTTTCTTTTCATTCGTTTCATCTTTTGCACCTTTGATTCTGCTTTTCAGGTGCTTAGTAGCTTTTGCTGTATCATGACCGTATCCAGTTAATAAAGGACGAATATTATTTAACAGCTCTTCGGCAGCATATACATCGTCATTACTGACATCGCCAACTAACTCAATCACAAAACTGCGAAGTATTGCCCAATCACATGTTTCTGCCATATAATACGGATCAATTATGGCTCTAACTAAACCGAATTTACTCGTTTCCAACTTTATATTTGATAATCCCATATGCTGGAACAACTCTGACAGTGCATCTTTAGCACTACTCTTATCACCCTTAACGTAATATTGAGTGACATGGCCTTCCATTACTGTTTCCTTAGTACCACGCTTCGTAGTCCATTTTTCACTATAGGCTTTTTTATATGTCCAACCATCTTCAAACACAAGCTCAACAGATACTTCCTTCTTGGTATCATCTAGTGGTTTCAGTGACATATCATCATTGCTGCCATCAAGCATATAACCTGTTAGCGCCCAATAGATAGCAAGAATTGTATTGGTCTTGCCTTTATAATTCGGCCCGATGAAGATATTCCTATCCCCTAAGTCGTAGTCCGCATGAGCGATATTGCGGAAGTTATCAATTATAACCTTTAATATTTTCATTAGAAAATCTCCTCCGTACTTTTCCTGTCCCTTTCCTCGTGTGTCATAAATTCTTCTTCTGCTTCAGCATCTTTCTCCAGCTGGAAGTCGATGTTATCCAGAACTTCGTTGGTCTCAGTTTTTTGCATGTTCAATACCTTCTTTAACTGCCTTATTAATTAAAAACTCTGGAATCCCTGACTCAATGAGTACCGCGATAGCAGTGGATAAACCTGTTAAAAGAATTGCATCGATGTTCAACTCTGATTCATTTTCTTCTCCTTCCTCGCCAAACACCTCTGAAAACTCAACAATCTGAGTGTGACCAACGTGTTCTTTTGTTCCATAAGCAAGCCAACAATCAATACTTTTTCCGAAATGCGATTCAGCCATGACTCTTGAGAAAAAATCTAAATCATCTTTTTTCACGACTCCTAAGTATGTATTTTCGCCATATTCAAAATACTCTGCCCTATCTAAACCAAAATATATGCCATTTTTTTTACTCATCTTTACAACTGCCATGCACTGTTCTTCCGTAGGTGTGTGAATGCAAAGCACACCAGATTTAAACTTCTTCCAGAATTCTTCTTTTGTCATACTTTTTCTCCTATTTTTCCATTATGCGAACTTCTTTGTATTTCACACCAAAGCTATTTTCCTCAGTACCTACCCAGATATCTATGATGTTTCCTTTGATTGCACTACCCACATCCTCTGCCGTGTATACAGTGCCATCAATGAGGACTTTGCTATTGGGTGGTATAACGTTTGGATCAACAGCTATTGTGTGTTTAAGCCTTGCTTTATGTTGACCATCACAGGGTTTTGCAATCGTATCACCCCATTCATCTTCGCCTGCATAATAGGCTGTAAGTTTAAAAACCCCTAATGATCTTCGTTTCGGTTGCTCAGCCAGTTTCCTTTCCAACTTCTCAACCTTTGCATTGAGTTGTTTATTTTCCGTGGTCATTCTTTCTAAGTCATCCTCTAACTCCACCGCTCGGGTTTCTGTTGTAATGACTTTATTCTGGTATACATGAATACTTTCTAAATTCATATGTATTGTGTAAGCAAACACAATGTTAAGTACAATGCTGAGCGCCAACACAAGCATTATCCATAACATTCGTTCTTTCCGTTTCACTTCTTCGTTAACATGTTCTTCCATTGACTTCTCCTTTCTTCTTGTAATTCCCTGATTAGCAGGGGGCTACCTATTCCTGATTCGTCTCTTTACAAAGGATAAAAAAATTCGCATGAAGCAATGCTCCATCTTTACTATCTGGATTTAGTATCACGCTGAATCCAGATTTTTTTAAATCCTCTACCTCTTTTGGACAACTTGTAAACGATTTTTTCAATCATTAATCCTTGCAAATCATACGTTATTGATGCTTCATTATTAATTAAAGATTCCATATGCCTTGTTCTTCTCCTTTCATATTGTTTTTATCTTCTTGGCATACTATAATTAACCTTATAAAGAGGTGGTAGTATGCATGAGCTTGACTTAAATTTTTATTCGTTCATTTTTTCTTTCATTGCGATTGCGATTTCTCTATATACACTATATAAACCAAGGAAACGTCTAAGTGTGCATCTGCCAGAAGAATATTTTATATTGAATGAAATATTCACTGACCCACAAGCCGAACCAATAACTGAGTATACATTGGCATCTTTCTCTTTTTTATTAGTAAATCCAAGTCCGACTGACATTGGCTTCTTTGATTTAATGGTTCTTGATGATAAGAATAACCCTATAGACTATCTAACAAAATTTAATGTAGGTCTAACACCACAAGATAGCGGACTTGTTTATTCTTATATAATTAATTACAGATGCAGATTATATCTACTGGACAGTAATTTCGGTATATTCAAGAGCAATCATTTCACACGTTTTGAAATACCTGTTAATGTAACGAATCTTAAAACATCATCAATAACAATAAGTTTTAAAATAACCAAAGAAACTCTAATCCCAAATTCAATAGACCGTAACAGGAAGCGTAAAAATTTCAAACAGTACTCTGTCACTATCCCTTATCCTCAAAAATAGATTTATATTCTTTGAGGATCTTTTCATATCTTTCAGCTTTTTCTAATTGTTCTCTTGTTGGCTGTAAATAGAAACTATTGAATTTAAGGTTCCCATAGGTTCTTCGCTCCAAGCTTTCAACCTCATTGTTTAAAGCACGCACCCTTATATAACAAATCATGGATATCGTTAAAGCAATGATGGAAATTACCAAATAAACCATTGCTTTTCTCCTTTCTCCGCTCTATAATAAGATTGACTTGTTATTCGAGTCGTTTAATGTTTTGTCGCATCGTCATTGGTAGTGGGGTGCGACATTTTTTGTGGCTTGAAATAACACTTTTCGTCAAAATACGCTCTTGGTACTCTACCTGCCCGTGTCACGAAACCACGTTCCTTCAATTCAGCATTCATTTCTTGCAGGATCGCATAGGCTGTAGATTCTTTCACGCCTAATCGTTTTACAACTTCATCAACAGTGACATAATCAGGAGATTCGTATATTGCGATAACCTCTGTACCAAGACATTCCTGTATAATAGGAAAGACGGTATCTTTTACATGAGACAGCACATAGTCCATGATTTCTTGTTTTTCTTTTTTAGTCACTGCCTACACTTCCAATATGATGCTTAGAGCAGTCTTCGCAATAGACTGAAGTACTTGCGAAATCATATTTATCATCACAAATTATTTCTTTTAGCGTTTCGCTGTCTAACTGCACTTCTCTCCCACAATCTGGACATGTACAATAGAATTCATCGCCGCAAATGTTTACTTTTATTTCTGCTTCATTTCCGATATTCTTTTTTAGATAAATCATGATTACTCCTTCCTACGCAACTCCGTATTTGATTGCAAGCTCTTTTACGATAGCCACATATCCTTCGATGAGCTTTTTGTCCTCTGCGATGATATCAAGATTGTTCAACTTATCTCTGCGTGATTTGCATACACCCTCATCTGCCATCCGTCTACGTTTGTTCATCAATCTTTGTTTTAGATTCACTCCCATTCGTTTTTCTAACAGCTGATAGGCTTCTCTTAGTACTTCTTGATATGCTAAACCACTACCAAGTTCATTTCCGATTTTGCGGATAATCTTTCCTGTTTCATCACGCCATGAAGTAGAATCAAGTGCAACTACATTTCTGATTCCCTGTAAATCTGACTTAACATCTGCAAGTTGCTTTTGCTGTTCTTTCTGCTGAATCTCCATGTTAATGAGCAATCTCAGCTCCGGTGATAAATTCCGTAATCCGACTGCTGTTTCTTTTGCCTTGTTTTCAACAGTTACAAAATAGCTTCTTGCTTCCTCGCCCTTTTCATTCTTTGCTGTCATTGAGAGCTTTTTGGCGAAGTCGGCTGTAAGCTTGTAATCATCTGCAAATTTGCCTCTTCCTTCACTCGTCGTTTGGTACGAGTGAAAATCTTCTCCCATAACTGCAAATTCATTTTCTGTAATATTCCTTTTCAACCACTTAGAATAATTACTAGGATTAAGTTCCAAAAACTCATACAACTTTCTGGCAGTAGTCATGCCTTTCTCATCAATACCTAAGGCGATCTCAATAGGTGTCTGATTTGTCACATTCATTGTTTCGTTCATATACTCTCCTCTCAACAATTTCATCAACCTCCTCTGTGTCCCTTTTCGGGGACATCGTGTGTAAAAAAAATTCGCACTATCATTTCACAATCAATAATATTCAATGCTTCGCAATACTTCACAGCATACTCAGTATTGACTTTAGTGACATTATTTAGATGATTGTTTAAGGTTTTTTCAGAAATCTTAAGATGTTTTGCGAATTTCTTTTGCGAATCGAACCCAGCTTTGTTCATTTCCCTAAGGAAAAGATATTTGTCCATGTTATCACCTCCCGTCCCTTTTTGAGGACAAGAACATAATAGCACCTTCATTTCCGTGAGTCAACCCTAATTAGGGACATTTTTTCTTGTTTTTTTTATTTGGTGGTTGATTTCTGGGACAATACGGTTATAATGAAGTTATGAAAGGAGTATATATATATGGCAACTGAAAGAGAATTGACGTCAATTCGTATAAAGCAGATAATGGATGAAAAAGGCTTTTCTTATAGAGAGCTGTCAGATTTAACAAGAATCAATAAATCGTCTCTTCAGAGATATGTAACAAACCCTAAATCTAAGCTTCCAATGGATAATGCATTTAAAATTGCAGAAAAGTTAGGATGTTCTATATCTTGGTTAATGGGTATGACAGATGATGAAAATGAAGATGCAAAGATTTTTGCATCCAATTTAAAAAAGTTTATGTCATTAAATAATGTTTCTATAGAAGATATTTCTAAGATTAGTAACGTTACAACAACAGAAGTGAAAATTTGGTTAAATGGAATTGAGGTTCCTAAATTAAATAAAATAAAGCCCATCGCCGAATATTTTGGGTGTTTTATCTCTGATTTAACAGAAAAAGTTGGAAGAAGCACCACACATCCTAGAGGTGTTAGAATACCAGTCCTTGGGCGTGTCGTTGCAGGAATACCCATTGAAGCGGTCGAAGAGATACTGGATTATGAAGAAATATCTGAATCAATGGCACGTACTGGTGATTACTTTGCGTTACAGGTCAAGGGGGACAGCATGGAGCCTCGTATGTACGAGGGTGATGTTGTAATTGTCCGAAAGCAAGAAACCGCTCAGACAGGCGATGTGGCGATCGTATTGGTAAACGGTGATGAAGCAACAGTCAAAAAAATCAGAATCATGGATAGTGGAATTATGCTCATACCTTTTAATACAAAATATGATCCATGGATTTATACAGCAGAAGACATTGAACGACTCCCAGTTAAAATAATTGGTAAAGTTGTTGAGTGCAGGCAGAAATATTAAAGGCTCGATTTCTAAAAAAAAAAAATAAAAAAATCCCCGCTCCTGTTGGCGTAGGAACGAGGGTGATAGTAGGTATTGGCGTACCACTATCGGTACAATAAACGAATGACCACGAATCATTGCTTTTATTGTACCTTCATTATACATAAAATGGAGGTATTTTTCAATGAAAAAAGAAACAAGAACAAGGCGCCCTAAAGGCACAGGATCAATCACATACCTTGGAGAAGGTCGCAGGAAACCTTATGTAGCAACTTTCAATAAAAAGTCCATAGGCACTTTTAAAACAGCTGAGGAAGCTGATATAGCTCTTTTAAAACATCAATTAGAACTAACAGAAATGTACCCTTCATTTTTGGGTGAAACAGATTTCCTCAAAACAGAATATGCAAAATTTCTGCTTGAATTCCAGAAAAAAGGTATTCTAGACACGCAGATTAATAATTTGAAAGATATTGATTTTTATAATAGTTTATTCAAAGACAAAATGGTTTCACTAGGTAATGTTCTAATGAACCAAAATACAAAACAAGAAATAATTTTATCTGATGTCCCAACATTTTCTGAAATTTGGGAATTAGAATTTGAACGCTTATCAAAGATAAATTCAGATAGTTGGAAAAGGTCAATGTCTGCTGCATTCAAAAGTCTTTATTCTTTGCATGGCTTACCAATAAACATTATAAAAACAAAAGAATTACAAGATGTATTTGATATAAGAATGGGTAAGCCTAACTGTGGCAAAAGTACTTTAAGGAATATGATAATTGTGTGCAGAGTAGTTATCAAATATGCTATAAAAATGGATTATGTGATTAAAGATTACTCGCAATTTGTAATATTTAACGCAACATCCAAACCACGTAATAGAAGAAAACCATTCTCTATTGATGAAATCAAGATGCTCTTTAAGGATGATACAGAAAATTCGAAAATAATATTATTGTATATCTTTACAGGTGCAAGACCAATAGAACTAATAAGTATGGAAAGAAAGAATATACATCTTGATGATAATTACATGATAGGTGGTGCAAAAACTGAGGCAGGAAAAAATCGTATTATACCTATTCATCCATATATTAAACCAATAATAGAATATTTCATTTCTCAATATAATTATAGATATCTTGAAACAGGTAACACGGCTTATATACAATACAAAACAGCTTTTAGAGATTGCATGACTGATTTAAAATTACAAAGCCATATTGAACCTTATGATACTAGATATACATTCTCTACGCTTGCAAAAATGTATCATGTTGATACCGCTGCACACAAGAAAATAATGGGACATTCTTGCAATGATATCACAGATGATATTTATACACATGAACCTATAGATTACTTAGTACAAG
>OBYP01001253.1_pt1 | contig 13438 bp, 11 predicted proteins | sample 1501461 | NCBI WGS metagenome assembly OBYP01 (sample SAMEA2580201, study PRJEB22360) | human gut metagenome | biome: human gut; feature: human-associated habitat; material: faeces | place: Denmark | collected 2008/2010 | reverse complement strand
TACCGGCGGCCATGATAGAAAGCTACCGTAACCGTATAATCAATATCCATCCCTCCCTGATCCCGTCGTTCTGCGGCGTGGGCTTCTATGGGCTGAAGGTGCATGAAGCTGCATTGGCGAGGGGAGTGAAGGTGACCGGGGCGACCGTTCACTTTGTGGATGAAGGAACGGATACCGGCCCGATAATCCTGCAGAAGAGCGTTCAGGTGCACCAGGACGATACACCGAAGACGCTTCAGCAGCGTGTGATGGAGGAAGCCGAATGGCAGCTTCTGCCTCAGGCGATTGATATGATTGCCAACGGCAGAATCAGTGTGGAAGACGGAAAGGTGAGATACAAATGAAAATTCTGATTGTAGGCGGCGGCGGACGGGAGCATGCGATTGCGGCAGCCGTGGCCAGAAGCCCGAAAGCAGATAAAATATACTGTGCGCCTGGAAATGCAGGTATTGCCGAAGTGGCTGAATGCGTCCCCCTGGGCGTGGATGAATTTGATAAAATCGCTTCCTTCGCAAAGGAAAAGGAAGTGGATCTGGTGATTGTAGGGCCGGATGATCCTCTGGCTGCGGGCATTGTGGATGTCCTTGAGGCAGCGGGGCTGCGTGTGTTCGGCCCCAGGAAAAATGCGGCGATTCTGGAAGGAAGCAAGGCTTTTTCCAAAGATTTAATGAAAAAATACAACATCCCCACAGCAGCCTATGAAACTTTTGATGATGCACAGAAGGCAGTGGAATACCTGGAAACGGCCAGCTTCCCTATCGTGCTGAAGGCAGACGGGCTGGCATTGGGCAAAGGGGTGCTTATCTGCAATACAAAGGAAGAAGCGCTGGAAGGCGTGAAAAGCATTATGACGGATAAGCAGTTCGGTTCCGCCGGCAACCGTATGGTGGTGGAGGAATACATGACCGGACGCGAGGTTTCCGTACTTTCCTTTGTTGACGGAAAGCATATCAAAATTATGACCTCCGCACAGGATCATAAACGCGCCTGCGACGGGGACAAGGGCCTGAATACGGGCGGCATGGGAACTTTTTCTCCTTCTCCGTTCTATACGAAAGAAGTTGATGATTTCTGTAAACAATATATCTATCAGCCCACTGTGGATGCTATGGCGGAGGAAGGAAGGGAATTTAAGGGAATTATTTTCTTCGGCCTGATGCTTACGGAAAAAGGCCCCAGGGTGCTGGAATACAATGCAAGATTCGGGGATCCTGAAGCGCAGGTTGTGCTTCCGCGTATGAAGAACGATATCATAGATGTAGTGGAAGCGTGCATTGACGGCACGCTGGATCAGATTGAGCTGCAGTTTGAAGACAATGCGGCGGTCTGCGTGGTGCTGGCATCACAGGGCTATCCGGTAAAATACGAAAAGGGCCTTAAGATAAGCAGCCTGGAGAAATTCAAAGACGCCGACGGTTATTTCTGCTATCATGCCGGAACCAGATTCGACAATGAAGGGAACATCGTGACTAACGGCGGCAGGGTTCTCGGCATCACCGCAACGGGCAAGGACCTGAAGGCGGCGAGAGCCAACGCCTATGAGGCCGCCGGCTGGGTAGACTTTGCCAATAAGTATATGCGTACGGATATCGGCAAAGCTATTGACGAGGCGTAAACCACAAATGGTAAAGGGGTCAGGAAATGAACAGGATAAAAACGAAAAGTACAGGTATAGTGCTTCGGATTACGGCAGTTTTGACAGCTATATTGTTTTGCGCCGCAGTGCCGGCACAGACAGCGCTGACGGGACATGCAACCAATAGCCTGGGCAGTCAGGGCAGTGTCAATAACGGTGATTCGGAAGGCGGTAATGAGGGTGCGGAAGATGCCGGAGGAGACGACGCAGAATTAAATGAAATTATAAACGAAAATTCTGAGGAAGGCATAAACGGCACTACGGTAGCCAAAATCAAAATAATTGCCGCCAGCGCCCGTGTCCGTTCCGAAGCCTCTACCAATTCAAGTGTGGTTGGAAGCCTTTCTTCCGGTGATGTTATGGATGTAACCGGGGAAACCACAGGAAGCGAAGGAAAGATCTGGTATCAGATTACCGGAGAAAAGGACGGCAAGGCGATCAACGGGTATGTACGCGAGGATACGCTGGAAATAGCGGAAACCGTGCAGCCAGCAGCACCTGCGGAGCCGCCTGAGGAAACGCCTGCGGAGACTCCTTCCGATACGGCGCCGTCCACCAATGACTATGACGTCAGCTATGCGGATGACGGAACCGGAACGAATGACTGGTATCTGAACGACAACATCAATGGTACGAGATATAAGGTTTCCGATCTTCTCGGAGCTGCCCAGACCAATGAAAGCAATATTGCCGAAATGGAGAAGCAGACGGGAAGCCTTCGTATGATAATCATTATTCTTGCGGTTATCGTAGGCCTGCTCGTTGTTGCCGTAACCGTTTTAATCTTCAAGTTGAAGGGAACCTATGACGACGGCTATGATGAATTTGACGATGACGATGATGAAATGGATGACGACGACGATGACGACATGGACGAAGACGATGAGGATGATGAGGACGACGAAGATGACGATGACTACGTCCCCAGAAGAAGCAGGAGAGGTATGAGCAAAGCCTCCCGCGGCGGCAGAGGTTCCCGCAGAAGAAAAAGCCGCTATGAATATGAGGATGACGAAGAGGATGAGGATGACGACGAGGAGGACGATGAAGATATGTACCCCGATGAAGTCTCCTATGAGGAACCTCCCAGAAGAAGCTCCAAAGCCTCAGGAAAGGGCAGGAAATCTCAGGATTATAAGCCCCGTAATTTCCTCGATGTGGATGAAGACGATGATCTGGACTTCGAATTCCTTGATTTAAAATAACTGTTCAGTATTCTCACAGTTACGATTAAAATAACCGCAACAGTACAGCGCCCTTACCGCCGGGGATTACACAACCGGCCGGTGCAGGGCTGAGGATAAATAACGGCTGCCACGCTCCGCGGACCAGCCTTATGTTAAAAAAGCCGCTGAGTAAGTAGGACTACAGCGGCTTTTTTGAATCAAATGCCGGTTTACGTAAAAACAGCCGTTTCTGTAATAAATTTCCACTGACAAAACAACGGGACGGATATCCCGGCGCCTGGAAACCGAAAAGCGGTTGACAGGATGTGCTCCCTGTTATACTATAAATATAACAAATGAATAACAGAAAGAAGAGCGATGCGGATTGGAAATGATTATAGAGATTGATTTTAACAGTGATGAAGCTTTATATATGCAGCTGAGAAACCAGATAATTCTCGGAATAGCCACAAACCGCTTCCATGAAGGCGATGTGCTCCCAAGTGTGAGGCAGCTTGCCGACACCATTGGAATTAACATGCATACCGTGAATAAAGCATATACCGTATTAAAACAGGAAGGCTTTGTTAAGGTAGACAGAAGAAAAGGCGCGGTGATTGCCGTTGATGAAGGCAAGAAGCAGGCTATGCTGGAGACCCGGGAGGATATGCGGGTTTTGCTGGCCAAAGCAAGCTGCAAGAATATTTCCCGGGAAGAAGTGCATGCTTTAATTGATGAAATCTATGAAGAATATGGAGGACTGGAATAATGCAGTCACAGTATACAGATAAGGCCAGAGCGGCCCTTATGCTGGCTGAGAAGGCCGCCAGGAAGTTAAAGCAGAATTATGTGGGAACTGAGCATATCCTGCTGGGACTCCTGGAAGAGGGAACCGGTGTGGCCGCCAGAGTCCTGATTGAAAACGGAGCCAATGAACTGGAAATCCGTGAAATGATCGAGGATCTGATTGCGCCTGTTTCCGAAACTCCGGTAAAGGAAAGGGACGGTTATTCGCCCCGTGCCATGGCGATACTGGAAGAAAGCCACAGGCAGGCGGCACGTTTTAATTCCGCGCTGACCGGAACGGAACACATCCTGCTTTCCCTGCTCAGGGAAGGGGAGAACGTAGCTGTCAGGCTGCTGAACACCTGCGGCCTTCAGCCGCAGAAGCTGTATATGGATACCCTTGCAGCTATGGGGCTGGAGCCGGGGCAGTACAAGGAAGAACTCATTAAGAAACAGAAAAAGAAGGGAAGCACCGCCACACTGGAGCAATACAGCAGGGATATGACCGCGCTGGCCAGAGACGGCAGGCTGGATCCTGTTATTGGAAGAGAAGAGGAAATCAGCCGGGTTATCCAGATACTCAGCAGGAGAACGAAGAATAATCCCTGCCTGGTAGGAGAACCGGGCGTTGGTAAAACGGCAATTGTGGAAGGGCTTGCTTCCAAAATTGTGGCCGGCGAGGTGCCGGATACAGTGAAAAACAAACGGGTCCTCATGCTGGATTTGTCAGGCATGATTGCCGGAAGCAAGTACAGAGGCGAATTTGAGGAGCGTATTAAGAAGGTAATCAAAGAGGTGACGGAGGATGGGAACATCCTGCTGTTCCTGGATGAGCTGCACACCCTGATCGGCGCAGGCGGCGCGGAGGGGGCGATTGACGCCTCCAATATTCTGAAGCCATCCCTTGCCAGAGGGGAAATCCAGCTGATCGGCGCCACAACAATTACGGAATACCGTAAATATATTGAGAAGGATGCCGCCCTGGAAAGAAGATTCCAGCCGGTAAATGTGGAGGAACCCACAGAGGAAGAGGCAGTGCGCATACTGGAGGGAGTGACCCCCAGGTATGAGGATCACCATAAGGTGAAGATCCTTCCCGAGGCTATTGAGGCGGCGGTAAGGCTTTCCAGCAGATATATTAACGACAGGCGTCTGCCTGATAAGGCGATTGATTTAATAGACGAAGCGGCTTCAGCCGTCCGTCTGCAGCATATGGAGCCGCCGGAAGATATCAGGAAGTTAAACGAAGAGATCCGGGAGCTGGATTTGAAAATAGAAGGCGCCATCCGCATTGAAGCCTTTTCCCAGGCCGGTGTCTGGAAACGGGAGCAGGATGAACTCTTGAAAAAGCTGGTCCAGAAGAAGGCGCGGATCGAGAAAAAGAACGCCTTAAGAAGGCAGGAGGTCACCGAGAATGACATTGCGGGCGTGGTGGCCATGTGGACCAAAATTCCGGTGAGCAAGCTGGAGGAAAAGGAAAGCGAACGGCTGCTGAAGCTGGAAAGCATACTGCATAAGCGTGTTATCGGCCAGGATGAGGCCGTAAGCGCCGTAGCGCGCGCAATGCGCCGCGGCAGGGTCGGACTCCAGGATCCCAGAAGGCCCATCGGATCTTTCCTGTTCCTGGGGCCTACGGGCGTTGGGAAAACAGAGCTGAGCAAGGCGCTGGCAGAGGCTATGTTCGGATCGGAAAATGCGTTGATCCGGATCGATATGTCAGAATATATGGAGGGACATTCCGTTTCCAAGCTGATCGGTTCCCCTCCGGGATATGTTGGCTTTGACGACGGCGGCCAGCTGTCTGAGAAGGTGCGGCGCAATCCTTATTCCGTGGTGCTTTTCGATGAAGTGGAAAAAGCGCATCCGGACGTATTCAATATCCTGCTTCAGGTGCTGGATGACGGGCATATTACGGATTCCAAGGGCCGGAAGGTAAGCTTTAAGAATACCGTGCTTATCATGACCTCCAATGCAGGGGCGCAGCGCATCATCGCTCCGAAGAACCTGGGCTTTACCGCCCATACGGATGAAAAAAAGGATTATGAGAAAATGAAGTCCGGCGTCATGGAAGAGGTAAAAAGGCTGTTTAAGCCGGAATTTATCAACCGGATCGATGAGATCATGGTTTTCCATCCCCTGACGAAGGAAAATATGAAGCAGATTATAACCCTGCTTTCAAAGGATCTGACCGACAGATGCCAAAAGCAGCTGAATATTTCGCTGACCATTACGCCGGCGGCCAAGAATTATATCGTTGAGAAGCATTCCGACCTGAAAATGGGGGCGCGTCCCCTGAAGAGGGCCATCCAGAATATGGTTGAGGACGCCCTGGCGGAAGAAATCCTTGCGAGAAGGATTCAGCCGGGAGATAATGTAACCGTAGGGTGTAAGGAAGGAAAGATTACCTTTCAGGTAAAAAAGTAACTGTGAAGCAGTTTCATGGTTACGGTAAGAATACAGTTTCAAACAGTTAACCCCGAGAGGAACCATATGAAGGAGGACAAAAGAAAATGGCAGTAGTAAATGAATTAATCCGCGCAGAGGCAGACGGCAGCATCAGCTTTGGGAACCATACCCTTGCTGAAAAAGCAAAGCTGGAGGATTTTTCCCACGAAGGAGATCTGTATAAGGTGAAAACCTACCAGACCATGACCAAGCTGGAGAAAAACGGCATGTTTGTCTATGAATCTGTTCCGGGAACCAGTGTTCTTGAGTTCACGGAGAGCGAGGACGGCGTGAGCTTTGTGGTAGAAGGCAATGAGGACGCACAGCTCACCATCGGACTGCAGGATGATACGGAATACGATGTGCAGATTAATGGAGAGGATGCCGGAAGGATGTGCACGAACCTGGGCGGCAAGCTGAGTCTTTCCGTAGAGCTTGCAGGCGCGGGAGAAGTGAAGGTAGACATCCATAAATAAGCGCTGCTTAACAATGAAAGATCAGGAGGGCAGGGGCGGTTTTCCGCCCCTTTTTTAAATATGGCGAAAGCAAAATCAGGAACTGTGTTTTATTGTCAGGAATGCGGCTATGAGTCGTCCAAATGGATGGGGCAGTGCCCGGGCTGCCATACCTGGAACAGCTTTGTGGAGGAGCCGGTGAGGAAGGCCGCTTCCAGGAGCGCTGTCGTGGAGCGTACGGCAGGACTGTCCTCCGGCGGGAAGAAGCCGTCCACTCTTGCGGAAATATCCATGGAAAAAGAAGAGCGTATCCTGACGGGAATCGGAGAGCTGGACCGGGTGCTGGGCGGCGGAATTGTCGCCGGCTCCCTTGTACTTGTGGGAGGAGATCCGGGAATCGGGAAATCCACCCTGCTGCTGCAGATGTGCCGGCTCCTGTCCGAAAAGGAGAAAAAGGTACTTTATATTTCCGGGGAGGAGTCCCTGCAGCAAATTAAAATGCGGGCGCAGAGAATCGGGAATTTCAGCGATTCCCTGCAGCTTTTGTGTGAAACCAACCTGGGGGACATAGAAGAGGCGATTGCCAGGGAGAAGCCGGAAATCGTGATTATAGACTCCATCCAGACCATGTACCAGGAGGAGGTTTCCGCAGCGCCGGGAAGCGTTTCCCAGGTAAGGGAGTCCACGGGGGTTTTCCTCAAGCTGGCAAAGGGCTATGGCATCTCCATTTTTATTGTAGGACATGTGACAAAGGAGGGAACCGTGGCAGGCCCCCGTGTGCTGGAGCATATGGTGGATACCGTCCTCTATTTTGAAGGGGACAGGCATGCCTCCTACCGGATACTGCGCGGCGTCAAAAACCGGTTTGGATCCACCAACGAAATCGGTGTGTTTGAGATGCGTCAGGAAGGCCTGTGCGAGGTGAAAAATCCGTCCGAGTTCATGCTTAACGGTAAGCCGGAAGGGGCCAGCGGTTCGGTGGTTTCCTGCTCTCTGGAGGGAACCAGGCCCATTCTGGTGGAGATTCAGGCGCTGGTCTGCCAGAGCAATTTCGGATTTCCCAGACGCCAGGCGGCGGGGACGGATTTCAACCGGGTGAACCTGCTTATGGCGGTCCTGGAAAAGCGCCTGGGTCTGCAGGTATCCGGCTGCGACGCCTATGTAAATATAGCCGGCGGGATGAAAATACAGGAGCCGGCCATCGATCTCGGTATCGTCATGGCTGTGATTTCCAGCTTCCGCAACCGGCCTATCGAGGAGACGATGATTGCCTTCGGCGAGGTAGGGCTGAGCGGCGAGGTCAGGGCGGTCAGCCAGGCTGCCATCCGTGTATCGGAGGCGAAAAAGCTGGGCTTCAAAACCTGTGTGCTTCCCAAAGTATGTCTGGACAAGCTGCCCAAAATCGAAGGTATCCGGCTGATCGGCGTGCAATCTGTAAAGGACGTAATGGATATCATTTAAAACCGGCTTTGCATAAAAACCGGATTATCCCGGAGGGCGGAACCGTGACAGCAGGAGCCCGGACGGAGGGAAAACAGTAACGCGGAAAGCGTTCAGGTAAATTTTTCAGGAATTTTGTCATTGTTTTTTGAATGGTAAAATGCTATGATTGGTTTGTAATTAGCTGTAATTAGGTTTTTTCGAACATGCCGTCTCGGACGGTAAAAAAGGAGGATTTTATTATGAAAAAAGCACTTTCTCTTGCAATGGCTGCTCTGCTTGCACTGTCTTTGACAGCCTGCGGCAATTCCGGCAGCACTGCTCCTGCGGAAAGCAGCACACCCGCCCAGGAAACTGCGGCGCCTGCTGAATCTGTGGAAGCGTCTACGGAAGCATCTTCCAGTGAAGCTGCATCCGATACCGCAGATGCCGGCAATGCGGCACTGAAAATCGCAATTGTATCCAGTCCCTCCGGAGTGGATGACGGTTCCTTTAACGAGGATAACTACAACGGAATTCTTTCCTTTATCGAAAAGAATCCTTCCTCTACCGTAACTCCTGTAAAAGAGCCTACAGGCGACACCGCTGCAGCCGTTCAGGCAGTAGCCGACATCGTAGCTGATTATGACGCTATTGTATGCTGCGGTTTCCAGTTTGCCGGAATCGCCCAGATCGCACAGGACAACCCGAATGTGAAATTCATCCTGGTGGATGCTTTTCCTGCCGATCCTGAAGGCGTAGAGGAATCAATAGAAGTAGAAAATATTTATGCCATGCAGTTTAAAGAGCAGGAGAGCGGTTTCTTTGCAGGAATGGCTGCTGCTTATGAGACTAAGAGCAACAAAGTTGCCGTTGTAAATGGCATAGCTTATCCTTCTAATGTTAATTATCAGTATGGATTTGAATGCGGTGTGAAATACGTAAATGAAACCGAGGGAAAATCGGTCGAACTGGTAGAACTTCCTTCTTATGCGGGAACTGATGTACATGGAGAGAATGTAGGGGGAAATTATGTAGGTTCTTTTGCTGACGAAGCAACTGGCAAGGTTGTTGGTAACGCGCTTATTGACGAAGGCGTGGATATCATGTTCGTAGCTGCCGGTGCATCCGGAAACGGTGTTATCACAGCTGCCAAGGAAGCCGAAGGCGTATATATCATCGGCTGTGACGTTGATCAGTATGACGACGGGGCAAACGGAGATGCCAACGTAATCCTTACCAGCGGACTGAAGGTAATGAGCATTAATGTTGACAGAGCGCTGACCACTATCGCTGACGGTTCCTTCAAGGGAGGAAACGTAACCCTGGGCGCAGATACCGATTCCACCGGTTATGTAAAAGAAAGCGGAAGATGCCAGCTGTCCGCAGATACCATCACCAAGATCGATGCGGCTTATGAAAAAGTAAAAGCAGGAGAAATTGTTCCTGCAGCCAACTTCAACGGAATTACTCCCGATGATTTCAAGGCGGAGTAAATCAAATGCGCCGGTACGGACAGCGGGGCGGTGAATGCGCCTGCCTGGCCTGTTATGGGTATTTGACCTTTGCGGCAGCTGCCATGCGGATATAGAAGTCATCCGTCCGCTTTGCTGCCTCCGGAAATGAAAGGGAAGGCGGGCCGGGATTCCCGGCCCGTTTCTATTTAACAGAAGACTGTTGCGCCAAACGCGGCAGCATTGAACAGCACAGAATGCGGCGCGGCCGCATTCACATGTATATTTAGGGGATGCCAGCAAGGAACGGGGTGATGACATCCCCTAAGTATATTATGGAAATACAGCTGCCACAGAGCGGCGGAATGAGAGGGAATATATGTCGGATTATATTGTGGAAATGCGCCATATTACCAAACGGTTCCCGGGCATTGTTGCCAATGACGATGTCACGATTCAGGTAAAGAAGGGGGAAATCTTTGCCCTTCTGGGCGAGAACGGTGCGGGAAAATCAACGCTTATGAGCATGCTTTTCGGAATGTATGAGCCGGATGAGGGCGATATATATATCCGGGGGGAAAAGGTAAGGATCTCTTCGCCCAATCATGCCACGAAGCTGAATATCGGTATGGTGCACCAGCATTTCAAGCTTGTGAGCAACTATACCATAGCCGAGAATATCGTCATGGGGATGGAACCGGTGAAAAAGGTGCTTGGCCTTTTCCCCGCAGTGGATATGAAGCAGGCCAATGAGGATATCCGCGCCCTTTCCCAGAAGTATGGGCTGGAAGTGGAGCCTACGGATGTGATTGAAAATATTAACGTGTCCACCCAGCAGAGGGTGGAGATTCTGAAGATGCTGTACCGGGAAGCGGAAATCCTGATTTTTGACGAGCCTACGGCGGTGCTGACGCCGCAGGAAATCGAGTTCCTCCTGGATATCATCAAGGGGCTGCGGGAAAACGGGAAGACCATCATCCTGATCACGCATAAGCTGGAAGAGATCAAGAAGGTGGCCGACCGCTGCGCTATCCTGAACAGAGGCCGGCTGATTGACGTTCTGGATGTGAAGGAAACCAGCACCCGGAAGATGGCCAACCTGATGGTTGGACGCGAGGTCAGCTTTGAAACGCCCAAGAAGGAGCCTGAATTCGGAAAAGAGGTTCTGAAGGTGGAGCATATGACTGTGGTCAATCAGGATCATTTTGAGGTGGTTAAGGATGTTTCCTTTACTGTCCATGGCGGGGAGATTTTCGCTATCGCGGGCGTGGCCGGAAACGGGCAGATTGAGGTGGCTGACGCCATCGCCGGGCTGCTTCCCCTGCACAAAGGAAAAGTGTGGCTGAACGGGAAGGATATTACGGAGGAATCCATCCGCCGCAGGGCGTTGGAGGGAATATCCTATATCCCTGAGGACAGACAGAATTATGGCATTGTCATGGATTTCACCCTGTCGGAAAATCTGGGGCTGAGGAGCTATTTCAGGGAGCCGTTTTCCAGAAAAGGGATTCTGGATAAAAAGGCCTTTGACAGCTATGCTGAGGATCTGATCGATAAATATGATATCCGCAGCGGCCAGGGCCTGAGGACAGTTGTGCGTTCCATGAGCGGCGGTAATCAGCAGAAGGCGATTATCGCAAGGGAAATCGAGCAGGAATCAGATCTGATGATTTTCGTCCAGCCTACCAGGGGACTGGATATCGGGGCCATTGAGAATATCCGCCGCCAGATGATTGGCGAAAGGGACAAGGGAAAGGCTATACTGCTGATTTCCCTGGAACTGGATGAAATCATGGACTGCGCGGATACCATCGGTGTAATTTACAACGGGAAGATACAGAAGATTGCCGATGCCAGAACGCTGACCACAAATGAAGTGGGAGAATTTATGATGGGGGTGAAGCGGCATGCATGAGAAACAATCAATCTGGAAAAAACTAATCAGCCGGACCCTGGGAAATAAAAAGACGCAAAGCGTGACCATTCCCGTTTTCTGTGTTTTAATAGGCCTGATCGCAGGCGCTGTGGTGATTGCCGTATTGGGGAAGAATCCTTTTTCAGCATATTATAACCTGCTGCAGGGCTGCGGCCTTGCCCCCAAGGCATCCTATGCGGGATACAAAAGCATCCTTACCGACTTTTTAAGCTTCTTAAATTACCTGACGCCCATGATTTTTGCGGCGCTTGCGGTGGCGGTGGCCATGCGGACAGGCCTGTTTAATATCGGCGTATCCGGACAGATGCTGGCGGCAGGCTTTTTATCCTCCATTCTGGTAGGCTACAGCGGACTGAACGCGGTTCTGTCAAAGCCTCTGGTGCTGCTTATCGGTATCCTGGCAGGCGCATTGGTGGGCGGCCTTATCGGCCTGCTGAAATATAAATTCAATATCAATGAGGTGGTATCCTCCATCATGCTGAATTACATTATTCAGTATGTCTGCAGCTTCTGTATCAATACCTTTTATGTGGATCCGGTTTCCAGGCAGTCAAAGGCCATTGCCCCGGCGGCGCCCCTGACGCTGGCGGATACGGTGGTGGGAAATCTGAAAATGGATATCCCGCTGGGCTTTGTCCTGGCGCTTATAGCTGTGTTCGCCGTGAAATTCCTGCTGGACAGGACCAAAATGGGGTATGAAATGAAAGCGGTGGGCTTTTCACGCAGCGCTTCCCGTTATGCGGGCATCAATGTGGGAAAGAATATTGTGGTCACCATGCTGATTTCCGGGGCGCTGGCAGGCCTGGCGGGCGTTACCTATTACCTTGGATATTTTGCTTCCATCCAGCCCAGGGTGCTTTCCAGCACCGGTTTTGATGCGATTGCGGTTTCGCTGCTGGGAAGCAACAATCCTGTGGGCATTATTTTCTCCTCTTTCCTGATTACCATTGTGGACAAGGGAAGTACCTACATGAGCTCGGCGGCGGGCATCCAGGCGGAAATTGCCGATGTTATCACGGGTATCATCCTGCTGTTCTCCGCATGCTCGGCGTTTATCAGCTACCTGCTGTCGCGGGTGAAGGACGAGGAAGGGAGGAAGGATAAATGAATACTGTAATCATTGACGGACTGTCCTTTGCACTGCCGCTTTTCATCATGGCCATCGGCGGTATTTACAGTGAAAAAAGCGGTATTACCAACCTTGCCATTGAGGGCCTGCAGGGCTTCGGCGCTTTTACCGGCGCGCTCGTCGCGGTGCTCGTTGCGGATAAATTTGCGGGAAATTCAGCGGTTCCCTTCTACATCGCCATGCTGTTTGCTGTAATTGGCGGCATGCTGTTTTCACTGATTCATGCGCTGCTGTGTATCCGGTTCAAGGCAAATATGGTCATCAGCGGCGTGGTGATTAATATCCTGGCGATGGCATTAACCTCCTTTTTGACAAAGCAGATCAATGCCACCGTATTCGGGGCGGCCTCCGACAAATTCGTGCTGGGGGTGTCAAGCAGGCTGACGGTGCCGGGAATCTCGAAAATACCCATACTGGGAGCGGTATTTACCAATGTATATCCCTTTGAAATCGTGATTATTGTGGTGGCGTTCATTGCCTGGTTTGTGATGTACCGGACACGCTTCGGCATGCATCTGCGTGCCTGCGGCGATAATCCCCATGCGGTGGATGCAGCGGGCATTGAAGTGGGCAGGGTAAGGCTGGTGGCGGTTATGGTTTCCGGCGCGCTTTCCGGGCTGGGAGGCATCTGCTTCGCCTATTCCATTTCAGCGAATTTTTCCAACAATATCTATGTGGGTTATGGCTACCTGGCCATTGCCGCGCTGATTTTCGGAAACTGGAGAATCCTCCCCACACTGGGAGCCTGCCTGCTGTTCGGGTTTGCCCGTTCCGGCGGCTACCGCATCGTGCAGATGCTGGAAATGCCCAGCAGCTATCAGGATCTGGTAATGATTCTCCCCTATGTGCTGACGCTTCTGCTGCTTGTATTCTTTTCCAAGCACAACAGGGCGCCCCGCGCTTTGGGTGAAATATATGATAAGGGAAGCCGGTAGGCTCCTTTTGGTGGCGGATACAGCCGGATTGTTCAGCAGTCCGGCTGTTTTTCTTCATGAGGTAGTGAGGGCCTGCC
>OBYP01001250.1_pt1 | contig 13521 bp, 10 predicted proteins | sample 1501461 | NCBI WGS metagenome assembly OBYP01 (sample SAMEA2580201, study PRJEB22360) | human gut metagenome | biome: human gut; feature: human-associated habitat; material: faeces | place: Denmark | collected 2008/2010 | reverse complement strand
ATGAAAATAGCATTTGACGTAGATGTTCTTGCCAAACAGATGGATATTAACCGCATGGTACATCAGGTTGCAGACTGGGGCTATAAATATATTGAGCAGTCTCCGCATCCGAGAATTAACCCCTTTTATAAACATCCGCTGTTTTCGAAAGAATGTGAGCAGGAATACAAGAAAGCTTTAAGAGAAACCGGAGTGGAGATTTCTTCCTTTATCGTTGTCTACCGATGGTCCGGGCCGACGGAAGAACAGCGGAAAATGGCAGTGGCAAATTGGAAACGAATGATTGAGATCGCAGTGGATATGGGAGTCGGTGTAATTAACACAGAGTTTTCCGGAGATCCAAACCAGCAGGAAATCTGTAACGGCATGTGGTTTCGATCTATGGAAGAACTGCTTCCGATCATTGAGAGAGAAGGACTTCGGGTGGAAGTTCAGTCCCATCCCTATGATTTCTGCGAGTTAAATAATGAAGCCTGTGATCTGGTGAAATCTTTCCGTTCTCCGAATCTTGGCTATGTGTACTCAGCACCTCACGGATTCTTCTATGATGAAGGAAAAGGAGATGTAAGATCCATGCTTCGTTATGCGGGAGAAGAGCTGACTCACGTCTTGTTTGCAGATACCTTTAATCAGACGTTAGATTGTCGCTATATTGCCAATCCGCCATGGTTAAACCAGAGAGGAGCATCGGATGTAACGATCCACCAGCATCTGGCAATGGGAGAGGGAGACGTAGACTTTGACGGAATCTTCGAGACCTTAAGGGATATGGATTTTGCCAACCGCCAACTAAGAGAAGATGCGCCGAAAGTCGGAGGAGACAATATCGCCTGTGTTTCTATGTTTGGATTCCCGGAGAAGATGGATCGTCAGGCACCGGAAGCAAGAGAGCGAATCGAGAGAGAACTGCTCTGAATTTATAATCCAGGAATGTGACTTTGGGTACTTCCGGTGATTTAATCTTATCAAGAAAATAGAAACAAATTGCATAAAAAAAGCAGCAGGAATTTAGAATTAATTTTTGCTGCTTTTTCCAGCTGAGCGTGAATCTAAAGGTCAGCTGGAAAGAATTAATAATATAAAATTGCGTGCCAAATGTGCAAAAAATAAATTAAAATAAAACTTGCACACGCAAATGATGCGTGTTATTATATATAATATAAAAACGAGCACAAATCAACACGCAAAATAACACGCAATATTATGGAGGAATATTTATGGGAAAAACACTGATTACCATTAGCCGTCAGCACGGAAGCAATGGAACAAAAGTAGCTCAGATTTTAGCAGAACGCCTTGGAATCTGGTACTATAACCGCGACATTTTATGTCTTGCAGCAGACCGAATCGGAATTGACTCTATGGATGATGAATTTATAGAATCCTTAAATTATGCAAAAGGTTCTAAATATATGGAAGGACTGAGCATGATGATGGGAAGCAGCAGAGATCATATTCCGGTATATAACCGTATGTTTAAAGAGCAGGCAGATGTTATTAAGAAGTTAGCGGATTATGGTTCCGGAGTCTTTCTTGGAAGATGTGCCGACTATGTTTTAAAGGATGAGCCGGGAGTTTGCTCTGTTTATATTTATGCAGGAGAAGAATATCGTCTGAAACATCTTTCTGAGACAGAAGGAAAAGAAGTGACCCGTGCAGAGATGAAAAAGGAAGATAAACGGAGAGAATCTTATTATAACTATTATACAGGACAGCAGTGGGGTGATTTAACAAACTATGATCTTGCAATCAATATGGAAAAGATCAGCCCGGAAGATGCCGCAGATTTGATTATAGATTATATGGAAAAGAGGTAACAAAATGGCACTGGTAACAATGAAAGAACTGCTTCGTCAGGCAGACAGAGAAAACAGAGGATGCGGAGCATTCAGTGTTGGCAATATGGAGATGGTAAAGGGAGCTATTTCGGCAGCAGAAGAGATGAACACACCGATTATTCTTCAGATTGCAGAGGTAAGACTTAATTATTCTCCTCTTTCACTGATGGGACCAATGATGGTTGAGGCTGCAAGACAGGCAAAGGTTGATGTGGCAGTTCATATGGATCATGGCCTGACTTTTGAAACCATAAAAGAAGCTTTGGAGTATGGCTTTACATCAGTAATGCTGGATGCTTCCAGAGATTCTTTCGAAGATAATATTGCAAAGACAAAAGAAGTTGTTGCAATGGCAAAAGAGTACGGTGCCACAGTAGAAGCTGAACTTGGTTTAGTAGGCGGAAGCGAAGATGGAAAGAGTGATCATGGAATCCGGTGTACTGATCCAAAGGATGCCAAGATTTTCTGTGAACAGACTGGTGTAGATGCTCTGGCAGTTGCCATCGGAAATGCCCATGGAGATTATCCGGTAGCACCGAAACTTGAATTTGGCGTATTAGAGCAAATTCGTCAGGAAACAAACATGCCGCTGGTACTTCATGGTGGAAGCGGTATTACAGATGATGATTTCAGAAAAGCTATTTCTCTGGGAATTCGAAAAGTCAATATTGCAACAGCCAGCTTTAAGAGCCTTACAAAACAGGCAGAAGAGTATCTCAGTACAGAAGGAGTGCATAATTATTTCGATTTGAATGCTGCAATGGTTTTAGGAACTTACAAAAATGTAAAACATCATATTGAAGTATTTAATTGCAAATAGATAATCCGGACAGCACGAAAGCAGCGCAAAACTATCAGATTGTATTTTTTTTACAATTTTTTTTACAAAGTTAATAACAAATTTTTTTCACAAAGTAATTGCATGAAGATAAATTATATGTTATTAGTAATAAGCAAATATCACATTGTGGAGGGAAATTATGGAGAAAACATTAATTACAATCAGTCGTCAATATGGAAGTAATGGAACAAAGGTTGCGCAGATTTTGGCAGAGCGTCTTGGGATTTGGTATTACAACCGGGATATATTATGTCTTGCAGCAGACCGAATAGGAATTGATTCTATGGATGATGCTTTTATGGAGTCATTGAATTATGCAAAAAGTTCGAAATATATGGAAGGATTGAGCATGATGACGGGAAACAGCAGAGATCATATTCCTGTATATAATCGTATGTTTAGAGAACAGTCAGAAGTTATAAAGAAATTGGCGGATTATGGCTCCGGAGTGTTTCTCGGAAGATGCGCAGATTATGTGCTGAAAGATCAAGCGGATGTATGTTCTGTGTATATTTATGCAGGAGAGGAATATCGTTTGAATCATTTGTCAGAAGTGAAAGACAGGGTAGTAACAAGAGAAGAAATGAAGAAAGAAGATAAAAGAAGAGCTGCTTATTACAATTATTATACGGGACAGCAGTGGGGAGAACTGACTAACTATGACCTTGCGGTAAATATGGAAAGAACTTCTCCGGAGAGAGCAGCGGATCTGATTTTGGATTATATGGAAAGAAGGTAAAGATGGTGTTGGAAGATGGATAAACAACAAAAGAAGAGATTTGGGATGATGGCTTTTGGGGCATTCCTGATTATGTTTACGGGGTTTCCTCATATCTGGTCTATTTATCAACCTTATGTTATGGAAGAAACCGGATGGAGTACAGCGGTGGTTTCTATTTGTTTCTATCTTCCGACACTGTTTTTCGTTTTTGGAAATATGATTGGCGGCAGGATCTATGATCGGCAGAGTCCGCGAACTGCTCTTTTGCTGGGTGGGAGTATTTTTACGACCGGAGTAGTTCTTTCCGGAATACTAATGGGAACACATCCGATGATTATTTATCTAACCCTTGGAGTAATGCAGGGAATCGGTCAGGGTATGGTGTATGCCGTGATTCTGGCAACGGCGCAGAGATGGTTTCAGGATCGGACCGGATTTGCAACGGGTGTTGTAATTACGGCCAATGGTCTATGCGGATTCGTGATGTCGCCCATCAGTAAGCAACTTTTGGAAAGTGGTGGGAGCAGACTCGCTCTGATCACAACAGGAATTTTGATAGGCATAGCATCGGTTTTGGCATTGTATTTTGTAAAACAGCCGGAGAAGTTTCAGAATCATGCAGAGAATGACGAACTTTATGGAGATGCCAGACAATATACACCGCAGGAAATGCTTCGAACAAGAAAGTTTTATTATCTTGCCGCAACCATGCTCTTCGGTTTGATGCCATACTATCTTCTTTCTCCGATTTCACAGACATTACAGATCGAAAGAGGCGTTTCTGAAGGGATTGCCGTGGCATCTGTTATGGCGGGATCGGTAATTAATGCAGGAATCCGCCTGGTGCTTCCGTCACTTGCAGATCGTGTAGGAAGAATTATTTGTATTCAGAGTGTTCTATGTACTGCAATGGTATCAATGTGCCTGCTGCTGACAGGAATAGGAAATCTGACTACGGCTGCGGTTGTTTTAGCCTATGGATGTTTCGGTGGGATTATGGGAAGCTTTCCGTCTCTTACCAGCTCTGTCTTCGGATTAAAACATGCCGGAGAAAACTATGGCATTGTAATGTCCGGAATTATTATTGTGACGGCATTAAGTCCGATGATTAGTCAAACCATAGAAAAAGTGGGAATTCCGGTTTATGGAAATTTTGTAATCGGATTATTGTGTGCTTTTTTCGCATGGATATGTATTGGAAAATTAAAATCAGATGTGAGATAACATTTCGGTCTGATATATGCTTTGGAGGGAACTGTAGATTTGAAATATAATACAGTTCCCTTTTGGCACTTCCGGGAATTTATACGATGAAGGAAGTTGATATTAGGCAGCAGAAACAGGAAACGAAAGAATAGGAGGATTGAAAGTGATTCGAGAAAGGAAATTTTATAAATATTTTGCAGGGCTTTTATGTTCCCTTGCAGTAAAAAACTTTTTAGTGTACAGCGTAAATTTTGCAGATAATCTGATGCTTGGAGCTTACAGTGAAACTGCGCTGTCTGGGGCGTCTCTTTGCAATCAGTTTCAGTTTTTCCTGCAAATGCTGGTTGTAGGCGCAGGAGAAGGCGTTGTGGTACTGGGAAGCCAATATTGGGGAAAAGGAAATTTAGAACCCATACGTCATTTGATCGGTGTTACGCTTCGTTTCGGTACTGCTATGGCGGCAGTATTATTTGCTGCGGTACTGTTTTTTCCGGAATTTATGCTTGGCCTTCTGGCAAACGATCCGATTGTCATTGAGGAAGGAGTAAAATATCTTCAAATTATTTGTTTTACATATTTAATTTTTACAATTACCAATATTTTGACGGCATCTTTGCAGGCGATCGGAGTTGTATCCATAGGATATATTGTTTCCGGAGCTACTCTGGTTATGAATATTTGTCTGAATTATTGCCTGATCTATGGAAATTTCGGATTCCCGGAATATGGAATCCGGGGAGCCGCTTATGCAACCCTGATTTCAAGAAGTGTGGAGCTGATGATTGTTATAATTTATCTGAAATACAGAGAACATCGTTTGAATTTGAACTGGCGAAATCTGATATGGATTGACGGATCTTATCAGAAAGACTATATTAAAGTTTCCTTTCCTGTACTTTTAAACCAGGCGCAGTGGGGAATTGCTCAGATGATTCAAACAGCGGTACTTGGGCATATGGGGTCTGCTGTTATTGCAGCGAATTCTATCGCAGTCATCGTGTTTCAGGTACTTTCCGTTGTGGCATACGGGGCGGCAAGTGCTTCGGGGATTGTGATTGGACGGACGATCGGCGAGGGCAATACAGAGCGACTGCGGGAACTTGTACGTACACTGGAAATTTTATTTGTGGGAATCGGAATTGTTACAGGATGTCTTATATTTGCAGCCAGAGAACCGGTACTTGGGTTGTATCATATTTCCAGAGAAGCAGAAATTTTCAGCAGACAGTTTTTATGTATTATAGCAGTTACAACCGTTGGGACCTCCTATCAGATGGCATGTGACAGCGGAATTATCCGTGGAGGCGGAGATACATCTTTTAGTATGAAAATGAATTTAATCAGCATGTGGGGAATCGTTGTTCCGTGTTCTGTACTTGCGGCATTTGTCTGGAATCTGCCGCCGGCAGTCGTATTTTTCATTTTGAAATCGGATCAGCTCTATAAGATTCTTCCGGTAAAGATTCATTTAAACCGATGGAACTGGGTTCGGAAAGTTACAAGAGAGGATGTATCTTTGGAGACGGCAGTATAATGTTATTGTAGCCAAGGAAAAAGAAATCCCGGGATTTTCAAAAGAAAAATTCCGGGATTTCTTTTTGTTTCGGGAAATGGTTGCCACTTCATTTTGCGTGCTATATAATAAAAGCACGAGTAAAAAATGCAAAGGGTGAAAGAGGCATGAAAATAACAATTAAGCAGATTGCCGAGATGGCTGGAGTGCATCGTTCAACAGTAGATAAGGTTCTTCACGACAGAGGCGGAGTCAGTCAGGAAGTAGCGGCTAAAATTAAAAAAATTATTGAAGAATATGATTATAAACCCAATCCGATTGGACAGGCTTTGAAAAAACAGGAAAAGCCTATAAAAATCGGTGTGATTTTGTTGGAAGTAGATGCAAGAGAACGAATTACAAAGGGAATACAGGAAGAATTGAAGGTCTATCAGTCCTTTGATATTGAGGTGGAATTTTATACAGTTTCATATCCGGATGTAAAAGAACAGCTTCGTTTGATTCATAAGATGATTGAACAACAGATGGATGGTATTATTTTAAGTCCGATTAATTCTTCGGAAATTGTCAGCGCCATTGATTACTGTTCCAGTTTAAAAATTCCGGTTATCACTGTGAATACTGATATCAAGGGAAGCCAGCGTTTTTGTTTTATCGGACAGGAAGGAGAACGTGCAGGTCGTGTTGCAGGAAGATTGATGAGTGAATTTATCGACGGCAAAGGAAGAGTTGCGGTTTTCACCAGTGACGGGGATGAAAACCAGTCGTTTTCTTATAACAAGCGAGACAGAGGATTTCGCAGGATGCTAGAAGAGGGGTATCCAAAAATTCACGTGTTAAAAAGCATTCGAACAGACGAAGATCCGGACACCATTGCGAAAGAGACAAGAAAACTTCTGGAAAAAGAAAAAAATCTCAAAGGAATTCTGATTACCTGCGGTGGAGTACGGGAAGTCGGAAGAATTGTAAAAGAGATGGGAAGAGAAGAGCTTAAGATTATCTGCTATGAAGATTATCCGGAAATTTTGGAGCTTTTGAAAGAAGAAATTGTTGATGTTACGATAACCAGCCAGCTTTTGATTCAGGGAAGAAAATCTTTAAGCAGTTTGTTGGATTATTTGATTTACGACAAAAAGACTCCAAGAAAACATTTGTATACGAATATTCAAATTATTTTAAAAGAATGTATTGATTAGGATGTGCAAAGCACATCCTTTTTTTCGTGAATTTTCACAAAAGGAAAGATGAATAATTAGTAAATATGTATATTGACAGAAGTTTGTATACAGAGTATTCTTAAAACATAAAGAGTACGAGCTCTTAAATAAAAAAGAAAAGGAGAAGAGAATGGAGAAAAAAGTGATTTTGACCATTAGCAGACAGTATGGAAGCGGCGGAAAAGAAATTGCAGAGATTCTGGCAGAGAAACTTGGTGTCTGGTGTTATGACCGTGATATTTTAACAATCGCAGCGGAACGGATCGGAAATGAAGAACTGACAGAAGAAGCGGTTGCCCAGCTGAACTATAAACGGGGAGGTATCGGAGAAGCCGGAATCACAGGAGTTATGGGATTTGGCAACATTCCGGTATATAATCAGATGTTTTTGGAGCAGGCAAAGATTATCAAGAAGCTTGCCGGATACGGGTCAGCAATATTCTTAGGACGATGTGCGGATTATATTCTGAAAGAAGATGAGAATCATTTTTCTGTATTTCTCTATGCAGACGATGAGTTTCGGAAACAGCGAATTGAGAATGTTTATCATGAATCTGCAAATCATATGAAGAAAGAGGATAAAATAAGAGCAGATTATTATGAGTATTACACCGGACAGACGTGGGGCGACTTGAAAAATTATGACTTGGCATTAAATACTTCAAAGATCGATTTTGAAACAGCAGCAGAGGTTATCCTGGAGTATATAAAAAAACATATGTAATGTAAAATGAATAAGCAGACATTTATAAATGTCTGCAAAAAAACACCAATAAAGAGCACGAGCTCTCAAAAAAATAGAAAAAAGGAGAAAAATTATGCAAAATAAAGATTTAAGAATTGGAGTTGTAGGAGTCGGAGCAATTGGAAGAACTCATATTGAGAGAATCAATCAACAGTTACAGGGTGGAAAAGTTGTAGCATGTGCCGATGTAAATGCGGATTTTGGAAAAACTGTGGCAGAGAAATATGGATGTGAATTCTACGAAGATGGTGAAGAAATGATTGCATCCGGAAAAATTGATGCAGTAATTGTTACAACCATTGATCCATATCATGAGCAATATGTTATGGCAGCAATCAAAGCAGGAATCTATGTATTCTGTGAAAAACCTTTGGCGCCAGAAGCAGATGCATGTAAACGAATCGTAGAAGCTGAGATTGCAGGCGGAAAGAAACTGGTTCAGGTTGGCTTTATGAGAAGATATGATCAGGGATATCGTCAATTAAAAGAAGCTATTAAGAACCGTACTTATGGAGAGCCGCTTCTTCTTCATTGTGCTCACAGAAATCCGGCAGTTGATGAAAGCTATGATACTCCAATGGCAGTGGAAAATTCTATGATCCATGAGATTGATGTACTGCGTTGGCTGTTAGATGAAGATTATGCGACAGCAGAGGTTGTTTTCGCAAAGGATACAAGAAGAACTCATAAGAACTTAAGAGATCCTCAGATTATGATTTTAACAACAAAATCCGGAGTTCGTATTGATGTGGAAGCCTTTGTAAATACAGGACAGTGCTATGATATTAAATGTGAAGTATGTTGTGAGGATGCAATCTTAAATCTTCCACAGCCTGCAAATATTGAAGTTTGTGCCAATGCTTTCAGAGGTCATGCAATACACAGTGACTGGTCTACAAGATTTGTAGAAGCTTATAATGTGGAGATTCAGGAATGGATTGACGCGACAAAAGCAGGACGTGTTGATGGTCCGACAGCCTGGGACGGCTATGTAGGACAGGTTACTGCAAAAGCTGCATCTAAGGCACGTGATACACAGACGGTTGTAAATATCGAAATGGAAGATATGCCGGAGTTTTATAAATAAGACAGGAAAATAGGAGGAAAGAACAATGAAAATAGCATTTGACGTAGATGTTCTTGCCAAACAGATGGATATTAACCGCATGGTACATCAGGTTGCAGACTGGGGCTATAAATATATTGAGCAGTCTCCGCATCCGAGAATTAACCCCTTTTATAAACATCCGCTGTTTTCGAAAGAATGTGAGCAGGAATACAAGAAAGCTTTAAGAGAAACCGGAGTGGAGATTTCTTCCTTTATCGTTGTCTACCGATGGTCCGGGCCGACGGAAGAACAGCGGAAAATGGCAGTGGCAAATTGGAAACGAATGATTGAGATCGCAGTGGATATGGGAGTCGGTGTAATTAACACAGAGTTTTCCGGAGATCCAAACCAGCAGGAAATCTGTAACGGCATGTGGTTTCGATCTATGGAAGAACTGCTTCCGATCATTGAGAGAGAAGGACTTCGGGTGGAAGTTCAGTCCCATCCCTATGATTTCTGCGAGTTAAATAATGAAGCCTGTGATCTGGTGAAATCTTTCCGTTCTCCGAATCTTGGCTATGTGTACTCAGCACCTCACGGATTCTTCTATGATGAAGGAAAAGGAGATGTAAGATCCATGCTTCGTTATGCGGGAGAAGAGCTGACTCACGTCTTGTTTGCAGATACCTTTAATCAGACGTTAGATTGTCGCTATATTGCCAATCCGCCATGGTTAAACCAGAGAGGAGCATCGGATGTAACGATCCACCAGCATCTGGCAATGGGAGAGGGAGACGTAGACTTTGACGGAATCTTCGAGACCTTAAGGGATATGGATTTTGCCAACCGCCAACTAAGAGAAGATGCGCCGAAAGTCGGAGGAGACAATATCGCCTGTGTTTCCATGTTTGGATTCCCGGAGAAGATGGATCGTCAGGCACCGGAAGCAAGAGAACGAATTGAGAGAGAATTGTTAGGAAAGTAGAATTAGAAAAGATATCTGCTTTATAAAGACCAGGGCAATATGCCGGAAAGGATATATATTATGAAATTATCAATCTGTACTGATGTTTTTGGAAAAATTCCGTTTACAGAAATGTTGGATAAAGTAAAAGCTTATGGAATTGAGGCAATCGAGCTAACGACCGGAGGATGGGGAGGATGCTTTTTCGTCCCATCTGCAGAAGAACTGATCAACGATCCTGAGAAATTAAAAGCATTCAAAGATGAAATTGATCAACGTGGATTGGAGATCTCTGCATTAAACTGTTCAGGAAATCCGCTGATTGACACACCGATGGGACGTGCTCACAGTAAGACTATCCATGATAAAGCAGTTTTAGCCGGGAAACTGGGAGTTAAAACACTTGTGACAATGTCCGGTCTTCCGGCAGGAGCACCGGGAGATCAAACTCCAAACTGGATTACTTCTACGATTTCATGGCCGGAATATGACGGTGTGAATTACATGGTGGACGCCGTGAATTACCAGTGGGAAGTTGCAGCAAACTGGTGGAAAGAGTTTGCGCAGTTTGCCAAAGATCAGGGAGTGGAAAAAATTGCGATTGAGGAATTCCCTTGTCAGTTAGTCTATAATGTAAGAAGTCTTATGAAACTTTGTGAAGTTGTGGGACCTGAATTAAGTCCGATGATCGGAATGAACTTAGATCCATCTCACCTGATGATTCAGGGAGCAGAGCCGATCGCAGCGGCAAGAGCTCTGAAAGATAAAATCTTCTATGTTCACGGAAAAGATGCGAGAATTGAGAGCAGACTTGCCGATGTGGATGGATTGCTGGAAAATCTTCCGGTAGATCAGTCCGCAGACCGTACATGGAATTATGTAGGAGTCGGGTGTGGAAGAGATCTGCAATGGTGGAAAGAATTCTTCTCTGTATGCCGCATGATGGGGTATAATGGATATGTATCTCTTGAGATGGAAGATCTTACGATGAGTGTAGAAGCAGGACTCGAGACATCGATCCAGGCGTTAAATCAAACCATTAGCAAATAGAAAAGAGGTGGCTTTATGGATTTTAATGGATTTAACAAAAGAGTTCAAAAAGACAAAGTAACCGGATTTGAAAAGTTTGCTTATGGATGTGGAGAGATCTCTACGAATATTGTATTCACTATAGCAACCAGCCTTTTGACGATGTTTTATACCGATGTTGCCCATATTTCTGCGGCAACCATCGGTATGATCATCGCAATTTCTCAGGTGTTTAATGGAGCTTCCGATATCTGTGCAGGGTTTATCGTGGACCGAACCAGATCAAAATACGGAAGAGCCCGCGTCTGGATGCTTCGAATGTCTATACCATATGCAATTGCGGCGGTATTATTGATGACAGTACCTCAGGTTGCACCAATGGCACAGGCAATTTATATCTTTATTACTTATAACCTGATGTTGACGGTTGTGTATACGATGTTCCAGCTGCCGTTTGCAACTACGATGACTTATATGACAAGGAGTCAGGAAGAACGTGCCAAAATTAATATTATTCGTATGGCAATGAGCCCTGTGGGAAATGTTCTGGTAACATTACTGTTTACAAGAATTTTGGCAGTTATGCCGAATGGCGGAATGGATTCTCAGAAAAACTGGGTGGTTCTGACTGCAATCTATGCAGTAGGAGCAGCGGCAATGATGCTGTTTTGTTTTGCAAATGTCAGAGAACGTGTTGTAGTAAAAGATGAGGCGGCAGGAGAGCAGATCCCACTTAGAAAGGCAATTCCGGCGCTGTTTCAGAATAAGTATTTTATCTTATTGTTTTTATTCTTTGTAGCTTTTGCAATGTATCAGACATTTGCAGGAACGATGGCAACCTATTACTGTAAATGGATTGTAGGAGATACAACGATTGTAGGAAATGTTAATACTGCATGTTATGGAATTACCATTGTTGCGACTTTGCTTCTCGGAAAATTTATGCATTTGATGAGCAAAAAGAGCTGGTGTATGATCGGTGCAGTCTTTATTATTTTCGGATCGCTGATCTTGCTGCTAAATCCGAAAAGCATTGCACTGGTAACATTTGGAGGATTGTTAAGAGGAATCGGAATGACACCGATTCTTGGAATGATCTTTACGATGATCGCAGATTCCATCGAATATGGACAGTGGAAAACAGGGCTTCGTACCGCAGGAGCAATTCAGTCAGCTACGACTTCCGGACAAAAATTCGGACAGGGAATCGGTTCAGCGCTGATCGGATTTATTATGGAGTCCAATGGATATAATGGAGATATTGCAGTGCAGAGCAGCCATACCCTTTCTACGATATCAAACTTATTTATCTATGGAGTTACGATTCTTGGTGTCCTGATGATTATCATTTTGTTATTCTATCATCTGGATAAAGAGTATCCGAAAATTATCAAAGAATTATTGGATCGGGAATCCAAAGTTGTGTTAAAAACAGAAAAATAATTTTTGAAGGGCATTACTCAATGAATGGGTGATGCCTTTTTGCTATAAAATCTAGGGAACATTGTAAAGGTCTACTTTACAAAAACTATATTTTTAAGTAAAATGGAATTATAAATATAAAAAGTTAATAAAATTCACTTGTATAAAATTGGAAAATATTGTAAAATACATATATCGTATCTTTAGCTAATAGGGTAATCATGAATTCATGGCAGTTCGCCGATTTTTCAGAACAGAACACGATATATGTCCAAAAGCGAAATCTTCATCCGTCTTCTGGGATATATCAGAAAAAGAGGGAGGTTTTATATGGGGCAAAAGGACGCAGCAGAAAAAATTTTAGAAGATTATCAGGATGTCTTTGCAGATATCTTAAATGTACTGGTGTTTCAGGGAAAACAAGTGGTAAAACCGGAGGAATTGTGTGAGACGAAGGTTCTGTCTCATTACAAGGCAGAAGATGGGAAACTTCATGAGCAGGAACGAGACGTTGCCAAGCTTTGGAAGAAAGAAGGCATTATATTTTCTCTCTGTGGATTGGAAAATCAAACGGTCATTGATCCGGATATGCCGCTGCGGGTGATTGGATATGACGGAGCAGCCTACCGGGGACAGCTTCTTGCCAGGGAAAAAGAAGTGCAGAGATATCCGGTGATGACCTTGGTGTTGTATTATGGAAAACAGAGATGGAAAACCTCCAAAAACTTAAAGGAGAGAATTCATGTCCCGAAGGCTTTGAAAGGGTATGTCAGTGACTACCGGGCTAACATTTTTGAAATTTCCTATTTGTCCGAACAGCAGATTGCTATGTTTCGAAGTGATTTTCAGATTGTGGCAGATTATTTTGTGCAGGTGAGGAAGAATCAGGGATACAAGGAAAATAAAAAGATCATCCGGCATGTGGACGCAATGTTAAAGTTTCTATCGGTGTTTACGGGGGATCAGGATTATGAAAA
>OBYP01001246.1_pt1 | contig 13568 bp, 7 predicted proteins | sample 1501461 | NCBI WGS metagenome assembly OBYP01 (sample SAMEA2580201, study PRJEB22360) | human gut metagenome | biome: human gut; feature: human-associated habitat; material: faeces | place: Denmark | collected 2008/2010 | reverse complement strand
CGTCGCACCCTCACGGGTGCGTGGATTGAAACCGTTCCGTCCGCTGATAGGCCCCTACTGTTCGCGTCGCACCCTCACGGGTGCGTGGATTGAAACCCCTTACCCGTGAAAGGTTTGCGAAAGCTCTACAGTCGCACCCTCACGGGTGCGTGGATTGAAACTTAAACTCAAGGTTTTCCCCTTCGAGCGTGTAGAGTCGCACCCTCACGGGTGCGTGGATTGAAACACCAGTACATACCTTTTCGCAAGCCTTACATTTTGTCGCACCCTCACGGGTGCGTGGATTGAAACTCATTTTCAGCTCGCTGGGAGCCAATATAGGATTGTCGCACCCTCACGGGTGCGTGGATTGAAACCCCCCTACCTTTTCGCCGGGGTTGAAGCTAATAGTCGCACCCTCACGGGTGCGTGGATTGAAACTGAATACTGACGTGTTCATGAATCTCCTGCGCGTGTCGCACCCTCACGGGTGCGTGGATTGAAACCAAAAATATGGCAAGGTTCAGATTCCCCCGCTGGGTCGCACCCTCACGGGTGCGTGGATTGAAACGCAAAAGATAGGTTGAAGTTGCCCGTTGAGCGCAGTCGCACCCTCACGGGTGCGTGGATTGAAACATCATTGCAATCTACAAAGGTAAACCCCATGCGAGTCGCACCCTCACGGGTGCGTGGATTGAAACCTGCGTTTTCCTATTCCGCTTCCACTTCTTCCCAGTCGCACCCTCACGGGTGCGTGGATTGAAACTCGGTGTACTCCTTTTTTCATACTCTTCCGGGGGTCGCACCCTCACGGGTGCGTGGATTGAAACCCTTCATCACCTATCGTTGTAAATAATATTTGTGTCGCACCCTCACGGGTGCGTGGATTGAAACCTCAAATTCCTTCAAAGCTTCCCGTTCTTCCGGGTCGCACCCTCACGGGTGCGTGGATTGAAACGTCGAACAGGGCAAGGTGCAAGTGTTCATCTACCGTCGCACCCTCACGGGTGCGTGGATTGAAACCAGTTCTTCCCGGCTTTCATTCGGGTTTTCGAGAGTCGCACCCTCACGGGTGCGTGGATTGAAACTGCCCTGTAACTCTCGAAGCGTACTTAATGGACAGTCGCACCCTCACGGGTGCGTGGATTGAAACTCTCTTTTTTACTCCGTTTTCTATTACATCACTAGGTCGCACCCTCACGGGTGCGTGGATTGAAACTGTATTTTCAATCAAGTCCCTAACCTTGTAAGCGGTCGCACCCTCACGGGTGCGTGGATTGAAACAAAGTCAACACTCTTCAACTCGGGAGAGAAAACTGTCGCACCCTCACGGGTGCGTGGATTGAAACCGTTCGTCATGATGGATAGTGAGCAGAGCAAGAGTCGCACCCTCACGGGTGCGTGGATTGAAACTTCTTTCAATACCTGTTCCATGTCGTACATTTTCGTCGCACCCTCACGGGTGCGTGGATTGAAACCGGGAACTTCTCTTCCCTGAAAACCCGTAACCTGTCGCACCCTCACGGGTGCGTGGATTGAAACCTTCGGGACGCACGTTAAAGCAGATTCCGAGCAGTCGCACCCTCACGGGTGCGTGGATTGAAACGATGCAGTCATATTTTTCGGTAGTGTCAATGTAAGTCGCACCCTCACGGGTGCGTGGATTGAAACCTTTTTGATAGTCCTCCAATGGTAGAGCAATCCAGTCGCACCCTCACGGGTGCGTGGATTGAAACTGAAACTTCACAAAAAGCCTTTGCGACAAGTCTTGTCGCACCCTCACGGGTGCGTGGATTGAAACCCTTTCCTTCCGGGAACAAGGCCAATTTAGCATAGTCGCACCCTCACGGGTGCGTGGATTGAAACCCTTTCCTTCCGGGAACAAGGCCAATTTAGCATAGTCGCACCCTCACGGGTGCGTGGATTGAAACATACTCTTCCGGGGTGATAAAGGCCCACCTGTACGTCGCACCCTCACGGGTGCGTGGATTGAAACTCTGGTCATCATGTCGAAAACCCGCATGCCGGAAGTCGCACCCTCACGGGTGCGTGGATTGAAACCCCTTCCATTAGTTCAATATCCTTCATTGTAAGCGTCGCACCCTCACGGGTGCGTGGATTGAAACCACGCCTTGTGGCAAGAACATTTCTCCCCCTACCGTCGCACCCTCACGGGTGCGTGGATTGAAACTTTAAAAACGGAAGTCAGCACGTCATACGCCATGGTCGCACCCTCACGGGTGCGTGGATTGAAACCGTTTCATTCTCCGTCACGTCCCCTTGCTTGGACGTCGCACCCTCACGGGTGCGTGGATTGAAACCATTTACTGTTACAGGTGAAGAGCCATCACCCAAGTCGCACCCTCACGGGTGCGTGGATTGAAACCAAAAAGAAGGTTCGGGAAAACCATGTCAATCTTGTCGCACCCTCACGGGTGCGTGGATTGAAACTCTCGGCTACACCCTTCATCAATCCGCTGGACATGTCGCACCCTCACGGGTGCGTGGATTGAAACGCCATGATGGCCTCTGATCCCGCCCTTGCTCTCCGTCGCACCCTCACGGGTGCGTGGATTGAAACTTTCGGCCGTCCTTGTCTTCGTCATCGTCGTCTTGTCGCACCCTCACGGGTGCGTGGATTGAAACCTTTTTGTTCGCTTCAGGAGCCATCTTGTCCAGGTCGCACCCTCACGGGTGCGTGGATTGAAACTTCCATGAGTGAACGCCTGGCCGGATACACGATCGTCGCACCCTCACGGGTGCGTGGATTGAAACCGTTTCGTCCTTCCCATATTCCAGATAATTGATTGTCGCACCCTCACGGGTGCGTGGATTGAAACCGTTTTCCTTCTGTGTGTAATAGACAACGTGCCCAGTCGCACCCTCACGGGTGCGTGGATTGAAACCGAGTGTACCGTAAATCAGGCATGTTCCTCGCTCGTCGCACCCTCACGGGTGCGTGGATTGAAACATCCCAGCCCCTTGAGACATGTGCAAAATAGAAGTCGCACCCTCACGGGTGCGTGGATTGAAACAATTTCTTCCTTTAGATATTCAACGGCTCGAATCGTCGCACCCTCACGGGTGCGTGGATTGAAACCGTGTTAAGATCGGTTGCACGGTGGAAGTGAGCAAGTCGCACCCTCACGGGTGCGTGGATTGAAACTATGATTTAGGGTTAATAGGGGGTGTAGTCCGGTGTCGCACCCTCACGGGTGCGTGGATTGAAACTCATAGTCATCGGCGATTGCCGCGTTTGCGGAGAGTCGCACCCTCACGGGTGCGTGGATTGAAACCGAGTGTACCGTAAATCAGGCATGTTCCTCGCTCGTCGCACCCTCACGGGTGCGTGGATTGAAACTTTCGGTTCAGGGAGCGTTCCCCTGATGACGATTGTCGCACCCTCACGGGTGCGTGGATTGAAACCTGAAGCTGGGACTGGTGACGGCCCGGCCCAAAGGGTCGCACCCTCACGGGTGCGTGGATTGAAACTGTAACCCAGTGAATTTTCTTTTGAGGCCTGATCGTCGCACCCTCACGGGTGCGTGGATTGAAACTAACAAGTTCTAGTGGTTTATCGCAAGAAGTAGAGTCGCACCCTCACGGGTGCGTGGATTGAAACACTTCTACGCTGAATCCCATGGGTGTGACGTAGTGTCGCACCCTCACGGGTGCGTGGATTGAAACTAATAGTTGAATGTTAGTGTGTTGTTATTCTCCGGTCGCACCCTCACGGGTGCGTGGATTGAAACCATCTGGGCGGCGGATTGTTCGTGCATGACGGCAGTCGCACCCTCACGGGTGCGTGGATTGAAACCTCAACTTCACGCGCTATGTGGTAATCCTCCATAGTCGCACCCTCACGGGTGCGTGGATTGAAACCTTATGCTAGGTACAATACCGCTAGTATTTACAAGTCGCACCCTCACGGGTGCGTGGATTGAAACCAATAATTTTTCAAATCTGTAGCATATATCCTTCGTCGCACCCTCACGGGTGCGTGGATTGAAACTGACGGCAAGAAGCTGAATAGCCTTTGCCGTCTCGTCGCACCCTCACGGGTGCGTGGATTGAAACGATGGACATGCCGATCTTTTCCTCGATTTCGGTTGTCGCACCCTCACGGGTGCGTGGATTGAAACTTCCGGATGGCACGTCAACAACGGTGGGCGTGATGTCGCACCCTCACGGGTGCGTGGATTGAAACCGGAGGCCCACGGGCGCCGGGCGGCTGATTATCGGTCGCACCCTCACGGGTGCGTGGATTGAAACTCTAACTCCTTTTCAAGGTTAGCACAAAGCAAGAGTCGCACCCTCACGGGTGCGTGGATTGAAACAACCCTTCTTGCCTGCGGCTTGCAGGGCTTCCAGTCGCACCCTCACGGGTGCGTGGATTGAAACCGTTGGACAGTGACGCATGGTTATTTTCCGGGAAGTCGCACCCTCACGGGTGCGTGGATTGAAACTAAAGACGTAGTACATTTTTTCGCCCAGGGCCAGGTCGCACCCTCACGGGTGCGTGGATTGAAACGCTTCGTGGAAGCCTGCTGAAATACGGAAAACATGTCGCACCCTCACGGGTGCGTGGATTGAAACTATATTTTTTCGTAAGAATCTCTAACTTGTTCACGTCGCACCCTCACGGGTGCGTGGATTGAAACCTGTGTCAGGGTCCGTGATGGTCCTGGTTTCGAGTCGCACCCTCACGGGTGCGTGGATTGAAACTCCTCCAGAAATTCCACAAAGTCCTTCTGGCTCGTCGCACCCACACGGGTGCGTGGATTTAGATGTCGCAGACTGAACGGCCTACTATCTCTGGAATGAGAAGGAGCAGTTGGCTATAACACTCATTAAAAACACCCTTCATTTTTAGTGAAGGGTGTTTTGACATTTGTGAAAAGAAACAGATCAGAAGCCTTCAATCATTTCCGGGGTTAACCCCGGTAGATCATATTTCTTTACAATATTTCCATCCTCGGAGACTTCAATGGAATGGTGAACCTTGGCAGAAGAGTATTGACCGCTTTTACAGTTATGTTCCCACCAAATGACTTTTTGAATAGACATGCTACCTTCCGGTCGTGCAGAGGAGGCATCTCCTTCAAACATCTGAGGAAGCGCTTGTTTGAAAATGGATGCATCTTCATCCGAGAAGCCTGTGAGTTCTGCCAGCTGCGGATTGATTGCTCCAAAGAAGACATAGGTGCCCTTGTCCACCCGGTGCTTCATGCCCATGGTGTCGGAAGATTTTTTACTGCCGTCTCCGTCATTGCTGACGCTTTTCGTGATTTGTGTACTAGTGATATTCACCGTATCTCTGCTGAAGGCAGGTTGAATAGTGACTGGGCCTCTGATTCCTATGGAGACGCCGGTGCCTTTTGCCGCATCTTTGTCTTTTAAGGCAAAGACCTGTCCAAAAGCTCTCACATCATACCATTCCTGACAGGCTTTTTGTGCCAGTTCAGCAGACGTACCTTTTTGTTTCAGGATGGGAGTAGCACGTTCTTTCAATGTTTTATAGTCGTCTACACGTCTGTCGTCTGACTGGACAAAGATGTTTTGTCCCATGTCCATCAGCTTATTGCGGATTTTTCTTTTAAGACAGACATCGGAGATTTCTCCGAGTCCTTCCAAAGTGGTTCTGGGCCGGTTGCCATCGAGGGGGTCTCCGTTGGGGTTAGCGTTTGTAACGGTAAAGATGACGGCAAAGTCGATTTTATGATTAAGGCTCATGATGTGGTTTTATAGTGTTGAATTAATGTTTTATTCTAAGATTTATTTTGCCAGTTCAGCATTTTTTTCTTCTTTAGTTTTGTAAATGAAGGCTCTCTGGCAGTGGTAACCGAGGAGGTAGGCGCCGGTTAATGGTCCGTTATCCATGAACTGTCCCATGAGGAATGTTTCCATGATATTGTCTATGTAAGCATCATAGCTTTTCAAGAAAGAAACGGTGTTTTCATTTTTCTTCAAAATGTTGCGATAGGGCTGAATGCTTTTTTCCAGCATGGGCCATGTTTCTGACGGTCTTTGCTGGAACCGCTGCATAAGTTTTTCCGCATTGGTGGGGCGGGAGGTTTTCGTGATATTTAATGCTGATGTTTCGATGGCTTCTGCAACGGCTAAAAGACGGCCGAAGAGGTAACTGCGATCTGTGATTTTTGGATCAAGGCTCATGGTATCTGAGGACGAAGTATTTGTTTGTGGATGATTATAAAGATAAACGGAACAGGATACTCCCAAGGTCATTTCCCATTCCCACCATTCCATGGCATGTCGTTTGGATGTCTGGAGAACACATTGTTTTTCCAGGTCCGGAGGAATGGGAAGATTGTGAAGAATACAGGGTAGTAGTCTGGAGAGGGCGTGTTTGCGTAGTTTATCGTCTACCTTTATTCCATACGCTGCTTTGACAATCATGGAGATAGACGGCGCGCCAATATAAGATCGGTCATTTCCTTCTTTGTCTTTAGGAAGGCATTGTTTCCATCTGGCTTTGGAATGCCACGAAAGCAGGTTGTTAAGGTATTCGGAGACGGTGAATTCCTGAAAGCTCGAGAGGGACATGCGCCCCGGCGACGCAGAATTCAAGCTGAGAACAAGAACACGGTTTTTAATATCGTTTTCATTCAATGATGTCCGCAGCAGCTCTTTTCCTCCTCCGGAGAGTTCTTTTTTAAATTGCTTAACCAATTGGGTGACTTGGTCATTCGGTGTTGGCTGGTCGGGCGTGTAGTGTTCCCATTCCTGCACATTGCCGCAGGGAGACGGAACTTTCAACAGACCGGGAGACCAGGCGAGAACGACAAGATCTCCATCATACCAGCCTTGGCGGGAGATAAGCCAGCGAAGCGCGCTGTGGGCTTTTTGGGTGACTTCCGTACTTACTCCGCACGCTTCATCCGCTTCAATGAATCTGCCGCGGTAGGTATAGCCGGAACTGTCATTGGAAGAAATGAGTTTGGCTTTGTCGCCGGCGTTTCTGATGCGTGCCGGGTGAGTGGTTGCCAGAGGTGCTGTTTTTCCCAGGACATAGCACATCCCTTCTTTGTTGGCCTTGGATTCCGTATAAATCCGCCAGGATTCGTACATGGCGGGGTCTTCATACACTTCCGGAGGGCTTCCATCCCTGCTGTTGACCTTCCATCTTATGAACGCATTTTCCTGGGTGGATGCTCCCAGGATTTCAAAGATGGCGGGCATTTCCCGTTTGTCCCCTTTCCATACAGGAAGCAGAGTGTTGGTGGAATCTTCCGCATATAGGATTCCCCCGTTGATCAAGTCCGTGATCAGGGATTTTTTACGAATATAGGCCAGAACGGCGTTCAGTTTGACATTACCGGGATCAAATGCCGCCCATTCCGATAATTGCTGTTCATATTGTTCGTAGGATTCCTGAAGGGTTTTGAGTTGCTTTGTCCGTTTGGCCGGGGATTCTTCCGGAGGGAAATAGTCAGCGTTATCACCTGCCACGTATTGGAGCTTGTCACACAGAGGGTGGGCACAGGCTCCGCTGGTGCGGCCTCCTGAGGCTTCCGTAACGGGGATGATGGTGGGTTGACTGTTCTGATTGTTGAGGGATGCATTAATTAGCTCTCCCTGTTTGTTCAGTGTGATGGTGATGTGAGCATTCTGCATGCTGTGGTACAGCGGCAGAAGAGGGGTAATGAGGCGTTCTTTCCTGTTGCCGTGGGCCGGTTCTTTGTCAATACGACCCACATAATCACGGTTTTGTTCATAGGTGGCGTATAAGGCGTGCATCCAGTTCATCTTTTTCTTTTTCCTTTCATTCTCCCAGGCTCAGATCATTCAGTCCGCTGGATCTTGGCGGGCATGCCGCCATGGGGCGTACATGCTTGACAATTTCGCATGCTTCAGGGCGCACGAAGCGGATCATTCCATTTTCCATGACCGGACGCCAAAAACGTATGGAAAGCTCCTCTTTTCCCGTTTCATCCGGATAATTGAAACCATGGAACATGAGTCCGAAAGACGTGTTTCCATATTGGTCATAGAATCCCTTTCCTTCTCCAAACCGGCATGGTTCCACGTATCCCTGGCATTCCCTGGTTCCCAACGCGATGTCCCTACGTCCTCCGCGGTCAATCATGCGACGGGCAATTTCATAATGCTTGCCGTCGATCCGGTCCTTGGACATATCCGGACGGTACATGTTCCATTCAAAATGAGCCTTGACTTGATATTCCACATCTTGAAGGTAGGTATATACGGATAAATCCGCCCCGGCTTCATGATATTTGATCAGTTTCATATTTTTGGGAACCAGACGGATAGGGCGCATTATTCTCACCTCGTCAATTAACCAGATCAGGGTGGGTTTCCAGTAGACCGCCTTTACAATTCCTTTCAGGGCTTCATAAGTGGGGATTTGATAAGAACATTTTTCTCCGCCTATCCGGGTGAGGGGGTCGGAGAAAAGCGCATATTTCCCGTAGACCTTAAATTCGATTTGATTAAGCATGAATATGAAGCTGTTGAAATTTTTAAATCCGGGAAACGGTCAGCGCACCGGAAGTCTCTCCGGGGTCTGTGAGAAAGCCCAGAAATGGATCATATTTATTAGGTACTGTTGTATAAATATCCACTCCTTCCTGTATACGCATGATGTCTCCCGCATTCAAGTATTTTCCAAGAAGTCGGTTGGAAATCGCGACGGAATAGGCTCTGGCTTTTTGGATCCATTCATTCCATTGTTCCCATTCTTCATCCGTATGAGGATTCATGTTCCAGAGTTTTTCCCTGCATTCTTCCCCTCTTCCATAAGGGGTGATAACAGCTATTGTATCAACCTGGATCGGATGATAGTGGCGTGCTGCCGAGTCAAAGGCCTGGAAAAGACGAAGGGGAGCATATTTGGACTGCTGACGGGGATATGTCATCAGTTTGGAATTTTGAGATAGCGCATCCTCCATGTTGGTGACGACGCCGGAGCATTTAAACGGGTAAGACAGATGATCATGATTATGAGAGCGGGTGAGCTTGCCGTAGAATTCCTTAAAATAGAGCGAAACGGATTTGTTTCCCAGAATTCCTCCTTCTTCAGGATCACAAATCATTCCCATAGCAATTTCTCTTCCGATTTCAAGTTCCCGGAGAGAATCCAGTCTTTCCAGATTGCCTGCGGGATTAATCAGGATAACTCTTCCCCCGGGACGGTTGGCGTCCCTGTTGCATCGGCCTGCCGCTTGAGTGCAGGAATCCAGGCCGGCCACGCTCCGTATGATTACGTCAAAATCTACGTCCACTCCGGCTTCAATGAGGCCGGTACTGATGCACACAACGGCTTTTCCCTTCCTTCTGGCCTTTTCCAGGGATTCTTTGTCAATACGGTTCGTGATGATTTCTTTCCTGTGGGCAGGGCACATGTTGGTGCTGAGGTGGAAAACTCCCGCCTCTGTATTCAGGTCCCGGCAGGCGCAGGCCAGTTTAGAGGCCAGTTTTTTGGTGTTTACGATGACGAGGGTGGGGCCTTTGGAGAAAGCTTGCTCCATGATGGAGTCCCTCATTTTTTCTACGGTCCAGTAATTGGAGGATTTTAGTTCACAGACAACCTCGCATTGACGGAATTGGCTAAATTGATCGAAATAAGCTTGGCTGTCCGGAATAATAGGTGTTTCGATGAGATGAGCATGCGTTCCGTCTTCCGTGGCAGTTTCCGGAGGAGTAGCCGTACAGCGGATGGTGCTGCTGTGGCAGATGCCGGAGAGAAAATCCAGCGAATGTTCAAAAAGCCGTAGTGAGGTTGGGGGAATAGCTTGCACTTCGTCAAAAATAACAACGGCATTTGCCAGGGAGTGCATGCGCCGCACATGCTGTTTGCCGGATGCATATAAGGCATTCAAGTATTGGACGGATGTAGTGAGTACAATGGGAACGTTCCATGTTTGAGTGGCTTCCATGTACCAGGTTTTTCTTTTCGGTGACCATGGTTCCATTTCTCCCTCCTCGTTAAGGGTTTCCTTCACCAGATTGGAATGATGCTCCAGGATGCAGTCTTTATATTCATTTCCAAGTACTTTCCGGATGGCATTGGCCGTTTGGTCAAGAATGGAGGTATAGGGAATGATGTAGATGATGCGTGACAAATGGTGCCGCCGTGCATGTTCCAAGGCAAATCTGAGGCTTGAGAGAGTTTTGCCTGCACCGGTGGGAAGTGTAAGGTTCCACTTGCCAACTTGTCCTGGCGCAGCTTGAAGGCACTCCTGCGACATGGCTGCCCGGCTTTGATTGATGGGAGTATCAGCCTTGAATTGTTCGAGATGTTTATTCAAGTTTTTTAACATTCCTTCCCAATCCGGGTCCGGAATGCTTTCGTAGCTTCCTTTTCCGGAAGCACTGGTGTAATCCGCTTCGATAAGGCTGCTCAAGCAGAACCGTGCGATTAGTCCGGCATGGAATGCTTGTTTTTTTGGACAGTGGCCAAACAGGGTGGCAAGGAGGGTGTAAACATTCTTGAATTCCGTGGCCAGTTCCGTTTTTTTCAGGAGAGAGTAGTAATGATCTTTCTCCTGAAACGTCAATTTGGACAGGATTTCATCAAGATGGGTTTTCTCTCCGGATTTTTCCATGCGCTTGGAGAATACGTCATCTCCGGGCATCGTGCCACGGAAGCAGTCAATGAGAGCAGAGTTGTGATGGGAGGCAATACATAAAGCAATGATTTGCCGGAAGATAAAAAATTCTTCAGAGTCCTCCGGGATGGGAAAATAATTCCAGACAAACTGGGCTCCAGCAGTGGAATGGTCTATGCCGCTTTTTGGAATTGGAGGACTGATATGTTGAGAGAGAGCATCCATGTATTGCTGAAAGTCTGCACTCATTTTGCCGAAGTCGTGCATGCCGCCGATCAAGGCCCCAAATTGCGATAGCCCTAAGGGAGCAAGCAGGGTAGACATCGTACGGGAACATTCTTGTTCGTGAGTGGAAAGAGACTGATGGGGGCGAGCCTGATACATGTGAAACTATCATAGGTTCCATATGATCATTTGCAATATATGAATTGATTAATTTAGTATTTTATTTAGTGTTTCACCCTGAACAGAATTTCCAAGATGCCTTCTTCCTTTTTTTCAGTGCCCCTGGCGGCATTACAGCATTACTTGTATTGTCCCAGGCAATGCGCGCTGATTCATCTGGAATGCGTGTGGGCTGATAATCAATTTACGGCGGAGGGGAATGTATTTCATGAACGGGCGGATTCCGGCATGACGGAAAACCGCGGGCGAAAGAGGATCCTGCGTTCTCTTCATATTTCTTCCCTCCAATGGGGAATTCACGGCATTGCGGATGTCGTGGAGGCTGTTTATGCTGAGAAAGGCGGCATTCCCGTATCCATGACGCCCGTGGAGTACAAGGTGGGCAAGCCCAAACCGCACCGTGCGGATGAAGTGCAGGTGTGCGCCCAGGCCTTGTGCCTGGAAGAAATGTTTGGGTTGGAGATTCCCTCCGGTTTTCTGTTTTATGGAAAGCCCCAGAAAAGGATGGAGGTGGTATTTGATGAAGAGCTGCGTACTCTGACAGCCGGGGTTATCAGGAATGCCAGGGAGGTGTTAACCGGGGGAGTGACGCCGTTGCCCATGTATTCCAAAGCCTGCAAGTCCTGTTCCCTGGTCAATGATTGTCTTCCTGACGTTTGCCGGGAGCACAGGCAGACCATGAAGGCCCGGGTGGATGATGTGTTTGAAGATAGTCTTGGTGCAAGTGAAGCTGATGATTTATGAAGAAACATTTAAATACCTTGTTTGTGACGCTGGAGGGATGCTGGCTGTCCAAGGATGGCGATACCGTGAAAGTCAATTCGGAAGGAACATGTTTGCTGCGGGTTCCCCTCCATAATTTGGAGGGTATTGTGACGCTGGGATGGGACATAGGAGTTTCCCCTTATTTGATGGGGGCCTGTGCGGAGCGCGGCATCACGCTTTCCTTCTGCAATCCTTACGGTAAATTCTTGGCTGGCGTCCAGGGCTTCATGAAGGGAAATATCCTGCTGCGCCGGGAGCAATACCGCTGGGCTGATGATGAGGCAAGATGGGTTGGCGTTGCCCGGGAAATGATAGGAGCCAAAATTGCCAATTGCCGCAGTTTGCTTTTAAGAGCGCAGAGAACTTACGGGAAAGATTTGTCGGAAGCGGTGGACCGTCTGGCTGCTTTTTGCCGCATGGCCCGCGGGTGCAGTTCCGGCGATATGCTGCGGGGCATTGAAGGTTCCGCTGCGGAAACATATTTTTCCTGCGTGTCCCATTGCCAGAGGACGGAAGAGCCGGAGTTAGTGTTTGAAGGCCGCAACAGGCGTCCTCCCAAGGATTGTTTTAACGCCCTTCTATCTTTTCTATATAGTCTGTTGTGCCATGATGCCAGGTCCGCTCTTGAAAGCGCCGGCATTGATGCGGCCGCCGGTTTTCTGCATCGCGACCGTCCGGGGCGTCCCGGAATGGCCTTGGACCTGATGGAAGAATTCCGGGCGCCGCTGGCTGATCGCCTGGCTCTTACGCTAATCAACCGCAAGCAAATTTCCGCAGATGATTTCGACAAGGAGGAATCCGGAGCCGTCTTTTTGAAGGAAGATTCCCGTAAGAAAGTATTGAATGCCTGGCAGGAGCGCAAGAAGACCGTTTTGGTGCACCCCTTCCTTCAGGAAAAGACGACACAGGGATTGCTGATTCACATCCAGGCCCTTTTGCTAGCACGTCATTTGCGCGGAGACCTGGACGTCCAACTTTCCTTGCCCCTTTCATGGGCGTAAACCTTTTGCTAGCACGTCATTTGCGCGGAGACCTGGACTGCTATCCTCCGTTTATTGGCAAGTAAAACGCTCCTTAGCCATGTATATTCTCATTACTTATGATGTAGCTACGGATGACAAGGCCGGGCAGCGGCGGTTGCGTCAAGTTGCCCGCGCCTGTGAAAATATCGGTCAGAGAGTGCAGAATTCCGTGTTTGAATGTGAGCTGGCTCCGGCCCAATTGGTTGACATCAGGAACAAGCTGCTTAAGATTATTGATAACGAGAGCGACAGCCTGAGAATTTATCACATGGGGTCCAATTGGCATCATAAAATAGAGCAATTGGGCAAGGAGAAGAGTTTCGACATTTCCGGCCCTTTGATCATTTAAAAGCTGTCTGAGCACGGCCTTTGCGCCAACCCCAAGCTCACACCAATTTCCCGGGAGATCGGCGATTGGCGTAATACATTGGGAATGGAAGATTGACAGATGAATACTTAGAAGAGAAGGCTAGGTGATGATGGCCTTCTTCGGGAGGTTGGCGCAAAGTATCGTTTGCGCTGTTGAATAACAATGTATATGGTCAGGCGCAGTCGCACTCCGCAAGGAGTGCGTGGATTGAAACTTCAATGGTACAAGCGTCTTCCAAAAATATGGCAAGTCGCACTCCGCAAGGAGTGCGTGGATTGAAACTGCTCAGGAAGTTCCGGCCTCTGGCGGCGAGGTGGTCGCACTCCGCAAGGAGTGCGTGGATTGAAACCAGCGGCACCCATGTTGGAATAATTTATATCACGGTCGCACTCCGCAAGGAGTGCGTGGATTGAAACTAGTCACCCCCTTAGGGTCCAT
>OBYP01001229.1_pt1 | contig 13787 bp, 8 predicted proteins | sample 1501461 | NCBI WGS metagenome assembly OBYP01 (sample SAMEA2580201, study PRJEB22360) | human gut metagenome | biome: human gut; feature: human-associated habitat; material: faeces | place: Denmark | collected 2008/2010 | reverse complement strand
CGCCGCATACGGGGAGCGCCTCCTGCCGCCACGCCGGAAGCCCGCGACTGGCTGGAGACGGATGAAAAGGAAAACCGGGAATCCGCCACCATTGTGGACCTGATGCGCAATGATCTCTCCATGGTGGCGGCAGATGTGCAAGTCAGGCGCTACCGCTACATCAGCCCGGTAAAAACGCGCGGAAGAACCATCCTGCAATGCAGTTCCGAGATTTCAGGCCGCCTGCCGGAAGACTGGCGTTCCCGCCTGGGGGAAATCCTGCTGAAGCTGCTGCCCGCCGGGAGTGTGACCGGAGCGCCCAAGGAGGCCACCTGCGGGGCCATTGCGGAGGCGGAGGACATGGAGCGGGGGTTTTACACCGGGATTTTCGGTTTCTTCAACGGGCGGGATTTGGATTCCGCCGTCGCCATCCGCTTCATGGAAGAGGATGAAAAGGGAATGGTGTACAAAAGCGGAGGCGGCATCACCGTCATGAGCCGCATGGAAGATGAATACCGGGAAGCTATTGCCAAAGTTTATGTGCCGTTTGATTTTTGAAACCGTCAAATGGGAGGATGGCGCTCCCTGCCTGCTCCCCTGGCATCAGCGGAGGGTGGAAGCCGCCATGAACCTTCACGGAGCGGAAGGCTCCGCCGTTCCCGATCTGGCCTCCGTGCTGGCGGCCTGTCCGGGGCCGGAAGGCCGCGGCATTTACAAATGCCATATCACGTATGATACGCAGGGAAAGGCGTGCCGTCCCGTCTTTGAACCTTACCGTCCCCGGCTGGTGAAAAGGTTGGCATGCGTGGAAATTCCACGGCTGGATTACTTCTGCAAGTGGGAGGACCGGACGGAGCTTCAGGCGGCAGGGCTGGGGTTGGGAGAGGATGAAGAAGTGCTGATCCTCCGGCACGGGCAGGTGACGGATACGCGGTACAGCAACGTCGTGTTCGGGGACGGCTCCTCCTGGGTGACTCCGGAAACTTTTCTGCTTCCCGGCACCAAGCGCGCATTCCTGCTGGCATGCGGAGCCATTGAAGAGCTTTCCATCAAAGCGGAGGATATAAAAAAATTCCGCTTCTGTTCCCTGATTAACGCCATGCTGGACCCCGGCGACGTGGTGGTGCGGACGGAGGATATCGTCTATCCTTAACCGGTTTTATAAATTTATATATTACAGGAGCATGATCTACAATTCCTGATAATACCGTTGCATCAGCTTCGCCATCAGTTTGCGGCGTTCTTGAAGGAATGATTCGTAATCACTTATATCCATGCTGACAATATTTTGAGGGATACTGTTTTCCTCCAGATTGCGGTAAAGCATTTCTTCGTCGGAAATATTTCCGAGTGTAATGGCTTTAGTCCCGCATTGCTCTTGTACTTTGGCAAAATAGACAGAGGGAGGATCGTCTCCAATGGCTTTATTTACCTGCGTATCAAGATAGATATAATTGGCTACCTGATTATATTTTGTCTTATTATCAATGCCGTTCTTTTTCAGATAATTGCGCGGAAAAATATGGTGCACGTCTCCTGAAATGGTAATGAGATCGGAGACTTTAGTCCCTTTCATCAGCAGGGAATTGCAGTTCAGGTTAATTTGAGCAGCAAGGAAGGTATTGAAGGCGGGACTGTTTACAGAAGACGTTTCCAGGTTCTGAGGCAGCGTAACCGTCCAAAATGTTTCCGATAGGGCAGAGGCCTCCACTTCTGTTTTGAAATTCAGGAAGCCTTTTTCTTCGATATTGCGCATATCACGGTCCATCTGCGTCTCCGGAGATCCGATGTATCTTGAAGTTAGGGTGGAGAGGACGAACCATTTTTGAACATGCCGTTTGATTTGTTCGTTTGGAATGGTTGGATCACTCCGCAGCATCAGATACAAAGTGTAAGCAAAATCCAACGTCATTTGTGAATTCAACTGTTTGCTGGAGACAAAGCCCGCACCCTTAAGGGCCATTACAAATTGTGTAAAATTGTGCTGGTTGATAAATTGTACAATGCCGGCATCCAGTTTCCGGTAGGATTCCGCTACGATATCATCCCGGTATTCCTTGGTTTCGAAATCCCTCCCGGACAATAAGCTGACCAAATCAGCAAGTTTTCCTCTGCGGAACTGGTGCATGAATGATACCCGTAGCATATCGCCGTAATCGGGATCGTAAATGTCATCATAATCATGAGCCAGCCACTTGATTTTATCCGCATACTTGGAATTCTGGAATTCCTCATCACGTACCAATAAGGAGTAAAAATCAGGTTTCACGGCCAGATGGCAGAAATAGTCCACTGTTTTACGCATCATACTGCCTTCATGTTCCATGTCCGCGGCCATCTTGGACATGACAAAGTCTGATTGGCTGAGAGACGTTCCTTTGGAATTGATACGAATGAAAATTTCAGTTACTTCATCAATATCCAATGTAGCATCCAGCTCAATCACGCCAATTTGCCTGTTGGCGATTCCTTTTAGAGAGGCAATGGATTTATTGATTATGTTGGGTTTGATTCCTTCATTGATGGTACAATATTCAACGGAGAACTCGAACGCATCGAAATCGGCATCAAATACGATGGAAATATCCGGTATCCATCGTTTGTCTTTTAAATGAGAAGCGTCTTGAACCGCAAAACGCTTGCTCGGATCATCAGCAAGAGGATTGAAGGCGATTTTGACGCGGTCTTTATTAAAATCTTCATCCAGGACTTCTTTGCCGGCGATAGCGGCCATCAGGGCGGTTACACGTTGCTGTCCGTCGATAAGTACTTTTTTTCCGTTGGCTTTTCCTCCATCCTTGGTTTTCACGTCAGGATTCTTCCAAGTAATGATATAGCCCGTAGGGTAGCCGTTATATAAGGAATCAATTAAATCCCGTACTTGGCTTCGTTTCCAGACAAAGGGGCGCTGAATTTCTGGTATAACGAAATCTTCCGCTTCTATCAGCCCCAAGACGGCGCTGACGGAATATTGCATCAACGTGAATTTTTCACCGGTCATGATATTTCTCTTTTATTGCTTCATCCACTATTGAGCTTATTTAGCATGAGGAGTGCTTTTCATGGATATTAGAAGTTGGGTTCACGCTTGAAATATATGATTTCATGAAAAAAGATGTGCAGATCTTTTCCCAGCATGTTAGCGGCATCATAAAACACCGCAGAAGGAGGAGCAATTGTTTTTGATCCTCTGAAAATAAAAACAGACTGGATTTTTTTGGAATGCCTTTTCAGCAGAGATTTCCTATTATCTTCATTTTAAAGATAGATAAAAAGTAAAAGCCGTTTGTCATATTTGGCAAACGGCTTTTAGTAAGAGTAATATGTTTTGTTTTTCCTTAAATGGCGCCGCAGTAGTGGGCGCAGAACCACATGGCGCGGGGATGGTGGAAGAAGGACTTCCAGAGGCTGCCCTTGAGGGTGTTTGCCCTGGAGCCGTCCTTGTTCAGGTAGCCGAACCAGTCGCCGTGCTGCACGTCCTGGAAGTGGGAGAAGGCCCAGTTGTGCACCATGTCGTGGCAGATGGCGTAGCGTTCCTCTCCAGTGAGCTTGTAGGCGAGCGTCATGGCAATGAGCGCCTCGTCGTGCGGCCACCAGAATTTCATGTTGTGCCAGTATTCCTGGACGGGCTTGCCGTACACGTCCGTAAAGTAGAGCAGGCCGCCGTTTTCCTTGTCCCACCCGCGCGCGAAAGCCCAGTCGATCATGTCGCAGCCCACCTTGATGAGTTCCGGATCATTGCCGCGGAAGCGGGCTTCCTCCAGCACGAACCAGCCCCCCTCAATGGTATGGCCGGGATTGAGCGTGCGTTCGTCAAAGTGGTCGATGATGGCGCCGTCAGGGCTCACCACTTCCATCACGGCCTTGAGCTCCGGCTTCATGAACAGGGTGCGGAGGTCGTTGATGCAGCGGTCGATCCATCCGGTGTAGAAGCCGTCCTCGTCACCCAGGTACTTGCGCAGTTCCTGGGCGGTCGCCAGCGTAATCATGCGTGTTCCCAGTCCCGTCGTGGGACGGTTCCCGGTGAATTTGGGAACCATCTTGCCGGGGGTGAAGCAGATGTCCGTAAAGACGTCGAACCAGTGGCGCGCGGCTTTTGCGGATTCTTCATTTCCTGCAGCTTTCGCATGGGCGGCAAAGGCGATGGCGGCAAAGGATTCGCTGTACGCATAGCGGCGCTTGCGGATGGGGGTGCCGTCCGCCTCCACATGGAAGTACATGCGGCCGTCGGCAGGGTCCACGCATTTCGCCGTCAGGAAGTTCAGGGCGCTTTCCGCCCATTTGAGCCAGTCCGGGTTTTTCTCAATGCTGTTGTACATGGTCAGCAGCATCCAGGCCATGCGGCCCTGGGCCCACACGGATTTGTCCGTGTCCACCAGGGTGCCGTCCGCGTCAAAGCAGTGGTAGAGGCCCCCGTTCTTTTCGTCGTAAGCGCGCGGGAACCAGAACGGCAGAACGTCTTCCAGAAGCTGGCGGCGGTAGAATGCGCCCAGGGTGGTCAGGTCAAGTGTTGCAGCCATAAGAGGGAAAGCGGTTTAGTTCATGGACCACTGGAAGAAGCCGATGGCTTCCAGCTCGGAGCGGAGTTCCTTGAGCTGTTCCGCGGTGGGGTTGCCCTGCGGCAGGCGGGCGGGACCCAGGTCAACGCCCAGCCAGCCCATCAGGGCCTTGGCGCAGCCCATGTAGCCCTTGGAGGCCAGGATGTTGATCATCTGCACGGATTTCCACTGGCAGTCGCGCGCCGTTTCCACGTCGCCTTCTGCAAAGGATTTCATGAGTTTCTGGTACAGGGCCGGGGCAAAGTTGAAGGAGCTTCCCACAGCGCCCTTGGCGCCTACGGAGAGGGCTCCCGTGAACCATTCGTCCACGCCCCAGGGGATGTCCACGTTTTCGTCGTAGTTCAACGTGGTCTGGTACAGGGCCAGGTCCGGATTGGTGAATTTGATGCCCGCAAAGTTCGGGATCTGTTCCTTGGCCAGCTTGATGAAGTCTACCGGATTGAAACGCACGCCCGTCAGCACGGGAATGTCGTAGTAGTAATAGGGCAGGTCGGGAGCGCCGGAAGCGGCGAAGGCGCAGCATTCCACCAGACGCTGGACAGTGCCTGGCTTGTAGTAGGAGGGGGCAAGGGAGCTGGTCGCCACGAATCCGCATTCCTGGGCAAAGGCGGCCAGTTCGCGGGCGTCCCAGACGCTGTTGGAACCGGTATGGGCGATGACGTCCACGCCGTACTTGGCGGAAGCTTCCTTCCAGGCGGAGTAGATTTCCTTTCGTTCTTCAAGCTGCATGGAGGAGGATTCACCAGTGCTTCCGGTAATGAAAGCCAGCTTGATGCCCTGGGAGGCAAGCAGCCTGGCCTGGGCGTCAACGCTGGAAGGATTCAGGGAACCGTCCGCCTTGAACGGAGTGTGTACGGCGGCCACCAGGCCGTGGAGTTTCAATGACGTGTTCATATTGTGTAGTGATATGAAAATAATTCGGGGAAATGATTACAAATCATCTTGGGAAAGACAACCCCTGAATCCTTTTGAATCAAAAAAGACCACATAAAAAAACGCGCGTTCTCCAAAAAAGAATGCGCGCCGGAGCAAGAGATGCTTCAAAACATTAGCGGACAGCCTGTTGCTTGATGATGGAATACATGGCTTTTGCCAGGGATTTCGCGTGCGTCAGCAGCAAATCTCCATCATAACACCAGATCATCACGCCGCCCAGCTTCTGGGTTTTTACGTACTGGCATTTTTTCTTAATCGTGGTGATGCCGTTAAAGTAGTGCTGCTGGCCGTCGATGGCGCAGAGGTCCGTGCCGGGGGCGATGTTGGGGTAGAGCTGGACGACGTTGGAATAGCCTTTCTGGGCGTCCCAGTTGCGGTTGGAGCGCGTCTCGTTGGTGTAGAACGGCAGGCCGACGACGATTTTGCAGTCCGGAATGTTTTTCCTGCGGATGGTTTGGATGTCGATGAGCATGTCCGGATAGGTGGAGTGCTGTCCGGCGCGGTCATAGCTCATGACGTTGACGAAGTCCAGCAGGTCCATCATTTCACTGGTGGGCGCCAGGTAGTACGGATTGATCGCCGCGCTCAGGGACATGCCGCTGGCTCCCATGGCGGAGCGCACTTCTCCCAGCAGCAGGCAGAAGTTGTACCACTCCGTGCCGTTGTCCGGGTATTCCCAGTCAATGTCTATTCCGTCAAATCCCTTTTCCCTGGCGAAGGAAACGAGCTGGTACGCGAACTGCCGCCTTTTTTCCGCATTTCCCGTGAAAGCCGTCAACCCTCCGTCACAGTGGGCCACGCCCAGAATGATCTTGCTGCCCGCCGTTCCGCGAAGGTTTTTAAGCTTGTCCAGGCCATTCAGGAACTGGGCGTTGTTCTGCCCCGTCAGGTTTCCTTCCGTGTCACATCCCACGTTGAAGTAAATGAGGTCCGTGAATGATTTGAAGTGCTGGGCGGTCAGGTGGTTGGGGTTCCACTGCATCAGGTTGGTGTTGCGGTAGTAGGGCACCACGCGGAATTGGTAGGGATACACCTCCGCGCAGCCTTCCGGGGAAGGATTGGCGACCGCTACATTGGAGTCCTCCAGCAGGGCCACGCCCGTGCAGGAGGCGTCCACCTTGTTCAACCCTCGCGCGCGGGGGTTGAGGTCCACGCACAGCCAGAAGTAGTTGTCTCCTGCGGAGAGCGCGTGGCTTCCCTCGAATTGGAAGGTTTTGGCCCCCTTGGAGATGGTGTTGAGGACGGGGATGGCCCTCCGGTTGGCCTGCTCCGCGTTCGGGGAGAAGTAGGGAGTGGCGCCGGAGTAGAAAATCCGGGCCTTCGCGATGTCGGAGACGGAGGTGGTTCCGGCCATGGAGAAGGTCATTCCCTTCAGGATCTGGCTGGTTTCCGTAACGGTCACCTTGATCTTCATGATGGCCTGGCTGTCCGCGCCCGCATAAAGGATGGAGTGCGTTTGTTCACAGGCTGCTGTGGCGGAAGCCGCGTACAGGGGGGCAGCGCCGGACAGGCCCAGGGCCAGGGCGCACATGCAGGTTTTAAAGGTACTGTTCATGTTTTATTAAGAGATGGCGGTTGTTAGATAGTGCGCTTCCTGACGGCGAGCAGGCCGCCTGCCGCCAGGAGAAGCAGAAGGGAGGTAGCGGGTTCCGGGACTACCAGGCCATTGGAAATCCAGTCCAGATGGAGGGCGTTTCCTTCGTCCCAGCGCAGTTCCCAGCGCCCCAGTTCCAGAGAGGGGTCATAGCCTTCCAGCCCCAGATTCCCCACCGTGATGGTAGCGGAGTCGGAGAGGGAGGAGAGGATTTCAGAGAAAGTCCCGTCCATGTTCGTGACGCCGGATGCATCCATGACCAGGTAGGACTGGTCCCTCTGCCAGATGGAGGAGGTGTAGTCCACTTGGTCGTCGCCCAGGGCCAGCGTCCCTCCCAGCGTCAGGGTGTCCGCATGCAGTTCCAGGCTGATCATGGAGCCGCGGGAGAGGTCAATCGTGATTCCGTTGGAAATATCAATGGCATTGGCAGTGATGGAGAAGCTGCCTTCGCCCGTTCCGAGGATGGAGACGTTGTTTCCCAGCGTCAGCGTGTCTGCATTCAGGCTGCCGGTTCCCATGACGGACAGCTCCGTTCCGTCCTCCAGCCTCACGTCCGCCGCATTCAGGGCGGCCTGTTCGCCAATGTGGAGGCTTCCTCCGCTTACGGTGAAGGAGGTTCGCGCTTCTTCCGTGCTCCAGTCTGCGGAATGGTAGCCGTAGGTTGCCCCGCTGCTGACGGAAAAGGTGCCTCCGTACACGGTCGTATTGGCCCGGATGCCGGACTGGCTGTTTGCGCCGGACATGGCGACCGTGCCTCCGGCCCCGGCGGCGTCATTGACGCTGATGTCCACGACGGATTCGTCCTGGGAGCTGAGGCCGTCTTCAAAGAGGATCCGGCGGTTGTTCGCCGCATTGAAGGAAGCCATGGCGCCGTCGTTGAAATGGATAGCGTTGTAAACGCTTCCGTCCTGGACTGTGTTTCCGCGGAAGATGATGTCCGCCTGGTCCGCCGTCAGGGAAATGGAGCCTCCTCCCTGCAGGTTGATGGCGCCTCCGGCGTTTTCCGCACTGTTGTTTTCAAACAGCACCGTCCCGGTGTTGCCGGAAATGGCAACGTTGTAGGCGTCCAGGGCTCCCCCTTCATAAGCTGTGTTGCCGGAGAAGGAGGCGGCGCCGGAATCGGAGATGGTGATGTCCCCGTAGGCTCCGATGGCGCCCCCGTAGGTGGATGCGTGGTTGTCGGAGAAGGTCAGGGCCCCCACTCCGGAGAAGGTGACGTTTCCATCCGAATAGATGGCGCCCCCGCCGCCGTCCCGGGCCTCGTTGCCCGTCATGCTGAAGGAGGCGGCGGTATTGGCCGTTACGTCCCCGCCGGACCAGATGGCGCCTCCCGCGCCCGCCTCCGCCAGGTTGCCGGAGAAGGCCACGTGGCCCACGCTGGACCATTCCACGGTTTCATAATCGTTATTGATGGCGCCGCCGTTTTCTCCGGCCGTATTTCCGGTGAAGGAGATGTTTTCCGCGATGTCGGAGAAGGTGAGGCTGCCCGTGGTGCCTCCCGTATGGATGGCGCCCCCGTGGGTCATGGCGGAGTTGCCGGAGAAGCTGATGGCGCCCGTGCTGGTGAAGGAGGCTCCTCCGGAGGCGTAAATGGCTCCGCCGGAAGCGCCGGAATCCGCGCTCACGCTGTTGTTGCTGAACGTAAGGGCTCCGGTGTTGCTGAAGGCGACCGTATCATTGGCGGCAATGGCCCCCGCGCCGTAAAGGGCCTCTGTATTGGACATGTCGGCGGCATTATTGGAGAAGGTCAGGCTGCCGATGTCCTGGAAGGTGACGTTTTCCGAGAGAATGACGGCCCACTTGGCTCCGTAGTTGTCAATGTTGATTCCGTGGCCGCCCGTGAAGGTGATGCTCTGGAGGGTGTTGTTATACCCGCGGCCGCCTGTCCAGCAGTTGACGTTTGCTCCCAGGGCTCCCAGATTCTGGTCCGCCGTGAGCGTAAAAACGGTATCCGTATCCGTCAGCACGCTTCCCGCCCAGGCCTTGGAGCCCAGTTCCAGGGCGGCGCGGGTCATGATGTTGAGCGTGCCCTTGTTGTTTTCCGTGTTCAGGAGGATGCCGCCTTCATGCCAGTTGACCATGCTGGCATAGGAGCTGCCGCCCATGTCCAGAGTGGCTCCGTCCTGGACGTCAATGACATTGGCAAGAGTGTGGCCGTTCATGGAGAACAGGGCTCCGGAAGCGATGCTTACATTGCCCAGATTGCTGCCGGCGCCGAAGGCGTTGTCCACCTCCAGCGTCAGCTTGCCCGCATCCACGCGGACCGTGCGGCCGGAGGAAATCGTATTGGCCCTCTGGATGACCAGCTCTCCGGCGCCGGATTTAATGAGGCTCAGGCCGGAGAAGTTGGCGGTGGTGGGGTCTCCGTATTCGCCGGACGTGTTTTTATTGGCAAAGACCTGGTTGAAGTAGAGTACGGAATTTTCTCCGATGGCGAGCGCCAGCGCACTGCCGGCTCCGGTTTCGCAGACAATGGCATCCTGGTTCTGCGCATTGGAGGAAGTCCATGTAAGGGTCTGGTTGGCTCCCAGTTCAATGGTGGCCGTCGTGCCCCAGCCGGCGATGTAAATGCCGCGGCTGGCCGTGCCTCCGGATTCATAGCCCTGGGAAATGACGATGCGGCTGGAGGTTCCGGAAGCGAATTTAAGGGCGTAAAAATTGTTGTGCAGCTTGCCCAGGGAGGCGGAGTCATACCCGAACTGGTTCAGTTTGAGCGTTCCTCCGTTCAGCGTAATGGTGGGGGACTGGAAATTGGCTGTATAAACGCCGTTATGAAACAAGCGGCCATTGCTGGCATCCAGCACGGCTCCGGAGGCAATGTTGATTTTTCCGTTAATCCGGTTGTTGTCACTGGCGGTGATGTTTCTTTCCCCGGTGAAAACCAGGGTGCCCGCGTTGATGTTCCAGACGCCGCTGGCCGTATGCGCTCCATCCAGGGTAACCGTTCCGGCGCCTGTCTTGGCGAGCGTGGCGGAGCCGGTGAGGCTGGTATCCCGGACTTCATAGGAGTCTTCCGCATTGGGGGCGTCCAGAATCAGCCCGGTATTGGAAAGAGTGGCGGAACCTCCGTTGTTCCCGGCAGCCGCGCCCGTCAGGGTAAGGGAACCTCCGTTCAGCGTGATGGCCGCACCGTTGTAAAGCATTCCGGACGCAGAGATTCCGCTTCCTACTGTGATGGAGGAATCCGTCTGGAATTGGGCCGTATTTCCATTGCTCCAGTCGGCGGAGGAATCATCCAGCCGCCACGCTCCGGAATCCGTCCAGGAGCCGTTTCCTCCATTCCAGAGGTAGTCCGCCGCATGGGCCGGGATGCAGGAGAGACAGCCGGCGAACACGCCGAAGAACAGTGCGGTAATTTTCATGTAGGTTCTAACAGATAGAGTGATAGTGAATAAAAAAGGGAAAACAAGAACGAACTTGTTTTCCCTTAAAAAAAATCAGGGGACTTAACCCCGGCGGCGGCGCATGCACGATAGGGAAACCAGCCCCAGCAGGCTCAGTGTGGCCGTGGCGGGTTCCGGAACGGGAAGGGCGGGGTTGGCCGCCAGCGCGGCTATTTCCCCGTCATTCAGGACACCGGCATATAATTGGAGGTCATCCATGGTCGTATTGGCGGTGGACGCCAGCTTGAGTGACTGCACGTCTCCGGTGAAATTGACTCCGGAGGCCGTGATTTTCTTCTGCCCGTCCAGATAAATGTTCAATTCCCCGTTCTGGAAGGTGATGATGATGTTGGAAAAGGAATCCCTGGAAATCGTCAGGTTGGCCCAGTTGCCCACGTTTCCGCCGCAATAGGCCGCCCATGCCCCGGCGGTGGAGGCGTCGCCGGAATCCTTCTGGAGGTACATGTTCTGGCTGTTGCCGGATGTGAAGGTCAGAATGCTTTTCCATATAGCCGAGGACGATGTATTGCCGGGGGAGTAGTCCTTGACGGCAATGGAAAGGCTGAAACCTTCCGTAGCATTCAGCCCCAGTCCCGTACTGGAGGAGCCCAGCGTCAATTGTCCGCCGTTCGTGCGGCTGTCATAGCCCCGGCCTTCATAGCCATCGGTATAATTCATCCAGCCTGATCCGCTGAACGTGGCGCTGCCCGCATTTGGGCCGGCCAAGTTATTATCATTTAAAGATGACAGGTTTCCGTCAAGCTTGTTGAAATCATAAAAATATTTCAATGTGGCGGCCTGGGCTCCCAACCCTGAGCAAAGCAGGAACATCGTAAGATACAGAGAGGATTTCATGAAATTATTAAAAAAATTACTGAATGGAGCCAGTATCGGATTTACAATCCGGAAGACCGCTTCAAATTCAATAACTTCTTATAAATAAATAAGGTTTCCGTATTAGGCGTTGTTTATTATTCCTACTTTATATGTGGGAATATTTGCCGTTACTTTTTTGAACTCAAAAAAAAAGTTGACTTCCGGATTGTAAATCCGCGGCGGAATTATTCTGTTATGCATGATTAACTTATGAAAAATAAAGCAATCATGGTTGAATCAGGTATAGATCAAAATACCGCGAAATCTCCCGTCTTTTAATAGAAATGCGTGAATGCCTATTGCCCCTGGAGGGCGGAGATTCATCTGGAAAGAAATGGCCGTTCCAGGCAGCGGAACGGGTTTCCTTCAATTCTTTCCATGCAGGGAAGGAACGGGAGCCTTCGCCGGGAGGGTGTATAGTTTTTCAATATCGTCCAGATACCGGGAAATGGGGGTATTGGCAGGCTGTTCCTGTTCACGGAGCAGTTTGACGGCTGCCGCGTAGGAGGCGAATGTCTTGCCGGTTCCGGACCGCGTATTGATTTCATACCAGTCCATGTAGTCCCGGACGCGCCGGGCGGTTTTCATGGATAGCTCCCTGATTTCCCGAAGCTGCCTGATTTTCGGGGCGGCTTCCCGGCCGTTGATTTTTCCGGTCTGCATCAGGGCCACAAGCTTGGCGTATTCCACAATGACGGGCCGGTAGGCGGGGAAGGAGCGCCGGCTGAGGTTGAGCAGGCTGCCGGATATGTTGGAAAGCTGCCTGTTCAGGTCCGTCAGGGAATTGGCCTGGTCCAGATTGTCCAGGGGGAAGGTGACGGTCGTCCGGGTGTCCGGATCGTATTTGACCAGGGTGAGGGCTTCCTGCAGGTGACGTTCCGTTTCCGTGATCGTGAGGGTTTCCGTCAGGGGAGGAGTCGCCATGCGGGAAAGCTGGAGCGTCCACCATTTATGAAGGGAGGAGGGGGTCAGGTTGAGCTGCGGAAAATGGCGCTTGATGAGATTCCTGGGATCGTCATTGCCCAGAATGGCCTGGTCCAGAAGCTGTTTCATCCCTTCCGGACCGTTTTCCTGGTTCAGCAGGCTGAGCACCAGCGCGCCGCAGGAGGTTTGATAGGCGGCGTAGGAGGTGGCGTCCAGTTCCTTTTCCGGTTCCGGGCAGTTCAGGATTTCTTCCGGGGTCATGATGCCGGATTGCTGGAACAGGGTGGAGTACATGGCCCGGTCCGCTTCATTGGTGTGCCACAGGACGGCCTGCTCCAGCCCGGCAATCAGCCAGGGGGGCAGCGTTACTTCGTCCGGCAGTCCTTCCGGGTCCACCGTGCGCAGCATCATCTCATAAAGCAGGGTGGAGACGATGGCGTGGCGCAGCCTGTCCTGGTTGATGCCGCGTCCCAGGTGAATGAAGATGTTGTAGGAGAGGGTATTCCCCACAATCACGGTCTGCATGCGGATGGGGTTGGCCGGAACCGGGCTTCCCGGCTCCCCTACCAGACGGATGATGATGTTGTTTTTCCATTCGTCAGGCTGCTTGAGGATTTTCACCAGGGCCGTGCGTATGGAGTCCGCCCGCGTGGCAATGGCCCCGGCCAACAGGGAATCCATCCCTGTAACGTGAAATTGCTTGGAAGCGGAAACGCTGGTGAACGGCTGCCGTGTGACGGACTGGCCTTCCGTTCCGGCAGGGGCCGCGGCCGGATGCTGGGGAGCGGGGGGTACGGCGCTCACGTTGGAGCTGCCCTGCAATACCGGACGGTCAGAAGCGTCATCGATCAGGGCGGTGTCCGGAACGGGAACGGGGGAAGCGGCCTGCGCTTCCGCGGAAGGGGCGTTCCCTGCCTCCTTCTGTTCCTGCGCCCGAACGCAGGGGGGCAGGAGAAGGGCCAGCAGAAGGGCGCATGTTCCTCTGAATTTCATCAATGGGAAAAGCTTAGTCGAATTGTTCCGCCAGACAGCCGAAGTCTTCTTCCGCGTGCCCTTCACGGCACAGTTTCCCCATGATGGAGGAGACCAGCGCGGCAGCGGGCGGGTGGATTCCCTTTTCAGCGGCCAGTTCCTGGGCGTAGATGCTGTCTTTCCGCATATTGTCCAGGGAGAAGTGGGTGGAAAAGTCGCGTTCCGCCATCAGGGGCAGCTTGAAGGACGCCAGGGGGGAGGCGATGACGTTCCGGGAAATGGCCTGCCCCAGCAGTTGAGGGGAAATGCCGTATGCCTGGGTGATGGCCAGGGCTTCGCTCAGGCTCTGCACCATGGTGGCGGAGACCATGTTGGTGACCAGTTTGACGACGGTTCCGGCCCCTATCCCCCCCAGGTGCAGGATGTCACGGGAACTGTGTTCCAGTACTGGCCGCACGCGGTCCAGGGTGGAGGAGTCCGTTCCCGCATAATAGACCAGCTCCCCTTTTTCCGCCGGCAGGCGGGATCCGGTGAACGGACAGTCCACATACGTGCAGCCGATGG
>OBYP01001226.1_pt1 | contig 13803 bp, 10 predicted proteins | sample 1501461 | NCBI WGS metagenome assembly OBYP01 (sample SAMEA2580201, study PRJEB22360) | human gut metagenome | biome: human gut; feature: human-associated habitat; material: faeces | place: Denmark | collected 2008/2010 | reverse complement strand
GTGCGTGCCGCTGGGGCGGTGCGCGTGTGTCGGTAGCCACATCAGCCGGTCGCTCATCAAAGCCCAACGGGCCAAAACCCGCGGCGATAGCACCGGAAGAGACCAGCACCACACGGGCACCCATCAGCCGTACCTGCGCCAATGCGGCGGTAAGAGCGTCGAGCTTGTCAGGGTCGAGGTGCCCGCTCGGCTGGGTCAGGGAGCTAGATCCGACCTTGACGACGATAGTGCCAGCAGCGGCGATCATGCGCCGTACCTCGGCCTGACTTGGTGTGCTCATTTGCTTTCCAATTCCGCCTCCGACGGTGGAGCTGTCAATCTGCAGCCGACCAGGACTACCCCCGTCTCGCTGTGCTCGGCAGCTCTCGCCGGCGGGAGCAACTTCATTATTCTTCCGATGCGCTATCGTCGGCGGATTCGCCGTGGCCAAACAGGCTGGTCTCATCGTGGCGATCATCATCGACGGTCGGGTCGGCCCAGTGGCCGGCCTTACGTTCAGCCATCATCGCATCGCGCACAGCCGCACGGGCATCCATCATCTCGTGGTACTGGGCACGACGTTCGGCATTGGAGCGGCGGTGAGCGCGCGGATCCTGCTCTTCAAGACGCAAATCCTTGCCGCGTGCACCAAGGTTGGAGCCGTCGAGCATTTCGGCACCGGCGGAGATGGTCGGATCCCAGTCGAATTCCACCATGCGATCGCCTCGTCCGATGCGGATCTCATCGCCTGGACGGGCACCTTTGCGGCGCAGTTCGTCTTCCACGCCGAGCTTGGCCAGTCGATCGGCCAGATAGCCCACGGCCTCGTCGTTGTCGAAGTTGGTCTGCATGACCCAACGCTCCGGCTTGGCACCACGAACCTCGTAGAACACCTCGCCGTTGCCGAGCTCACGGCGTTCCACGGTGAAGTCGAGTGCGTTGCCGCCCTCGTCAGCGCGGCGAGGACGACGACCGGTCCTTTCAAGAGGCTTGATGACCACGCGGGCTTCTTCTTCGGCCTCCTCGCGGCTGGCCACTTCCTTGCGCATCTCATGCACCAGCTCAGACAGGGCGAAGTTCAGTTCCTTCAATCCCTCATGGGACGCGGTGGAAATCTCGAACACCTTCAGTCCGAGCTTCTCGAACTCCGGACGCACGAATTCGGCAAGTTCCTTGGCCTCGGGCACATCGATCTTGTTCAGGATGACGATACGCGGACGCTCGGGAATCGGAATCGCCCCCAGCGGCAACTCCAGCTTGTCGGCGTAGAGCGCAAGCTCGTTTTCCAGCGCCTGATAGTCGGACATCGGGTCGCGATCAGACTCCAGCGTGGCGCAATCAATCACATGGGCGATGATCTCCGTGCGCTCGATATGGCGCAGAAATTCCAGACCCAGCCCCTTGCCTTCTGACGCACCCGGAATCAGGCCGGGCACGTCGGCGATGGTGTACCGGGAATCGCCGGCGATAACAACGCCGAGGTTCGGCACCAGCGTGGTGAACGGGTAGTCGGCGATCTTCGGCTTGGCGGCACTCATCGCCGCAATCAGGGACGATTTGCCGGCGGATGGGAAGCCCACCAACGCCACATCGGCGATGGACTTGAGCTCCAGAATCACATCGCGCTCTTCACCCAGTTCGCCAAGCAGGGCGAATCCAGGAGCACGACGGGTCTTGTTGGCCAGTGCGATGTTGCCCAAACCACCGGCACCACCTTGCGCAACGACAACGCGGTCGCCCTCATGGCGCAAATCGGCAAGCTGCTCGCCAGGATGTTTGGTCTTGCCCTGCTCGCCGCGCGCTTCAAACACCACAGTGCCGCACGGCACGGGGAGGATCAGATCCTCGCCTTTGGAGCCATCCTTGTTGTCACCCAGACCCATCGTGCCGTTACCGGCAGTGCGATGTGGCATGAACCGATAGTCAAGCAGGCTGGTGGCGTTGCGGTCGGCCACGAATACCACGGATCCGCCGTCGCCACCATTGCCGCCGTTCGGCCCGGCCAACGGCTTGTACTTCTCGCGACGAATACCGGCCGAACCGTTGCCGCCGTCGCCGCCACGGACATGGACGGTTACTCGATCCACAAAATCACTCATATTGATTACCTTACAAAAAAGCCGCGTCCTTACGGGCGCGGCTTGAAAAGCTTAACGCTATATCGCTCAGGCAGCGATGACGTCGACGACCTTGCGGTCACGGCGCACACCGAACTTCACAGAGCCATCGGCGAGGGCGAACAGCGTGTGATCCTTGCCCATGCCGACGTTCTGGCCCGCGTGGAAGTTGGTGCCACGCTGGCGGACGATGATGTTGCCGGCCACGACGGCTTCGCCGCCGAACTTCTTCACGCCGAGGTACTGAGGCGACGAATCGCGACCGTTACGAGAGCTGGACGCACCCTTCTTATGTGCCATGATTCATGGTCCTTTCTATAACTCAGGCAATCGCCGTGATCTTGACGATAGTCAGCGGCTGACGGTGACCCTTGCGACGAGCAACGCCAGTCTTGTTCTTGTACTTCTGGATGTTGATCTTCGGGCCCTTGGCCTCGTCGTTCACAACCTCAGCCTTGACGGACACCTTGGCCAGATCGGCGGCAGCAAGGGTCACCTTGGCGCCATCGACCAGGAGAGCAACCGGAAACTCCACGGTATCGCCCTTCTTGGCGTCGAGACGGTTCACGAGGATGGTGTCGCCAACCTCGACCTTTTCCTGATGGCCACCGGCCTTCACAATCGCGTACATATTCGTTCCTTTTATGTTTTGGAAAGCTACCTTGCCCAACACGCACCGAGCCTGCGGTCAGACACCGAGTTTCGAATTTACACCTACACGCGGACTAAAGCAAATGGTTTTTATCTGCGTGTCAAGCACGACACACCCCGGCTTTTCGCAACCGAGGGTATGCCCGCATGAAACATTTGTCTAATGCTACTCCTCCTCGGTGTTGTTGGCGGCCACGGCAGCAGCTGCAATCTGGGCCAGTTTGGCCTTGACATCAGCGCTGGAGCCGGCCGGTTCCGGAGCTGGGGCAGTGCCTCGACCATGCTTGTTGGTCTTGACGAACGGATCACCGCCGCGCAATGCGTACGGGTCATCGTAGTCGGCGGAAACGGTCGGCTGATCGTGCAGGATAAAGCCACGACCCTTGCAAGTCGGGCATTCCTCGGAGAACGCCTCGACCAAGCCCTGACCGATGCGCTTACGGGTCATCTGCACCAGACCAAGCGAGGTGACCTCGGCCACCTGATGCTTGGTCCGGTCGCGCGCCAGGCATTCGACTAGACGGCGCAGCACCAAGTCACGGTTAGCGGGCATGACCATATCCACATAGTCAATCATCACCATGCCGCCGATGTCGCGCAGTCGCAGCTGACGTGCAATTTCCTCAGAGGCCTCCAAATTGCAACGCGTCACCGTCTCCTCAAGGGACTTGCCCTTGCCGATAAAGCGGCCGGTGTTCACATCAATGGTGGTCATGGCTTCAGTGCGGTCGATGACGATCGACCCACCAGACGGCAGGTAGACCTGACGCTCCATGCCCTTTCTGAGCTGGGAGTCGATCTGCCACTTGTCGAACACGTCCTTGCCCTCATGCTCGGCCGGGTCCCACTTCTCCAGCTTATCCTTCAAGTCGGGGGCCATGGTGTCGAGATACTCCTCGATACGGTCGTAGACCTTGTCGCCTTCGACGATGAGCTTGCCGAAGTCATCGTTGAAGATGTCGCGCACCACACGGATAGCCACATCGGGCTCGCCCTGCAGGAGCTTCGGGCGCTTGCCATGCCAGAATTCCTCACGCTTGGCGTTGATGCGCTCCCACTGGCGAACCAAAGACTCAAGATCCTTGACGATGGCTTCCTCGGAGGCGCCCTCGGCTGCGGTACGGATGATGACACCCATATCCTTCGGGGCGATCTTGGAGACGATGCCCTTGAGCCGGCTACGTTCGCGTTCGGAGAGCTTGCGGCTCACGCCGGTCATGCCGCCGGACGGCACGAGCACCAGGAAGCGGCCGGCGAGCGTGACCTGAGAAGTCAGGCGGGCGCCCTTGTGTCCGATCGGATCCTTGGTGACCTGCACGAGCACCGGGTCGCCGGACTTGAACGCCAACTCGATGCGGCGCGGCTGGCCTTCGAGACGCGCGGCGTCCCAGTTGACCTCACCGGCGTAGAGCACGCCGTTACGGGCCTGGCCGGTGTCCACGAAAGCGGCTTCCATGCTGGGCAGCACGTTCTGTACACGGCCGAGGTAGATGTTGCCCACGGTCTGCACTTCCTGGATGTCGGAGACGTAATGCTCGACCAGGATGTTGTCTTCCACCACGGAAATCTGGGTGTGATGTTCCTTCTCGCGCACCACCATGAGGCGATCGACGTTCTCACGGCGTGCGAGGAAATCCTGCTCCATGAGCTGGCTCTGGCGACTACGCTCACGACGATTGTCACGGCGTCGCTGTTTCTTGGCCTCAAGACGGGTGGAGCCTTCCACATCGGTGATCTCATCGATGTACTGCTGCTTGCGGGAGCGGCGAGTCAGCTGCTGATCGTCCTGCTCATCACCGCTCTCGGCATTCTTGCCTCCGCGGCGGCGACGGCGACGGCGGGTAACGGTCTGCTCCTCGTCATCATCACGGTCGCGCTCATCGCGATCATCGCGACGGCGACGGGAATCGTCACCATTGTTCTCGGAGGACTCGCTGTCGTTGTTGGAAGCACCGGACTCGTTGCGGGAGCCACGGCGACGGCGACGGCGGGAACGGGTGCGGGTGGAGTCGGACTCTTCGTCGTTCTCCTCTTCAGCAATCGGCGAGTACGTAATGTCATCCAGCTCGAGGTCTTCCTCAATCTGCTCGACTTCGGCGGCAGCACGGCGCTCCTGGGCGTTCAGGCGGCGAGAACGGCGAGAACGGCGAGAATCGGACTGGTCATCAGCGTCGAAATCATCCTGAGCCTCATTCCGGCGACGGTTATTGCGGCTGTCATCGCGGTCATCGTGATCATCGCGGTCATCATGATCGCCGTGATCGCTGCGGTTCGACCGGCGGGAACGAGACGGGCGTTCCTCGTAATCGGCCTCATCCTCACGGGCGCGGGAGCGACGAGAAGAGCGGGAACGCTGTTCGCCATCATCTTCCTCATCATCACGATCGTCACGTCGCATGTCCGGGAGCACCGGCTCTTGGAACAGCAGGGAAGTCATCGGCTTGCCACGACGGGCGGATTCATGCCCTGCAGGCAGCGCATCAATCACATCCAGCACGCGCTCATCGGGGTTTTCTTCACGCGCGTCTTCCGAAGAGCGGCGGCTGCCAGTACGACGGGCCGAGCGGGGCTCGTCATCGCGGTCATCGCGGTCATTCGTAGTGGAACGACGGCGACGCACCGGACGATCGCCATCCTCATCGGAGTCGTCGACCGCAGTACGGCGGCGAGATGAACGCGGCGCATCATCATCTTCGAGATCGTCAATCACAGAGCGACGGCGACGCACCAGACGATCGTTATCTTCATCAAAATCATCGGATGCAACGCGACGACGGCGAATCGGACGCTCATCGTCTTCCTCGAGATCATCGAACACCGTACGGCGACGGCGCACCCGGGGCGCGCGCTCACCGCCGTCGCGGATGGCGATCGTCCGCCCCTCAGAATCGGCATTATCGGCAGAGCAGCGGCTACGGGTGCGGCGCGCCGGGTGCTTTTCATCATCGGAGGCGTTATTGTCGGTAGTTTCGGCGGAAGCGGACGCATCGGCATCAGGCAAAGCGGGTGCCTCAAACAGCGGGGCGGCGTGTTCCTGGACTTGCAGCTCAAGGGATGCGCCGGCAGCACCGGTGCCACGCACTACACGACGGCCACCGCGACGGCGGCGAGTCGGCTGCGATGCTTCGGCGTTCGGCTCGGAAGCTCCCGAAGCCTGTGATTCGGTATTGGATACGGTTGAGTTATCGGTTTCGTCACCGACGAAACCTTCACGGTTCTCAGTGGGCACAATGCTCCTCGCGGCACGCTGCATCGCGACGCCATCCAGGCCTGTACGCTCGTCTCACACCATGCTCTCACCATGGCCGCGCAAATCCTTTGCGCCGCGTAAAGGCAACTTCGTCTCAAGTCTGTCCTGCGAACGGCGGACACCGGCGCTTACGTTGTCTCGTTCTCGAGAGCCGTAAGGGGATCAACGCCATTACACACGCTGATGGTTATGCAGAACCACCGTCTTTCAGTATGCCACACTTTTTGCACGGGCGCGCCCAGAGCTCTGGCACACCACGACCTATCTGGCTCCCCTTACACACGGATGAGCCCTATCTTGGCTCTCCTCTCTGAGGGGAGCCTGGATTCACGCCGAGCACTCCCCTCAGTCACCTACGGTGACGGCTCCCCTCAAAGAGGCTGAGCCGAAAAATCTCACACCAGCCAGTCTTCGAGGATTGTGGCCATAGCAGTCAAATCAGATTCGGGCACTTGCTCGTCGTGCTTATGCGCCAGTAACGGGTCTCCGGCACCGAGGTTGACGGCCGGAATCCCGAGCTGAGAGAAACGTGCCACATCGGTCCAGCCAAGCTTGGCCAGCGGATCGCGACCAGTGCGCTCCTTGACCAGACGAACCAGTTCCTGCGCAAGCGGCGCGCTCAGGCCGGGGCGTGCAGAAGGACTCTCATCCTTCATCTCGATGCCATAGCCCTCAAACACGCCACCGGTGGCCACATGTTCGCCGTTACCAAGTTCAGCACCTGCATCCGCACCCATCATCAGCGCCTTGGCCTCAGCCAGGTTCTTGTCCGGAGCGAAACGGTAGTTGACATGCACACGGCATTCGTCGGGAATCACATTCGTGCCCTTGCCGCCGGAAATCAATGTGGCGTTGAGACCCTCACGGTAGTCGAGCCCATCCACATTCACAGTCGCGGTTTCATAAGCATTGAGTCGGTTCAGAATATCAGCGGCCTTGTGGATGGCGTTCTCTCCCATCCAGGCGCGGGCAGAGTGCGCGGCGACTCCGTGCGTGACCACATCGAAACGGATCGTGCCGTTGCAGCCGCCTTCGATGCCACTATTGGTGGGCTCACCGATAATGGCAAAATCACCGGCAATCCAGTCGGGGTGCGTTTCGACCACCTTACGCAGACCGTTCTTTTCGGCGGCGACTTCCTCGTGGTCGTAGAACACATAGGTGAGGTCGACTTTCGGAGTGGTTCCCGATGTGAGGCCATCAAGTGTAGCGGCGAGATACAGCATCACCGCATCGGAGGCCTTCATATCCGTGGCACCACGGCCCCACAGCACACGGTCTGTGGGATGGGATTGGGAGATTTCCTCGCGAATGAGCGGATCACCAGGTTCAAGCCACTTCGGAGGGAAGTTGTCGATTACCGGCACAGTGTCGAGATGACCGGCCAGAATCACGCGATTCGACTTGCCAAAATCGGTGCTGGCCACCACCGTGTCGCCGTGACGGCGGACGGTCAGATGCTTCTGTTCATTGAGGAAAGCCTCAACCTCATCGGCGAGCGGGCCTTCATGATCGGAGACAGAAAAGTTCTCCATAATCTGGGTGAGCAGGCTGTTCAACTGCTCAGCAGTGGAATCGTTGCGGTTCAATTCAAGCGTCATGAGTACAGAGTACCGCGTGACAAAGCGCACAGTTCACCCACTACATGAGATTTTGTCGCCGAATACATATTTATGTGTCACACTAGGGTGGCGAAAGGGAGGAACATGCCAGGTCTCATCAGCGCCATGCAAGGCTTCTGCGTTATCGGCATCGTGATTGCGGTGGGATATGTCGCCGCTCGAATGCGCATCGGAGGCCCGTCCGCTCAGATGGTGCTGAACCGCTTCTCTTTCTTTGTGTCCAGCCCGTGCCTGATGTTTGCGATTCTGTCCAAGGAACCGATTTTCGACATCTTCCATCCATCAATCATCGTGGCGTTCTTCTCTGCGGTGCTAGTGGGCGTGGCGTTCCTGGTGCTCAATCAGATGTTCTTCCACCTGAATGCCCCGGATGCCACCATCGGCGCATTGAACTCGCTGTATCTGAACTCCAACAACATCGGTTTGCCGATTGCCACCTATATTCTGGGCAACCCGGCGCTAGTGGCACCGATTCTGGTTATGCAGCAGGCCATCTTCACGCCGGTGGGCCTGACTGTGCTTGATGTGACCACCAAGGGCAAGGTCTCCGTCAAGGAGATCGCCAAGCAACCGCTGCATCAGCCGCTGCTTATCGGCTCGCTGCTGGGCATCGTGGTCTCTGCCATCTCCGCAAAGATCGGCTGGTTCCCGGTGCCGAAGTTCATCTTCGACCCGATTGACATGATCGGAGACTCTGCGGTGCCGATGATTCTGATGGCGTTCGGCATGTCCTTGCACGGCACCAAGCCGTTGCAGCAGAAGGGCGATCGTCCGGCCGTCTTCACCGTAGCGGTGCTCAAGAACGTGATCATGCCGATCATCGCGTTCCTGCTCGCCTACTTCGTGATGGGCTTCCGCGGTTCCGAGCTGTATGCCTGCGTGGTGCTCGCCGCCCTGCCCACCGGCCAGAACGTCTACAACTACGCGGCTCGTTACAACGTGGGCCTCACTTTCGCGCGCGATGGCATTCTCATGAGTACCATGACCAGCCCGGTGTTTATCGCGATCATCGCGGCGCTGCTGAGCTGAGCCGGCAACTGTAATCACAGTAAAAAAACTTCCGCGAAATCCACCGTAGGATTCCGCGGAAGCCTGAGATATACGCTACTTGAGAATCGCCTTAATCGCCTCATACTGCTGAGCAGTGAGTTGCACCGCTGGCTCACGGATCAGGGTGGAAATGTTCAGTCCCTTGGCCTTGACCGCACCCTTGATGGCGGAGATGAACAGATCGGTCTGATCGTACAGCGCCATCAGGTGGCTGATGCGTTCGGCGGCCTCAATTGCGGTGCCATAGTCGCCGGCCTCATATGCACGGTGCAGCGTAACGAAGGTCTCCGGCTCCACATTGGTCATGCCGCAGATTACGCCATCGCCGCCGGAGACGCGGTTGACGAGATAGTACTCGTCGAAACCGGAGAACACCGCAAACCGTGGATTCACGGCCTTGACCGCGCGAATCACCTTGCGGGTGTGGCTGATTGTGTCGACCGTGTCCTTGATGCCGACGATGTTCGGGTGCGCGGCGGCAAGCTCGGCCACGAGCTCCGGGGTCAAGTCGCTGCCGGTGCGCGGTGGGAAATTATAGAGGATCACCGGAAGATTCGTCGCTTCAGCGACCGCGCCGAAGTACGCCTTCGCGCCTCCCGCAGTAGGGCCGAAGTAATACGGCGAAACGACCACGAGCGCATCCACTCCACTTGCTTCGACTGCCCGCGCGAAGTCGATCACATTGTTCAAGTTGGTATCGCCCACGCCCGCGAACACCTTGATGCGCCCGGCGACATGCTTGGCCACGAAGTCGACCGCCTGCTTCTTGACGTCCAGAGGGAAGGCATAGAACTCGCCGATGCTGCCAAACACCAGCACGCCGTTGATACCGGCCTCGATCAGATGATCGAGATGCTGCCCCCAACGTTCATAGTCGATGTCACCGTCGTCCTTGGTGATGGTGATGGATGGGCAGATGATGCCCGAGAATTCGGCGCTGCTTGTCATGATTGTTCCTTTCGTTACGGAATAGGGGTGCCGCACAAGCGGCACCGGGTTTGCGGCCTCTCCCCCAGTCGTCCTGCGGACGATAGCCCCCTCATCAGAGGGGGCTTGGGTTTAGTCGATGTTGTAAGCGCGGCGGGCGTTGTTTTCGAAGAAGTCCTCGTCCTCGCCGAACGTGTCCAGCATGAGTTGGAAGTGCGTGGCAAAGGTCGAGTTGAGTTCCACGACCGGCCAGTTGGAGCTGTACAGCACCTTCTTCGGGCCGAATGTGTCCCGCACGTATTTCACGATGTCCGGGTCCACCGGGTTGTCGCCGGAAACCTTGATATACGAATTCGGCAGTTCGGCCAACGCTGCGAGCGCGGCGCACGATTCCTCATCAAGCCCGGGCACGTTGCCGAGATGATCGATGATGACCGTCACTTCAGGAACCTGCGAGAACGCCTTGGCCATGTCGCCCAACTCCGGGCCCCGGTTGCACAGCTCAAAAGGCATTCCCTTGACGGCCATCACACGTAGGCCGGCGATGAATTCGGGTTCGAGGGCTCGGCCCCGTGGCTCGGAATCCACATGCAGCGGCTCCCTGATGCCATCGGCGTTGATCGGAACACGCATCCATGGGCTTACCCGCCCCTGCAGCATGCGCTTCAGGATCAGAGGGCTGGCATTCTCGTACAACAACCGGTCCTCGAGCTCGTGATCGGCCGCGTCGACCTCCACATATACGCCGCCGAGGAAGTTCACGCCAAACTTGGCGTACTGTGCGGCTAGGTCTTCAATCGTGTACTTGTGTTGCAGCGAGGGCAATCCTGCCAGCCATGGCAAATCCTGCGCATCCGGATCCCAGATATGGAAGTGGGAATCGATTACGTTGAGTGTCATGTCAGGCCTCCTTCAGACCGATCTTGGAACCCCAGAATGCGTACCATGCCACGAACAGGAAGCCCGGGACCATCACCAGGATGGCGATCTCGATGCCTGCCGCATCCTGAATCACACCGAGCAGCAGCGGAATCAACGCGGCGCCCACAATGCTCATCACCAAAGCCGAGGAACCGGTCTTCGCCGCGGAACCCTTGATACCTTTCAGCGTCAGGGAGAATATGGTCGGGTATCCGATGGAAATGAACAGATACGCCACCATGAACGCGATGACGGAGACCTTGCCCAGGCCAAGGAATACCACGAACATCAGCACGGCTGAAATGGTCATGTATACGCCAAGAATCTTCGCGGGATCGAATTTGGCCATCAATGGGGTGGTGACGAAGCGTCCGATGGTGAACAGCAGGGAAAGCACGGAAAGCATCATCGCTGCGGTGCCGGCTGTGATGCCCGCGCCCCAGTGCTTGAGCGCGTAGGCGGAGAAGACCGCCATGCCGGCCACTTGCAGGCCGATGAAAATGAACTCGGCAAGCACGCCCAATGCGAAGTGCGGGCGCTTGAGCAGGCCGAAGAAGGAGCTGTTCTCGGAGGAGACGCCGCCCGCGGCCTCCTCTTCGTCTCCCGGAGGCGTGGGCAGCTTGAACAGCGCGAACACGGCGAGCACCACGACCAGCACAACGCCGATCACAATGTATATCGTGCGGGTATCATTCAGGAACTGCGTCTTAGCGGCGTCGAAGCCGGACTCGCCTGATGCGACGGTGGTGCCGAGAATCTGGCCAAGAATCAGCGGGCCAACGATGTTGCCGACGCCGTTGAAACTCTGCGCCATGTTGATACGGAACGATTCGCCCTTTTCATCACCCAGCTTGGTGATATACGGATTGCAGTTGGTCTCCAGCGATGCCGCGCCGAGCGCGATAACGAACATGGCGAACAGGAACAGGCCGTAGCTGGCCATGCTGGTGGCAGGGATCACCATGAACGCGCCCAGAGCGAACAGGAGCAGACCGGAGATGACGCCGCCCTTATAACCGAAACGCTTGGCGATCAAGCCGGCCGGAATGGCCATGACGAAGTATGCGCCGTAATAGGCCACCTGCAGTAATGACGCTTCGGCGCTGCTGAGTTCTATGTAGTTTGCGAACGGCGAGTTCAACGCGTTCACGAGATTCATGGTCAAACCCCAGATAAAGAACAGTGAGGTCACCAGCACAATGGCGATGGTCGCCTTGGAACCGGTTGTGTTTTTGGATGTCATCATTGACTCCTTAGTGATACGAGTTTCCCCGATATTGCCTAGCGAGAAGTGGACCACCCTGGGCCATGTTGGTAAACGGATGACCCAGGGCGCGGGTGATACGGGCGGCATACGCGGATACGGCGTACGGATGGAGCAATGATCAAAGCTCCGGAATTGCCGCGCGAATATTCGGGAAAGGGCTGCTTGTCAGCTCAGCGCACGGTCAAGGTGGACATAGCCGCCATCGACGTACACCCACTGACCGGTGGTGTGGCTGGAGCGGTCGGAGAGCAGGAATGCCGCTTCATTACCGATCTCTTCGGTGGTGGTCATACGATGTTCCAGCGGAATCTTGTCGGTGATCACCGACAGGCGCGCCTGCTGGGCCGCTTCATCGCCAAAGGTCTTGATCCAATCGGCATAGAGCGGGGTCCAGCACTCGGAGACGACTATGGCGTTGACACGCACGCTATCGTGCACCAATGCGGCGGCCCATTCACGGGTCAGGCCCAGGATCGCGCCCTTGGCGGCCGCATAGGCGCTGGTCTTGCCTTGGCCGGTAAGCGCGGTCTTGGACGAGATGTTCACGATGGATCCGCGGCTTTCCTTGAGATACGGCACGGCCGCGTGGACCAGCTCGTAATAGTGAGTCAGGTTGCCGTGAAGCGATTCCTCGAACTCACGCCAAGTAGTGGTCTCGAGATCCTTGTTGTCGTTCTTTCCGGCGTTATTCACAATGCCATCGATATGGCCGTACTTCTTGTATGTTGCTTCGACGACGCCGGCGATCTTGTCGGTGTCGTTGAGGTCAAGCAAGTGCACATCATAGGTGGTGGTGTACTGCTCGATATCCTTCTTGAACTCGTCGAGAGCGCTGTCGGGTCGATTAATCACCACCGGGATGGCCCCCTCCTGGGCCAGTTGCAGCGTGATGCCTTTGCCGATGCCTTTGAAACCGCCGGTGATGATGATGACTTTGCCTTCGAGATGCAGATCCATGGGAACTCCTTCGTCCATCCTTATTCTGCGTTTCATGGGTGTTCCATGTCACGCCCGGCCGGGGCTTCGGCGCCCCAGCCGGAGTGGTTGTGTGTTGTTGTGTTGAGTTGTGTTGTTCAGTTATGAATTTCCAATTGCGGTCAGCAGCGATACAGGTACTTCTCGGCCGTCTCCAGCGTCATTTCGGTACCGTTGCCCGGAGCGGTCGGAGCGACGTAGTTGCCGTCCTTGATCTCAGTCGGATGAACGAAATGTTCGTGCTGATTATCGACATATTCAATCATTCGGCCATCCATCGTGCCGGATACCGCCACATAATCGAACATCGCGAAGTGACACACGGCCTCGCACAGACCCACGCCGCCGGCGTGCGGGCAGACGGGCTTGTTGAACTTCTTTGCCAGCAGGTATTCGAGCACGATCTCCTGCGGACCGGCCACTCGGGTGGCGTCAATCTGCATGATGCCGAAGGCGTTGGCCTGCAGGTACTGCTTGTACAGAATGCGGCTCTGCATCTGTTCGCCGGTGGCGACCTTGATGGGATTGATGGCGCGCGCAATCGTGGCGTGGCCAATCACGTCATCCGGGCTGGTCGGCTCCTCGACCCACGCCAGATCGAAGTCGTGGAACTTGTTGATCCAGTCGATGGCGGTGGGAACATCCCACACCTGGTTGGCGTCCACGGCGAGGCGCACATCGGGGCCGATGGCCTCACGGGCCTTGGACAAGCGGCGCAGATCGTCATTGATATTCTGGCCGACCTTAAGCTTAATCTGCTTGAAGCCCTTGACCTGGGTCTCCTCCTTGGCGAGGGCCACCATCTTCTCATCCGAGTAGCCGAGCCAACCGGGAGCGGTTGAATAGCCGGGGTAACCGACCTCCAGCAGATGCTTGATACGCTCGGCCTTGCCCTTCTGACCCTCTTTGAGAATCGCAACGGCTTCCTCAGGGCGCAGGGCGTCGGTCATGTAGCGGAAATCGAGCGTGGAGACCAGCTCCTCCGGCTCCATCTCGCCCAGCAGCAGCCACAACGGCTTTTCCGCCCACCTCCGAGCGCCGACG
>OBYP01001210.1_pt1 | contig 14039 bp, 13 predicted proteins | sample 1501461 | NCBI WGS metagenome assembly OBYP01 (sample SAMEA2580201, study PRJEB22360) | human gut metagenome | biome: human gut; feature: human-associated habitat; material: faeces | place: Denmark | collected 2008/2010 | reverse complement strand
TTTTGCATATTTTAATGTAATCATAACCACTTCCGGCCGATTAAAAATCCTCTGCGGAAGAATACTGTTTCCAAGTCCTCTGCTGACATACATTGTTGTTTTATTTTTCTTATATATTCCCGCAGTGTATTTCGGAAGCAACCCCTGATCCGGGGCCACAAGCCCGATTTTAGTCAAAGGGATTCGTATTTGCCCGCCGTGTGCATGCCCACTCAACACAACATCAACTTCTGACTTGGCATATCGATCCAGCCATTGAGGTTCATGTGCCAGAAGAACTTTGAAGGCATTTTTCGGTATCTCTTTGATCACTTGATCCGATGCCGTCTCAAAATCATCCGTATATTGGCTAAGTTCTCCATCATCTTCAAATCGCTGATCTCTGATTCCTGCCAGATAGAAATGATCTGAAATCTTTATCGCTTTATTATCTAACTGTATGACCCTGGCAGCTTTTAAGCCCTTTTTCAATGTCTGATATTCTTTTTGGGACAGCGCATACTCATGATTTCCTGTCACATAATATGTCGGTGCAATCTCGACCGCCTTTTTTACAAATCTCAAGGCCGACGAAATATCTGTATGACTGCTGTCCACCAGATCTCCTGTCAGAACAATCATATCGGGATGCATCGCATCTACTTTATTCAATAATTTTTCGTTCTCTCTGCCAAATTCCTTATTGTGTAAATCCGAAATCTGTACAATACGATAGCCGTTTAGCTCTGAATTAATTCTATTCGTTGTATATGTATATTTTGAAGTAACTAATGCATTATTTTCAAAATAGCAAAATATGACTGCTAAAATAACAAGCGCTATAAGAATCGTGATTTTTCTCCGAAATCGATTTGTCTTCATATTTTATACTCTTTCCGCAACTTTCATTATAAGTATAGCACTTATTTAACGATAAAACAACTATTTTTTTAGTTGTTTTATTCTATTCTATATCCGATCTTTCAAGAAATACTTATATAAAAGAATAACACCCCGAAAAAATCCGGGGTGCCGTCTTTAAACAGATATCTCTGTTTTATTCAGTCTTCTATTTTTCTTTTACCTGACAGAATTTCTTCTTCCCTTTTTTTAGCAAAATACGATTCTTATCATCAAAATCTGTCTTTTTAAATACTGCATCAATCTGTGATACTTTCTCACCGTTGACGGAAACTCCACCCTGCTGTACCACTCTTCTGGCATCAGAACGAGTCGTGCAAAGCCCGGTATCTACCAGCATAGATAAAATATCAATTCCTTCTTCCAATTTTAAAGTATCATATTCATAGGTCGGAGCATCATCATTTGCACCGCCGCTTACAAACATAGCTTTTGCAGCAGTCTGCGCTTTCTTTGCTTCTTCTTCACCATGAACAATCTTTGTGACTTCATATGCAAGAACATCTTTTGCCTCATTGATCTTAGCACCTTCCAGTGCACCCAGTCTCCGGACTTCTTCCATTGGGAGGAAGGTCAAAAGTCCCAGACATTCTTCTACTTTCACATCTTCGATATTTCTCCAGTACTGGTAGAAATCATAAGGTGATGTCTTCTCAGGATCAAGCCATACGGCACCTGCCATAGTTTTCCCCATCTTCACACCATCACTTCTTGTAAGAAGAGTTAATGTAAGTCCAAAGGCTTCTTTTTGCTCTTTTCTGCGAATCAGATCGGCGCCTGCCAGGATGTTTGACCACTGATCATTTCCACCCATTTCCAGTTTACATCCGTATCTGCGGTTTAACTCAAGGAAATCATATCCCTGCATCAGCATGTAGTTAAACTCAAAGAAAGTCAGTCCTTTTTCCATTCTCTGCTTGTAGCACTCTGCTGTCAGCATCTTATTGACAGAAAAATGAACTCCGATTTCACGAAGAAACTCTACATAATTCAAGTCTAACAGCCAATCTGCATTGTTTGCAAGAATTGCCTTATCATCATCAAAGGAAATAAAACGTGACAACTGCTCTTTAAAACATTTTGCATTGTGCTCAATCGTTTCCTTTGTCATCATATTTCTCATATCAGATTTACCGGAAGGATCTCCGATCATCGTGGTTCCGCCGCCAAGAAGAGCGATCGGACGGTGTCCCGCTTTCTGCATATGCATCATTGCCATAATCGTCAGGAAATGTCCTGCCGTTAAGCTGTCTGCCGTAGCATCAAATCCAATATAAAACGTTACTTTTTCTTTGCCGAGAAGTTCTCTTAACTCCTCATGGGTTGTCTGCGCAATAAAACCGCGCTCTTCCAAAATATCATATACGTTTCTGCTCATGTTTCCAAAACTCCTTTATCCCTTTACAGTTTTCTTCTTCCTTATAAAACAGACATTTGCAGTCCGTTTTACCGACAAAATCAGTTACAGTCTTTTTTAATTGCTGCTGTATCTGACCTTTACGGAAATTCCTCAATTACTTTCAGCAGCAATTCCCAGGGTTTCTTCTGAAATATTTTACTCACCGCTGATTTCTCCCCCTAAATTGTCACTTTAAATATGAATTCTAATTTTTAAAACTATGGATTGGAGCCGGGATTCTTCCTCCTCGATTTACAAAAGCATCACAGGAGAATTCATTAACCGGCATAACCGGAGCATATCCTAACAGTCCGCCGAATTCCACCTGATCTCCTACATCTTTTCCGATGGCAGGAATCACACGAACAGCGGTTGTCTTCTGATTAATCATTCCAAGCGCCATCTCATCTGCAATCAATCCTGCAATCGTTGTCGCTTTGGTTTTTCCCGGAATTGCAATCATATCAAGTCCAACGGAACATACACAGGTCATTGCCTCTAATTTTTCCAGAGTTAAAGCTCCCGCATTGACCGCATCAATCATTCTCTGATCCTCACTGACCGGAATAAAAGCACCACTTAATCCTCCTACATAGGAAGATGCCATAACGCCTCCCTTTTTCACCTGGTCATTGAGCATTGCAAGTGCCGCAGTTGTTCCCGGAGCTCCCGCATATTCCAGACCGATTTCTTCCAGAATCTCTCCGACGCTGTCTCCTGCTGCCGGTGTCGGCGCCAAAGAAAGGTCAATGATACCAAACGGAATTCCCAGTCTCTTTGATGCCTCTTTTGCTACCAGCTGACCGACACGAGTTACCTTAAACGCTGTCTTTTTAATAGTCTCACAGAGAACCTCAAAGTTCTCGCCACGGACATTTTCAATCGCACGTTTTACAACACCCGGTCCACTGACACCTACATTGATGATCGCATCTGCCTCTGTCACACCGTGGAATGCTCCCGCCATAAACGGATTATCATCCGGCGCATTACAAAATACAACAAATTTCGCGCATCCAAGACACTGATTGTCTTTTGTAAGCTCTGCAGCTTCTTTTACGATCTCACCAATCAGTTTTACCGCATCCATATTAATTCCTGTCTTTGTGGAACCAACATTCACAGAAGAACATACAAAATCTGTCTCTGCCAGAGCCTGAGGAATCGAACGAATCAACAGCTCGTCTGCTTTTGTCATTCCCTTACTTACAAGTGCAGAATAACCTCCTAAAAAGTTAACTCCAACCTTTTTTGCCGCAGCATCCAAAGTCTTTGCCAGCTCTACAAAGTCTTCCGGACTCTTGCAGACATTCCCTCCGATTAAAGAAATCGGTGTAATGGAAATTCTCTTATTTACAATCGGGATTCCATATTCTTTTTCAATGTCTTTCCCTGTCTTTACCAGATCCTTTGCAACCGTTGTAATCTTGTTATATACATTCTGTTTTACCTCATCCAGGGTTGCTCCCACACAATCTAACAGGCTGATTCCAATCGTAATTGTGCGGACATCCAGATTCATCTCGTGAATCATCTTATTCGTTTCAAATACTTCATTTAGATTTATCATACCGCCACCCCTCTAAATTCTGTGCATAATATCAAAGATTTTTTCATTCTGTGCCTGAATTACAACACCGATCTCTTCTCCGATCTGTTTTAATTCTTCTGACAAAGTTACAATATCTTTTGATGAATTTACCGGGTTTACTACCATCATCATATTAAAGAATCCACCGGTAATTGTCTGGGAAATATCTAAAATATTTACATTATTATTTGCTAAATAATCACAAACCTTTGCAATAATCCCCACACCGTCTTTCCCGACAACTGTAATCACTGTTTTTTCCATATCTAATTCCTCCTAAATATTTACTTCCTTCAAGATTCGCTCCTGCGAGTCCTGATATGCAATGCTTGTTATGGTTGACACCATATCTCTTCTGGCAACTTCCAAAGGAAGTTCCTTCTTATTATGTAATGAAACCTTTACTGTCTCGTATGCAAGTTTCTCATAATTATTCTCTTTACTCAAATGTCCCAGATATACTTTCTTTGTCTTCTCGGATGCTGCATCTTCAATTAACTGAGCGCATCTCTCATTTGACAAATGTCCGTGTCTTCCCAAAATTCTTCTCTTCAAATAATACGGATAACGTCCCACCTGAAGCATATTCACATCATGATTTGCCTCTACAAACAAAATATCTGATCCGTAAATCTTCTCCACCAGATATTCATCATAATCTCCAAGGTCTGTTGCAATGCTTGCTTTCACGCCCTCCGACCGAAAAGAATAGCAGACCGGATCTGCCGCATCATGCCAGACTCTGGATGCCTCTGCCGTAATATCTCCAATCTCAAACGGTCTGTCGGCATCGATGGAATGAAACCAGTGCTTGTCTACTTTTCCCAGACCCTTATACTGCAAAATGGCATCAATGGTCTTTCCCGTAGCAAATACCGGAAGCCCGTATCTTCTTAACAAGACACCCAATCCTTTGATGTGATCCGTATGTTCATGGGTAATCAAAATTCCATGAAACTGTGGAACGGTAAGATCAAGTTCCGTAAGCGCCTGCTCAATCCGCTTCGCACTTATGCCGCAGTCTACAAGAAGCTTTGTCCTGTCTGTTCCAACGTAGATACAGTTTCCCTCACTGCTGCTCGCAATACTCGTTAACTTCACGAAGTTTACCTCTTTTCCTGTTTCCATAGGGAGAAAACCCTATTGGCAAATATTATAACACAAGGATATTTAAGAATCCACTGCTTTATCTTATTTATCTCCCAGGATTTTACCAATTTGTTCTCTCGTCGCTTCTAAACTGCCGGAATTATCAATCATGTGAGTCGCTGCCTTCTTAAATTCTTCTTCACTTTTCTGATGTTTGATCATTTGAACGATCTTTTCATCTGAATATCCTCTGGAAGCCTTTAATCGTTCAAACCGCACTTCCTCTCTGGTAAAAATATACCAGAGCTGATCAAATATCTTCTCATAGGCTGCTCCTACCAGCAACGCTACCTCAATTACAATCAAAGCCTGAGGATTCTTTGCTTTGATCTTCTCCATCCGATTTAAAATTTCTGCATCTACATTTCCATGCGTGATCTTATTAAGCTTCACAAGCTTTTCTTCATCTGCAAATACAATCGCCCCCAGCTTCTGCCGGTCAATGGTCTGATCTTCCTTTAAAATCTCTTTTCCAAAAACATCTAAGATTCCCTCATAACTTACGGCACCCGGCGCCATCAGCTCATGCGCCACCCGATCTGCCATAATTACTTCTGCCTGATACTCTTCTCTTAAAATATTTAAAATCTCACTTTTACCGGACCCGACACCTCCGGTAATCCCAATGATTTTCATCTGTATATCTCCTTACTTTGCTTCATACCAGCTATTTCCCTGATTGATATCAACTTTCAGAGGAACTCTCAGCTTAACAGCATTTACCATCTCATCTCTCAAAATCTCTTTCACCTGATCAAATTCATCCAAATGCGTCTCTATCAGAAGTTCATCATGGATCTGAAGAATCAGCCGGGATTTCATATTTTGTTCTTTTAATTTCATGTTCACACGAATCATAGCAATCTTAATAATATCTGCTGCTGTTCCCTGAATCGGCGAGTTCATAGCGACACGTTCACCGAAATTCCTCTGCATAAAGTTACTGGACTTTAGCTCCGGAATCGGACGGATGCGATGGAACATCGTTGTCACAAAGCCTTCTGTTTTTCCTTTTTCCACTTCCCGATCTAAAAATTCTTTTACTTTTGGATAGGTTGCAAAATATTTGTCAATATACTCCTGCGCCTGCTTTCTCGTAATTTTTAAATCCTGGCTCAATCCAAATGCGCTTAATCCATAGATAATTCCGAAATTTACCGCTTTCGCATCTCTTCTCTGTCCGGAAGTCACCTGATCCATCGGAACTCCAAAGACTTCGGATGCCGTTCTCGCATGAATATCCTGATTCTCCTCGTAAGCATGATTTAGCTTCTCATCCTCGGATAAATGAGCCAGCACTCGCAATTCAATCTGAGAGTAATCGGCATCTAAAAATACATATCCCTCTTCCGGTAAAAATACTTTACGAATCTTTCGTCCAAGATCCATACGGATTGGAATATTTTGAAGATTTGGCTCTGTACTGCTAATCCGCCCGGTTGCTGTAATCGTCTGATTAAATTTCCCATGAATTCTCTGATCATCTCCAATATAGTTGGCAAGACCATCTGCGTAAGTAGATTTTAGCTTCGTTAACTGTCTGTATTCCAAAATCATCGGAACAATCGGATATAAATGTTCGATCTTTTCCAGAACATCCACACTGGTAGAATAGCCGCTCTTTGTCTTTTTGGCTCCTTCCAGTTTCATATGTTCGAAGAGTACGACACCCAACTGTTTTGGGGAATTAATATTAAATTCTTCCCCTGCTTCTTTATAAATAGAATTCTGAAGTTCCTCGATTCGCCCAACCAGCTGATCTCCATATTCTTTCAAAGCAGCGGAATCCACATGAATTCCCCGAACTTCCATATCATGGAGCGCAAACATAGTCGGAATCTCAATCTCCCGATAGAGGTTCATCATATTCAATTCCTGAAGCTTCTCAGATAAAGGTTTTATGGATTCTCTGGCAACCCATGCTTCAAATCCCATAATTTTACGGCCTTCCAAAGTCAGTTCGCCATCGGAAACCATCGGATGTTTCTTATCCAACAGTTCCTTTCTGGACGGCAGCATCAGACCTTTATAATCTCTGGCAATATCGTCATATTCATAGGTGCTCTTCAGCGGATTTATCAAATATGCCGCCAGTGAAACATCAAAGAGACTCTTTGTTTCCTCCTCTGCCTTCAGATCGGAGAGGTGTTCCTTCATCTCCATCATCGCCACACACCCGGCGCTGCGATAGAGTTCACTGACTTTTTCATACAAAAACTCTTCCGTCAGAAAACCTTCCGCTTTCAACAGATAATTTCCCTGTCCTTCTACTGACAGCACCGCCCACATTCCTGTTTCTTCCTTATATAAAGAAACTCCAACAGACTCTGCATCAAACGCCTGTAAAAATACTTCTTCTGTCTCTGCCAAATCTGTAATTTCACGAATCTCAACGGAAAATTCTTCCTCACGTTCTCCTTCAAACCGTTTCAAAATCGTTTTAAATCCCAATTCTTTTAACAGATGATATGCCTCTTTCGTATAGATTTCAGAAATCTCTGCCTCTTCAAAGGTAATATCAACAGGGCTGTCCAGCTTAATCGTTGCCAGTTCCTTACTCATAACTCCCTGATCAAAATATTCCTGTAAGTTATTCTTTGCCCGGTTCGGCTTCACTTCTTCAATATGTTCATAGGCATTTTCAATGCTTTGGAATTCCCGAATCAGCTTCGTCGCAGTTTTCTCTCCGATCCCCGGAATTCCCGGAATATTGTCAGAAGCATCTCCCATTAACGCTTTCACATCGATAAATTCTTTTGGCGTCACCTGATATTTTTCCAGAACATCTGCCGCAAAATAGTTCTCCACCGTTGTTCTGGCACGATTCGTTTTCGGAATTCGAATCTGTACCTGATCTGTTGCCAGCTGAAGAAGATCCCGATCTCCGGAAACAATCGTCACCTGATACCCCTCTTTTTCTCCACGCACAGACATCGTCCCAAGAAGATCATCCGCCTCATATCCCTCTTTCATCATCATCGGAATATCCATCGCTTTCAAGACATCTTTGATCACCGGAACCTGCTCGGCAAGTTCTTCCGGCATCCCTTTCCTTGTTCCCTTATATTCTTCATACATTTTATGGCGAAATGTCGGAGCTTTTAAATCAAAAGCTACTGCCAGATGGCTTGGCTGTTCTTCTTCCAAAAATTTGAACATAATATTCAGGAATCCCAAAACCGCATTGGTATGAAGTCCCTGGCTGTTCGTCATCTCCGGAAGGCCATAAAATGCCCTGTTTAATATACTGTTCCCGTCAATTAATAATAATTTGTGATCCATCCGGATGTTCTCCTTTTCTTTTATTTTCTTTCTGTCTGATCAAACCGTTGTAGATTATTGTATCATAAAAAACAGACCACTGTATACGAAAAATCATGATTCCGTATACAATGATCTGTCAAATCTGTTTATCGAGATTTTACAGGCTGCAATTTTCTAAGAAAACATAGGTGTTGACAAGTAGCGGTCTCCATTATCAGGAAGAAAAACCACAATCGTTTTTCCCTTATTTTCCGGACGTTTTGCCACTTTAATACCTGCCCATAATGCTGCTCCGGAAGAAATTCCAACCAGGATTCCTTCTTCTACTGCTACAAGCTTACCGTAATCAAAAGCATCTTCATTTTCTACGGTAATTATTTCATCATAGATTTCTGTGTTCAGTACATCCGGCACAAATCCCGCACCAATTCCCTGAATCTTATGAGGTCCCGCCTCGCCTTTGGACAATATCGGAGATGAAGAGGGCTCTATCGCTATTACTTCCACATCTTCCTTCTTTGATTTTAAATATTCTCCAACACCTGTGACAGTTCCTCCGGTTCCGACACCTGCAATAAAAATATCCACTTCTCCGTCAGTATCTTCCCAGATCTCCGGCCCTGTTGTCAATCTGTGAACTTTTGAATTCGACGGATTCACAAATTGTCCTGCCAGAAATGCTCCTTCTGTCTCTTCTGCCAGTTCCTTAGCCTTCTCAATAGCTCCCTTCATTCCCTGAGCACCATCGGTCAAAACAATTTCTGCACCATATGCCTTTAAAAGATTTCTGCGCTCAACGCTCATAGTCTCAGGCATAGTTAAAATCACGCGATATCCTCTGGATGCTCCGATGGACGCAAGACCAATTCCTGTGTTTCCTGAAGTCGGCTCAATAATGACAGATCCTTCTTTCAGTTTTCCCGCTTCTTCTGCATCCTTGATCATCTGAAATGCAATTCGGTCTTTTGCACTTCCTGCCGGATTAAATCCTTCCAATTTTACAAGAAGTTTTGCCTCCAGACCAAATTTCTTCTCAATATTTTTTACCTCCAGCAATGGAGTTCTTCCAATTAAATCTGTTACACTCTGATATACTTTTGACATTTTTTCTTCTCCTTTATTTTTTATTTCCTATAATTCATACTTGTTTGATATGTTTTTATTTTATCATGGTTTGGAAAAATGTCAAGCGTTTTTAAAAAAATGACTTTGTAATTAAATTACAAAGTCATTTCTTCCACGTTCCCGTGCTTTATTCACTACATCTTCCAGTGTGATCTGGTTCAGATAATCATAAATCACCTTTCCAAGCCCTTCCCATATTCCAATCGTAGGGCACTCATGATATCTCTCACACTGATTCACCTCATCTTCCAGACAGGCAACCGGTCGTAAACTGCCCTCTGTAAGCTCCAAAATCTCATAAATCGTATATTCTCCGGGATCTCTTGCCAGCTGATAGCCTCCTTTGGGTCCTCTCAGACTTTTTAAATATCCCCGGATACTTAACTGACGTACAATCTGTTCTAAATATTTCACCGATATATTCTGTCGTCTGGATATATCTTTTAATGCAATCCAGTCTCCGGTATGATGCAGTGCAAGATCATACATTAACCGAACCGCATACCTTCCTTTTGTTGATATCTTCATAAATTCTCCTACTGCTACTTCATCTGATCTGCTTTTACTTCAAAAATCTGTATCGCAGTCTTTAAATTCCGGACATCCTGAGCCTCGTCTAAAGTCATTTCTTCCTTATTGGTCAAAAATGCCGTATATAGCTTGTTCTCTTCAAATCGTTTAAAATAATCATATGTATGTTCTACATACTTTTCTCCGCTAAACTGATCCCTTGTGGAATCTTCTACATAATAGAATTTACCATCTAAATAAGAAATATACTGAAGAATCGGATCTCCCTCTGTCGTAAACTGACATATAATCACCGCTCCGTCTTTTTTCTTTCGAATCTTCTCTAAGAACTTCTGCCAGACCTTTGAACCATCTTTTTGAAATGCCTGATCTTTTACTACGATCATTCCGCTATTCAAAGCTTCTTTGGCTGACAAATCTTCCGGATATTCCTTTAAGGAAGCCTCAATTTCCTTGTAATTGGACTTCGCAATAATTACAAATTTCTCATCCGGATCTGCAGATCTGATCTGATCTGCCGCACCTTTATTCGCCTTAATAAAATTCGCTGCCAATATTATGCTCAATACAAGGGCTACAGCTGTAATCGCCCATCCTGGTATCTTCTTCATTCTGAAACCTTCCTTCCTATATTCTTCCTAATTTCATACCCATTTCCTATAATCTTACTTGCTTTCAAATCTATTGTCAATCACCTTCCTATGATTTACAATAGATTTAAATGGGAGGTAATTTTATGAGTAAAGTAAACAACATTAAACCTTTAACTGATGTCAGATTTTTAAATCTATATGAGCTGGAAGCCGAGAACAAATTCGGAAAAACTCATCCTTATTATGTTGCCAGTCGAAAAACAAAAGATTCGATGATGGCTGCCACAAAGCCTCCTTCTCCCGATGGCGTAGTAATCTACAGCCTTTTCGGAGATTCCAACGATCAGCTGATTATGGTACGCCAGTTCCGCTACCCATTAAACGATTATATTTATGAACTTCCGGCAGGACTGATTGATCCGGGGGAATCTGTAAAAAATACTGCTATACGTGAAATGATGGAAGAAACCGGACTGACATTTACCCCGGTACAATGTGAAGAATTTTTACACCGTCCTCATTTTTCATCCGCAGGGATGACAGATGAAACCAACTGTACCGTCTACGGAACTGCCTCCGGAAAGCCGAATTTAGATCATTTGGAACCAAATGAAGACTTAAGTGTATGTCTGGTAGATAAAGAAGAGGCAAGGAGAATCCTAAAGGAAGAAAATCTGTCCGTAAAAGCATATTATCTGCTGCTACACTTTTTGCAAAGCCATCCGGAAGATCCTTTTGCATTTCTTCGCTTATAACAAAAAAAATCCACGCATCTACGTGGATTTTTTAATGCCGATGGTGGGACTCGAACCCACACGCCCGCAAGGACAACAGATTTTGAGTCTGTCTCGTCTGCCAGTTCCGACACATCGGCGCATCTCTCAACCTTGAATATAATATCATCTATCAGAGATGCTGTCAACATTTTTTTCATAGAATCTGCATGTTTTTATCCTTTTAATTCGCTCAAAAGGTCTTCGATCTCATCAATACATGCTCCGCACACAGTACCTGCGCCTGTAATCTCTTTGATCGCATCGACTGTAGTGGCTCCTTCTTCATATGCATCCATAATCTGTCCTGCTGTAACATCAAGACAAGGACAAATAACCTGTTCTCGATCCATTGTAAATACCTCCTTTATAAAAGGTATTATAAGCATTTCTCCGGGAATTATACTTCCCTTGCGGCATTTTCGAGATTCTTTTTCTTTAATTGTTTATTAACAACCTCCGTAAGAAGCTGATATAAGACGGAACAAAGCGGTATACTGAAAATCATTCCCACAACTCCCGCAATATTTCCTCCGATTGTTACTGCAACCAATACCCAGATTGCCGGCAAGCCTACAGAATTCCCTACTACATGCGGATAAATCAAATTGCCTTCTATCTGCTGTACCACAACAAACACGATAATAAAGAGAATTGCCTGCTGCCAGTTTACCATCAGAATTAAGAGAACACCGACCCAGCACCCAATAAAACCTCCGACAATCGGAATCAGTGACGTAATACCTATAAATACTGCAATTAACACTGCATAAGGAATGCTAAACACTTTCATACTCGCAAAAATCAGACAGCCTAAAATTACCGCCTCCATACACTGTCCGGATAAAAAGCTTGAAAAAGCGTTATTAGAAAGTCTTCCAACTCGAATCATGTACTTTACAACTTTCACCGGCAAGAATGCAAACAATAACTTTTTCACCTGAAATGACAAAGTTTCTTTTTTAAGCAAAGCATTTAATGCAAACACGAATCCCAAAGCAAAACTTACAACAACCTGAACAGCATTAGAAATAATACTGACTGTCGAATTCAAAAGTCCGGTTGCCCAATTTTGAAGAAATTCTATCATTTGTCCGCTGATCTTATTCCAGTCAAAATCCATTTCGCCTATATATTTATGCATCGCCGGAAGATCTCTGGATGTACGTTCAATAAATTCCTGCACTTCCTTCATATATCCCGGAATACTATTAGAAAGCCGGAACAAGGTATCTACAATCTCCGGAATAATCAAACCGGAAACCAGAAGAATGACCCCGACAATACAAAAAAGCGCTGCAACCAGACTGATCGCTCTTTTTCCTTTTTTTACGTTTTTGAAAATACGTTTTTCAAAAAAACGCATCGGAACATTGATAATAAATGCCAGACAACTTCCAAGAATAAACGGAAATGCAGCAGATGCCACATAGGAAATTCCATCTAAAAAAATCTGAATATTATTTAAAGCCAGATATAATACGATTCCAAATGCAACCAAAATAAATGGTGTTTTGTCATTCTCTTTAAAAAATTTCATAAATTGTATCGTCTCCTCTTAATAGCTTTAAAAGGGACTGTATAAACAGTCCCTTTTTTTCTCTTTCGTGATACCCGGGAATGCCGGTCTCGCGATTTTGACGCCTAGCAGAGCTAGGTGGGTTATCTGAATCAACGTTCTGCCTTCCCCTAAAAACAGGGCCTGACATCCGGTTAATTATCCGAAGTCCCTTGATAAATAAATGTAGGTTCAAAATAGCAAGTTATCGCACACCCCAGGCTTTTGTTTTGATTTAAGTTTATTATACTTTAAGTATGCATTTTTTTCAAGTCACCAATACATGAAAATCTATCCAATCTCAATTTTTTTCGAAGGCAAAAACGGCGAAATCTTGTCATATCCGCTGATATCTTCTTTTAAATCCTTTTTTAGATACGCAAAGGTGTATTTCTCTCCTTTTTTTGCGTACATTTCCAAAAGTTTTTCCAGATATCTTCTGGATGTGTCACTCATAATCGTGGCGCCGATTCCATGTTCAAAATATTCCAACGGACTGTTCTGATTAAAATGATCTCCGTTGTAAATCTTTCCGGCACTAACCCGGTCTACAAACATCTCTGCCATATATTTTTTCGGAATCTTCATGCCAACCAGCCCTCTTTGTTTGCAGTCCAGACTGTAATCAATCCAATACTCAAAATGATGCTTATTGCGTCCCTTATGGTGAAGCCACGCCTTCGATACACCATTCTTTAACCGCTCCTGGTTATTGGGACTGGCAGTTCCCTGATAATAAAGCACTCCAGGAATGAATTCTGTGGGAGAATATTTTGACATATCATGCATAATGCCCTGATAATATAATCCCAGTTTAAAACATCCCTTTGCAACCAAAATCTTATGTCTGGTAATCGTCTTAAAATGTCCAATAATATTCATAAATGCATCTGCTCCTCACGCCTGCACACTCTGGTACAATCTTCACTTTCTATAATATAGCAAAAAGGAACACAAATGAAAAGCTTTTTCTTTATTACAACAGGGAAAATCTTATCATTACAGATTCGTATATCCCATTAACTGGCTGTCAACTTCTCTGGCAGCATCTCTTCCCTCTCGAATCGCCCACACAACCAGAGACTGACCGCGATGCATATCACCTGCCGTAAAAATATTTTTTACATTGGTTGCAAAACTTCCGGCCGCAGTATCA
>OBYP01001186.1_pt1 | contig 14316 bp, 10 predicted proteins | sample 1501461 | NCBI WGS metagenome assembly OBYP01 (sample SAMEA2580201, study PRJEB22360) | human gut metagenome | biome: human gut; feature: human-associated habitat; material: faeces | place: Denmark | collected 2008/2010 | reverse complement strand
CGGTGTTCGCGGCTTCGTCCCACAGCACCCGTACATGATGGGGGAGCCGCCCGCCGTAGACGTTATCGGCCTTTTCACAAAGCAAATTGAACATCTGCGAAAAGGCAAGAGCAACGATAAAGTTGTAGGTGCTGTCCGTATCGGAAATGCAGAAGAACAGCGCCGTTTTCTCGTCTCCGAGTTTGTCAAGCTCTAACTCGTCATAGCTCATAATCTCCCTTAGCTCCGCAATATCAAAGGGAGCGAGCCGCGCCCCACAGCTAATCAAGATACTTTTAGAGGTCTTGCCGCTGGCTAACTTATACTTGGCATACTGCCGGACGGCAAAGGCTTGGGGCTTGCGCTTGGCGAGACCGTCGAACATATAGTCAACGGCATTTTTGAAACTTTCATCATCCTCCCTTACTTCCATGCTGTTAATCATTTCGACTAACGTGTTCATGTTCCGTTCTTCCTCCGGCCCTTCAAAGACGATATAGGCAACGAGGGCACAGTATAAAAGCGTTTCCGCCTTTGTCCAGAACTCGTCCCCCTCTTTGCCGTCGCCCTTTGTATTGGTTATCAGGGCATTTACAAATTTCAGCACGTCAGATTCCGTCTTGATGTAGGCCATCGGGTTATAGTGCATACTCTTGCGGAAGTCAATCGAATTAAACACCTTGATTTTGTAGCCCTTCTTTTTTTGCAGGAAATGGCCTACCTGGGAGAGCACCCCGCATTTCGGATCTACGCACACATACGACGAGTGGGCTTGAAGGAGCTGCGGGGTCAGCCAGAACCGGGTCTTGCCCGAGCCGGACGAGCCGATAATACAGCAGTTGAGGTTGCGGGCGTTGGCCGGGATTTTTGGCCGGGTGTTCATGGTGAGAAATTCCGTCCCGGTCAGTATCACGTTGTTTTCAAACTTTGGGTCAACGAAGGGAGCTATATCCTTTGCCGTCCCCCAGCGGGCCGAACCATATTCCACGTCTTTTCTGAATTTCTTTGCGTTCCGTACTTTGTTGTAGACTACCAGCCGGAGCACCACGGCCCCAATCAGGCCCACCAGCAAATCGAAGCCGTGGCCCGGAGCTATCGTCCCGAAGGCTGGGCCTATGGTTTTCATCATGCCTATGAGCTTCATGCCAAAGTCGGCCCCAGCCGCAAGGCGGTACGCCTCCCCGATTTTGCAGAAGAACCAGAATATTAAGAGATACGGGAGGTTGGGAACCACATATTTTTTAATTTTGGCGTTCATCGTTCCTGCACCGCCTCTCTGGTCTTTTCCCGTTCCTTCTGCCGGGTCTTGATATGCGCCCCAAACTGCCGGAGCTGGCCGAGGATAGAGGGCCGGTCTTTCTGCCGGGCCATTACCCGCTTGGTGTACTCGGAAAATGCCGCCGTGATTGCGTCGGCCTGTCCTGCCTTGAAGAACAGCAGATAGTCCTTCGGCCCTACCTTGTGGAAAGCGTAGTCCACATTGAACTTTCGGGCTACCCGATCAAACAGGCGGGCGTCGCCCTTTAGCTGGATACTGTTGGACGGCCCGCCGTGTCCCATAAGCTGTTTCACACTCTGCCGTCCGTGGGGGGTGAGAGAGGCCCGGCGCTGTTTCTCCGCCTGGGCCAGAAACTTCTGGAACGCTTTGCACAACACCCGGCCCGTGAGCTTGGTTGCCTGTACCGATATGGCAACGGTGCGCCGTGTTACATCTTCTTCCATTGATTCCTCCTTTCTGTCCGGGCCGCTTCAAGATGGGGCGGGCCACGGGGATATGGAAAACCTCGGGCCAAGTTGGCCCGAGGTCTACCGCTCGTCATGTGCCGCCGCCGGGGTGGATTTCTCCTTCTTCGGCGGGGGCGTTTCCTTGTGTTCTTTCATGGCCTTCAAGATAGAAGGCTGTTTTTCAGCGGCCTTTTCCAGACGCTCAAGGCTGGAAACCGCTTTGTCCAGGCTATTCCGGGCCGCGAGATAACAGGCCCGTTCGGCCCGATAGGGGGCCTGCACCGTCTTTGCCAGCTTGCCGACGGCCTTCGCCTCCTGAACGGCCTCCTTCCCCATCAGGGCGCGGCCTATGTTTTTCAAGTGCCGCCCGGCTTCGTGATACTCGGCGCTTACCGCCTCAATTCTGGAAATAGCTTTTTCGTCTGCCTTTATCCCGTCATTGATGGTATTCCGCAGAGATTCCAGCCCCGGTTTGACATGGAAGAACCGGGCGGCGCTGTCCAGCGCGCCGATCCCGCGCTCCTTCACAGCGGCCAGCGTGTTTTTACAGCCCTCGATTACCGCGCCTTTTAATTCCGCCAGCCGTTCCCGCAGGGTGGCCACGTTGGCCTCCAACGCTTTGACGCTCTTTTGCAGAGCCGCCTTTAACGGGTGGTTTTGTTCCTGCAAGCCTTGAAGCTCCTGCCGCATGGCTTTCAGCTCGTCAACCGCGCTGGCAAGCTGTTTCTCCATTTCGGAAACATGGCCGATAGCCTCTAACAGCTCTTTGCCAGCCGGGGACTGATTTTCTTTCAAAAGGGCCAGCAGTTCCTTCACATACTCATTTTCAACAATCGGCGTTTCTGCCGGGGCCTCTTTTTTTCTGCCCAATCGTTACACCTCCTTTTCTTCGGCCATACCTCGGGCCAACTTGGCCCGAAGTCTACCGTTCTTCATGGGCGGCGGCTTTTCCACCTCCATGCTCCGGGGGCGGGGCCTCCCGATACTTCTTTAACGCTTCGAGAATGGAGCGGCGGGGCTCAACGGGATAGGAAAATATCTGGTATTCCTCGGGAACCTTGTCCCCGTCGTAGTGCTCAATGAAAGAGCTTTGGTTATTTTCGATATAGCCGCCGTCTGTAAAATCGCTCGTGCTGTTCAGAAACAGATCCCGCCCGTATGCCTCATAGTCAAAATAGCCCTTTATATCCTCCGGCACATTCAGCGAACCAAACTCGTCAATGAAGCACCGCCCCAGTTCTTCCGGCGTTTTCACATCAGGGTAAAAATCATAGCAGTCGAGATTTTGGGTCAGGTTGATTAAATCCTTCACACTCCCGGCATATTCCCCGAGGGCAACAGCGGCTTCAAATTTTTTCATCTCGCCGCTGTCCATTTCTCCCAACAGGCAGGCGAGGTAATTCAGCTCGTCAATGCTTTCGTTTTCCCCCAGGTGCGCTCGCAGTCCGGCAACGTCGGTTTCATAATCAACAATATGGATTTCCTCATACCGCACCCCGTCCACGCCAATCTTGGAAAGTACAGCCTGTACTTCCTCGGTGGTGGCAGGCAGACGTAGAGGCTCCACCGCGAGAACACCCTCGTTGTACTTACCAATATTGCTGATATAGGCGCTAATCACGCCTTGCCTCCCGGCCCTGGCCCTTTACGGTCAAAATGCCGTCCAGCGTGGTTGCCGTGATGTTGAGCCGCCCGGCCACGGCAATATCATTTTTCACATCTTCCGTCATGCCGTCTCCGCAGACCACCAGCACATGAGCCCGTCGGAGCATATCGCGGGAAATATCAATCCCGCTTTTGTGTTCCTCGGGAATATCGTTGTTCAGAAATAAATGCAGGTAGAGCAGGGGGCAGACCGGGGAAAATCCGGCCTCATAAACTGCCCTGCAATACCGCGCCGCCTGTTCCGTGTCGGCGTTTTGGTCGCCTGTCCATGCGGCGGTAATGTATGCTAAAGGTCGTTTCATGTGGTTTCCTCCTTCATGTTTTTGCTTAATAGGGAGCCCAACCCCTCCGCCCCTTCCCGTGGGAAGGGGAACGGCTCAAAGGAATCTATATCCCCGTCGCTTGACTACTACAAGCACAGCCGGGAAAGGCTGTCAAGGGCTTCGCCGTCGTAGGCGGTGGCGCAGGCGCCACCCTTGACTGCCTTCCCCGGTTGCGCTATACAAACCACGGCGACGGGGAATCTATTATATCCTTTGAGCTTCGGGGCGCGGGGCAGAGCCCCGCTTTTAGGCGGAAACCTCGGGCCAACTTGACCCGAAGCCTCTGGCCTTACTTCTCCGGCGCGGCCTTCTTCTCGGGCTTCGCCTGTTCCTTCTGTTTGCCCTTCCAGTCGTCCAGGAGCTTGATGATCTGGTCTTTCATTTCCTGCGGGGTCTTTTCCTTTCCGAAATACTTCTCCAATTCCATTCCACTGATAATCACTTTGTCTACCTCCTTCTTTTCTTCGAGCATGATTCCGTCGATCACGTCGCCGTTGAGCATATTTTCATTGTCGAGCTTTCGCAAACGCTGGGCCTGGGAGAGCGAAGGGGTTGATTGCTGCCCGTCTATGGCAACGGCAATATACTTCTGATTTTTGGGCTTTATATAGGAAAGCTCCACAGCAGGAGTAAACGCAATTTTCAACGGTTTTCCGTCTGCTCCAATTACCTTTCCGTCAACCATATCCTGCAACGGGGGAATGAGCCTTGTCAGGGCGATATGCCGTTGAACCTGTTTCACGCTCATGCCGTTGCGCTCCGCGATAACCTCATTGGAACGCTTATCCACGTCTGTTGAGAAGTTCTGTCCCTCCAGCGCCTCACGCGCCCCCTGGTGCTTGATGGCCTCCAACTGCATTTTCAGGGCCTTGGCTAACTCCATCGTGGAAACTTCCCGGTTGTTGACGTTATCCTCGACCATCTGCTGAATGGCCTGCTCGTCAGTCAGGGCGCGAATGATACATGGCGTATAGGGAATACCGGCCTCGATACTGCCCGCGTCGCGTCGGTGCCCGGAAATAATTTCATAGCCGCCCTTGTCATCAGGCCGGACAATGGCGGGTTGTGTCACGCCCTGCGCCCGGATACTTGAAACAAACGCCATGAACTTTGCATTTTTCTCCACGTTGAACGGGTGATTTTTGAAGGCATGGAGCTGTTCATGGGGGATTCTTACGGTCTGTTCCACTTCCGGGATAACAAAGGGCTCCACGGGTTTGTCCGTCTTGGGGATTCCGTATTTCTTCCGAAGCTCCTGTTCCAGCTTGGCTTTCTGTTCTTCCCGGCTAGGGCCGGCCGCCGCCGTAGCCGCTTTTTCTGCCTCCTGCTTGGACGGGGGAGTTTTTTCAGCCTTGGACTTTTCGATTTGCTTGGGGGCCTTGTCCTTCTGGGAACGTGCCGCCTGTTTCTTCTTTTCCTGTTTAGCCGTGTCTGTCTGTTCGGGCTTCGGCTTATCGGTAGTTGTGCCCTGTTCCTGTTCAGCCTTAGCCGCCTTTTCCTTCTCGGCCACAATTTTATCAATCATAGCGCCGGAAATATCAATGACATTTCCGGGGCGGCTTTTGTCTGCCGGGCCCGGGGTGTCAGTCTTTTCTACGGCAGGGGCGGGCGCCCTTCTCGGTTTCTTCCCTTGCGTTGTGAGGCGCCGGGTGTTCCTCCTTCCGTGGCGCCGGAGCTTCGGAAACGGCGGGGCCGCTCTGTCCCTGTTCCTCCGGCTTCAAATCTTTTTTATCCTCTGCCATTCGTTTACCTCCTTCATTTTGGCATGAAAAAAAGGGCCTAACTTTTACAGTCAGCCCCACAACGGCTTCGGGTCAACTTGGCCCGAAGCATGGATATAAGAAATATCCTCCTTTCCGCCTCACAACGGAAAACGCCGCCCGTAGTCTCTACTTGGGCGGCGCTTGTCCGGTAAAGTGATAAGCTCTTATTTTATTGATATAACGTGTATTTAGCCGTTTTCTTATTATGATTGGCCCGGTCGGTTCAGACGGTTCAACTTACCACAGCAGTTCCGATCACAATTCCTTTCCCAGTGCAACCGCCAAATCCAGTATCGTCTGCTTTACATCCCTCTGGCTCTCATTGGCCAGACTCCGCATCTCCCACACGTCATTATCCAGATTGTCCGCGCTGTAAAAAAACTGGCTGACAGACCGGTTCCTGAAACGGGCCAGGGCCGCCTGCCGTCCCATCCGGTTTTTGGACAATATCCACCGGGTTAAAGACCGCTTCCTTTGCTCTGTCAAATTCCTCCAGTTTCATAGAACATCTCCTTTCCCGCCCTCTTACCAAAAGGGCGGGGATTCACCTCATCCCCGCCGCGCTCCGGCCGCTCCCGGCCATGACTGTTGTCAATTCAGATATTTCTTTACATACATTCCCGTATAGGACACCGGACACCGGGCCACTTCCTCCGGTGTTCCCTTGGCTATGACCGTTCCGCCCTTGTCCCCGCCCTCCGGACCAATGTCGATGATATAATCCGCTGTCTTGATTACATCCAGATTGTGCTCAATAACCACAACCGTATTGCCGCCCTCCGACAGCCTGTGAAGTATATCAATCAGCTTATGGACATCTGCGAAATGGAGTCCTGTGGTGGGCTCGTCCAGGATATAAATAGTCTTTCCCGTGCCTCTCTTGGACAGCTCCGTGGCCAGCTTGATTCTCTGGGCCTCGCCGCCGGACAGCTCCGTGGACGGCTGTCCCAGCCGGATGTACCCCAGTCCCACGTCATACAGGGTCTGTATCTTCCTGGTGACAGAGGGCACATTCTCAAAGAACTTAAGCGCTTCCTCCACGGTCATATTCAGCACATCGTAGATATTCTTTCCCTTGTACTTCACGTCCAGGGTCTCACGGTTATACCGTTTGCCGCCGCAGACCTCGCAGGGCACATATACATCCGGCAGGAAATGCATTTCAATCTTGATGATGCCGTCTCCGCCGCACGCTTCGCACCGTCCGCCCTTTACGTTGAAGCTGAACCTTCCCTTGCTATACCCCTTTGCCTTGGCGTCCGGGGTAGATGCGAACAAGTCCCTTATGAGGTCGAATACGCCTGTGTAGGTAGCCGGGTTGGACCTGGGAGTACGCCCGATGGGCGACTGGTCGATGTCGATAATCTTATCCAGCTGCTCCACGCCCTCGATGCACTTGTGCCTGCCCGGTATGGTTCTGGCTCTGTTTAACTTCCTTGCCAGGGATTTATAAACGATTTCGTTCACAAGGGAACTTTTTCCGGAACCGGATACACCGGTCACACACGTCATGATTCCCAGGGGAATGTCCACGTTGATGTTCTTTAAATTGTTCTCTGCAGCGCCCTTTACCGTAATCCAGCCCGTGGGCTTCCTTCTCTCGGCAGGCACCGGAATCTTCAGGCGCCCGCTTAAGTAAGCTCCGGTAATGGAATCCGGATTCTTCATGATTTCCTCGGCCGTTCCCATGGCAATGACCTTTCCGCCGTGCTCTCCCGCGCCGGGTCCGATGTCCACGATACAGTCCGCGGCCCGCATGGTGTCCTCGTCATGCTCCACCACCAATACGCTGTTGCCCAAATCCCGGAGATGGGTCAGCGTCTTAAGGAGCTTGTCATTATCCCGCTGATGGAGTCCGATGCTGGGCTCGTCCAGAATATAGGCCACGCCCACCAGGCCGGAGCCTATCTGGGTAGCCAGACGGATGCGCTGGGCCTCTCCGCCTGACAAGGTGCCCGTGGCACGCGACAGGGAAAGATAATCCAGTCCCACGTCAATGAGAAAGCATATCCTGGCTCTGATTTCCTTCAGAATAGAAGCGCCTATGGTCTCCTGCATGGGAGTCAGCTTCAGCCCGTCCATAAATTCCTTAAACCGTACAATGGACATGTTGGTAGCTTCATATATGTTCATTCCGCCCACCGTAACCGCAAGGGACTCCTTCTTAAGCCTCTGCCCCTTACAAACCGGGCAGGGGGTAATCCGCATATAGGTCTCATATTCCGCCTTGGACGTCTCGGAAAAAGTCTCCTTATACCGGCGGTTTACATTCTCAATCAGTCCCTCAAACGCCACGTCATAGACGCCTTCGCCTCTCTGGCTCTTGTAGCGGACCTTCACCTCCCGGCCTCCGGTTCCGTATAACAGCACGTCGTGGATTTCCTTGGGATAATCCTGGAAAGGCGTATCCAGCCTGAAATCATAGGCTTCAGACAGCGCCTCCAGGATTGCCCTTGTAAAGCTGCCCTTGTCCGCGCAGGACTGCCATCCCATAACCACGATTGCGCCCTGGTCTATGGACAGCGACTTATCGGGAATCATCAGGTCCTCGTCAAATTCCATCTTATACCCCAGTCCAAAACACTCCGGACAGGCTCCGAAGGGATTGTTGAAGGAAAAGCTCCTGGGCTCCACCTCGTCAATGCTGACCGCGCAGTCAGGACAGGAAAAGCTCTGGCTGAAATTCACCGGCTCGCCGCCGCTCACATCCACCATCATCAGTCCGCCGCTCAGGGCCATGACCGTTTCTATGGAATCCGTAAGCCTTTTCTCAATGCCTTCCTTCACAATCAGACGGTCCACCACGATTTCAATGTTGTGCTTGATGTTCTTCTCCGGCCTGATTTCCTCTGAGAGCTCGTAGAGGCTGCCGTCAATGCGGACCCTCACATAGCCGCTTTTTCTGGCCTGGTCCAGCACCTTCACATGCTCGCCCTTGCGCCCTCTGACCACAGGGGCCAGCAGCTGGATTTTAGTCCGCTCAGGCATGGACATAATCTGGTCCACCATCTGGTCAATGGTCTGTTTGTGTATCTCCTTGCCGCATTTCGGACAGTGGGGTATACCGATTCTGGCATATAAAAGTCTCATGTAGTCGTAGATTTCCGTGACCGTTCCCACAGTGGAACGGGGATTCCGGTTGGTGGACTTCTGGTCAATGGAAATGGCCGGTGACAGCCCCTCTATGCTCTCCACATCCGGCTTCTCCATCTGTCCCAGGAACTGCCTGGCATAGGAAGACAGGGACTCCATATAACGCCTCTGCCCTTCTGCATAAATGGTGTCAAAAGCCAGGGATGATTTGCCTGAACCGGACAGTCCCGTAAGGACCACCAGCTCATTTCTTGGTATATCCACGGAAATATCCTTCAGATTATGCTCATTCGCCCCGCGGATTTTAATGTACTGCTTTGCCATGGAACATGCTCCTTGTCTTTTATCTTGATTGGTTTGAGTCCACGCCTGATATGATTGCGGAATGCAGCATGCGCAGTGCGCAGTAAACATGCGTGGTTTCTTTATACGATTCATCCCGCCGCCCTGGAAGGCCGTGAAATGTTTCTGGTAAAAGGTTCTTCCCGCATAGCGCTGATACACAGCGCTGACAGTTTCTAGTATAGCACATCACCTATGTATTTGCAAACATTTGTTCGATAAAATACTGGAAAATTACTGGAACCTCTTCCAGAAGACACCTGGCATGAACCCGCTCCGACATTTGGTGGGCATCCTTTCCAATGGATCCGAACAGGAGGGAGGGAACTTGCCCATGTAAAAAGGCCCTCCCGCGCCGGTTAGATATTCATATTCTATCCGGCCTGCGGGAGGGTCCTTTTTGTTTTTCACTTATCTGTTTGTTTACTCACACAATGTTTCTTTTGTATCTGCCTCTCAAATCCCTACCGTTCTTCCCTGAAATACGGAAGTCCCAGGCTCTGGGGCGGCTGGTATTCCCTCCTCTTTCTCAGGCTGGTTATAACCAGGACCACAATGGTGACCACATAGGGAAGGGCCTTGAATATCTCCTGAGCCCCCCTGTCCAGGCCCGGTATATACAGGTAAAGGATGTACAGGCCGCCAAACAGGATAGAACCCCAAATGGCATTGACCGGTTTCCACAGGGCGAAAATAACCAGGGCGATTGCCAGCCAGCCTCTGTCGCCAAATCCGTTGTTGGTCCAGGTACCGCCGGAGTATTCCATAACAAAGTATAACCCGCCCAGGCCGCTGATACCTCCGCCAAGGCAGGTGGCCAGGTACTTGTAAGCCGTTACATTGATGCCCGCGGCATCTGCTGTGGCCGGACTCTCGCCCACAGCCCTCAGGTTCAGTCCCCTCCTGGTTTTAGCCAGAAAAAACGCCAGAGCCAGAGCCAGCACAACTGCCAGATAGGTCAGAAATCCGTAGGAGAAGAAAATCTGTCCAATGACACCCAGTTTGGACAGTCCGGGAACGGGGGTCTTGTAGGCAGCGCCTGTCACTGCCACGGAAATCTGGCCCACGCCCCCTGCCAGCTTTGCCAGGGAACCGCCGAAAAAGTTGCCAAAGCCCACGCCAAAGGTGGTAAGGGCAAGGCCGGTCACGTTTTGATTGGCCCGCAGCGTAATGGTCAGCACACTATATACCAGTCCTCCCAGGGCAGCGCACACAAAGGCGCACACAAAGGAAATTAAGAGTCCCGCCAGACCGCTTGGATTTGCTGTCCCGTTCTCATACAGGAAGGCTCCGATCAGTCCGGCGATACCGCCCATATACATCATGCCGGGAATGCCCAGATTCAGGTTGCCGGATTTCTCCGTCATCATTTCTCCCAGGGCTCCGTAAAGGATGCCGATGCCCTGGCCGATAGCTTTCTGAATAAATATTACCAAAAAACCCATATTTTAGCCTCCTTATGACAATTTTGCCCCTGCTTCTTTCCGTTTGCTGCGGATTCCCACCTTGAAGTTGATGAAGAATTCACAGCCCAGGATGAAGAAGAGGATGATGCCTGTTATTACATCAGAGGCATTTTCATTCAGGTTAAACTGGGAGGCAATCTGCCCTGCTCCCTTCTGCATGAATACCAGGAAAAATGAGACCAGAACCATGGCAAACGCATTGAACTTGCTGAGCCATGATACGATGATGGCCGTAAACCCCCTGCCGCCAGCCGTGCTGGTGGAAATGGTATGGCTGGCGCCGCTGACAATGATGAAGCCCGCAATGCCGCAGATGGCGCCGGACAGGGCCATGGTGCGGATGATTACCTTCTTTACATTGATTCCCGCGTATCTGGCCGTGTTCTCGCTCTCTCCCACAACCGCGATCTCATATCCCTGCTTGCTGTACTTCAGATAAATAAAGATAGCCAGGGTCAGCGCCAGCACGATCACCAGATTCCAGCCGTATTCCAGACCGAAAAGTTTTGGAAGCCATCCTCCCTTTGTGGTGGAGTTGATAGTTCCCACGGAATTGGAACCCTTTGGATTCTCCCAGAAAATGATACAGTATGTGATGACCTGCATGGCCACATAGTTCATCATCAATGTAAACAGTGTCTCGTTGGTGTTCCAGTATGCCTTGAAAAATGCCGGGATAGCTGCCCACACCATGGCTGACAGGGCGCTTCCCAAAAGCATCAGGGGAAACAGGACCAGGGGAGGCAGCGAATTGCCAAGGTAAATCATCATGGCCGCGGATGTGACGCCGCCAATCAGTACCTGACCTTCTGCTCCGATGTTCCAGAACCGCATCTTGAATGCAGGCGTGATGCCGATTGCAATACAGAGCAGCACCAAAGTATCGCGAATGGTCATCCAGGTACGCCTTTTGGTACCCACTGCCCCATCAAAGATTCCTTTATAAACCTCCAGGGGATTAAGCCCTGTCAGGGCATAGATAACCCCTGCGCAGACCACCAGTGATAAGAGAACCGCTCCCAGCCGGACGGCCCAGGCCTTCCACATATCTATCTCATCCCTCTTGGATATATGCATCAGAGGTTCCTTGTTGGATACTGCCGTCGTCTCCTTACTCACTTAAGCCACCTCCTGTCCTGGTCATCATCAGCCCCACCTGTTCCTTGGTCGCTGTCCTTCCGTCCACAACACCGTTTACCTGTCCTGCGCACAGCACCAGAATACGGTCGCACAGCTCCAGGAGCACATCCAGATCCTCGCCTACGCAGATAACGGCCGCTCCCTGTTTCTTTTGCTCATTGAGAAGATGGTAGATGGTGTAGGATGAGTTGATATCCAGTCCGCGGACCGGATATGCCACCATAAGCACCTTGGGATTGGAAGAAATCTCCCTTCCCACCAGCACCTTCTGGACATTGCCCCCTGACAGCCTGCGCACCGGGGTGGTGACGCCGGGAGTCACGATTTCCAGTTCCTCTATGATCTGCTCCGCCAGGCTTTTTGGCGTCTTTCTGTCCGTAAAGACGGAACGTCCCCTGCGGTATCCCCTGAGCATCATATTGTCCGTCATGTCCATTGCGCCTACCAGCCCCATGCCCAGGCGGTCCTCCGGCACAAAGGAAAGCTTTACCCCCAGCTTATTGATGGCTGAGGCGCTCATGCCGGACAGCTGCTTTTCGCCGCCCTCAGGCGGATAATAGGTGATGGTGCCGCCTGCCATTGGCTGGAGTCCCGCGATGGACTCCAAAAGCTCCCTCTGGCCGCTTCCCGCGATACCGGCAATCCCCAGTATCTCCCCACTGTAAGCAGTAAAAGAGGCGTGGTCCAGGGTCGTTACCCCCTCCTTGTCCACGCAGGTGACTCCTTCCACCATCAGGCGGCGCTCCTGATTCACGGGATCCGGGCGCTCGATGTTCAGGCTTACCTTCTTGCCCACCATCATCTCGGTCAGGGATTCCTCGGTGGCGTCCGCCGTGTATACCGTGCCGATATACTGGCCCTTGCGCAGTACAGACACCCGGTCCGACAGCGCCAGAACTTCGTGCAGCTTATGGGTGATAATGATAATGGAATGGCCTGCCTCACGCATGTTGCGCAGCACGGCAAACAGTTTGTCCGCTTCCTGGGGTGTCAGAACAGCCGTGGGCTCGTCCAGAATCAGGATATCCACTCCGCGGTACAGAAGCTTTACGATTTCCACGGTCTGCTTCTGGGATACGGACATGGTGTATATCTTCTGGTCCGGATCCAGCTCGAACCCGTATTTGGCTGTCAGCTCATTGATTTTGGCGGACACAGCCTTCATGTCCAGAATTTCCCTCCCGGACAGACCCAGGATAATATTCTCAGCCGCTGTCAGAACATCCACCAGCTTGAAATGCTGGTGAATCATGCCGATACCCAGAGCAAAGGAGTCCTTTGGCGAACGAATGGTAACCTCCTTTCCGTTTACGAATATCTGCCCCTCATCCGGGTAGTAGATACCGGAAATCATGTTCATCAGGGTGGTCTTTCCGCTTCCGTTTTCACCCAGGACGGACAGGATTTCCCCCCTTTTCACAGACAGGCATACCTTGTCGTTGGCAGTTACCTTGCCGAACCGTTTTGTGATGTTTTTCAGTTCAATTGCGTATTCTTCGCTCACCCGGCAAACCTCCGTTCTTTGTATTTGGTCGTATTGGCTCATTGCCCCGTGGAAAAAAGCGGAGCCAGATATGAATGGCTCCGCTTTTACAGCCTTTAATTTCCAGAGGGAAAGACACGCTCTGGCTATCTTAGTTGTCAATTGTGGTGATACCGTCAATCAGGATATCAAAGGAAGGTGCGGAACCGAACTCTGACTCATGGAAATATCCGTCGGAGATATACTCGATGTCGCTGCCGTCTTTCTTATATGTATCCAGTGTCTCGCCGCCAACGGTCCATGTGGAGGTATCAAATACATGAAGCTCGCCGGATGCCAGCTTGGCTTCCACCTCATCCACCTTCTCCTTTGTTCCTGGTGCCACGGCTGCCTCATTCAGCTCCGTAATCAGCACCGCGCCGTCAGAGAAGCCCCTGCACCAGTCAACCGGAATCTCGGTTCCGTCAATGACATGCTGTACAGCCTCAGTCACATATGCGCCCCAGTTATTGGAAGCGGATGTAAGAGCCTGGTTTGGTGCGGTTGCAATCATGGAAATGTTGTAGCCCACGCAGGGAACGCCTGCCGCTTCACATGCGGTAGGAGCACCGGTGGTATCTGCGTGCTGGCTGATCAGAACACATCCGTCGGAAATCAGGGCGTCTGCCGCTTCCTTCTCCAGGTCAAAGCTTGCCCAGCTGTTGGTGTACTTAACTTCCATGGCAGCGTCCGGGCAAACGGAACGCACACCTAAGAAAAAGGAGGTGTATCCGCTGATAACCTCAGCATATGGATAAGCTCCCACATATCCAATCTTGCAGGCATCCTGCTTCACGGTGCCATCCTCTATCATCTGGTTCAGTTTCAGTCCGGCCACAACACCGGATACGTAGCGTGCCTCGTAGATGGAAGTGAAATAGTTGTGCATGTTGCTCAGGCCGCTGGAAGCTGCCTGGAAGCCGGTTGCATGACAGAACTGAACATCCGGATACTCCTTTGCCGCCTCAATCACATAGGACTCATGTCCAAAGCTGTTTGCAAATACAATCTGGCATCCCTGGTCCGCAAGGTCCATGGCCGCATCCTTTGCAGTCTCATCCTCAGGGATATTCCACTTAACGATAATCTGGTCATCGGACAGCCCCAGGGCTTCCTTCATCTCCATGGCGCCGTTGTAATGAGCGGCTGTATAACCCTCGTTCTCATCGCCTATGTAGACAAAACCGATCTTTAAATCTTCCTTGGCAATACCGCCTGTGGCCGGTGCTTCTGCGGTCTCTGTCTCCGCGCCTTCTGCTGCCGCAGTTGTCTCAGCCTCGGCTGCCGTGGTCGCGGCT
>OBYP01001184.1_pt1 | contig 14346 bp, 17 predicted proteins | sample 1501461 | NCBI WGS metagenome assembly OBYP01 (sample SAMEA2580201, study PRJEB22360) | human gut metagenome | biome: human gut; feature: human-associated habitat; material: faeces | place: Denmark | collected 2008/2010 | reverse complement strand
GACTGCTTTCGCAGTCTGCATCTGGCGCGCAAAGCGGAGTAAGTCCCTCAAAGATTGAGGGATAGAGAGAGTTTGATGTGGACTTATCCGCTTTGTCCTCCTCTTAAGAGATAAGTACAAAATAATACAGACACATTTCCGGAAGAGATGTGTCTGTAAGAAAATTAAAAGTTATGAATATGGGTTATACCTGCTTTCCACAGTAGCGGTAGAATGCCAAAAGGTATAAACCACAGATTCCAACCAAATCGTAAATGATTCTTGATACAACGGTCATTTCTCCGAACAGAAAAGCAACCAGATCAAATCGGAAAAATCCAATGAGCCCCCAGTTAATAGCTCCGATGATAACAAGAGTAAGTGCGGTACAGTCTAAAAATTTGTTTCCCATAAAATCCTCCTTTTTTATTTAAGAATACTGAACATAGTATTCGCTGCAGAAAATAAAAATATACATATTTGCAAATATGATTTTTTTTGACACGATCTTATATGTGAAATCCACTGTGTGTTCGTTGCCTTTTTCTGTGGGAAAGGTTATAATAATAGCAATTATACGAACAATGGATGACCAGAAATGACAAGGACCATGAAGGAGGAGTGAAAATGAAAGTTATTTTTCTGGATGTGGATGGGGTGTTGAATTCCCAGAGTTTATTTGAAAGGTGCGGAGAAGAACTGGTACCCATTGATGAAGAAAATATTCAATATTTAAAAGCGATTGTGGATGCGACCAACGCCAAAATTGTCTTGTCTTCTTCATGGAGATACGGATGGGCTGAGCATAGTGACGGAGTACAGGACTGGTGCAGACTTTTGGTGGATACTCTTCAGAAATATCAATTAAAAATTATTGATAAGACGGAATATTTAAGCAATGGAAGACGGGAGGACGAGATTAAGGACTGGCTGGAACATAGTACGGAGCCGGTTGAAACTTTCGTAATCTTAGATGACGGAGATTATGATTGGTACCGTCACGGGTATGATAAGTATTTGGTGAAGACTGATTTTTGTACCGGGGGACTCAGACAAAGACATGCAGAACAGGCAATTCATATTTTGAACAAAGTTCCGTTTTGGAAGTTTTGGAAACGTTGGAGATGATAGATTATTATCAGGACATCCATGGTCAATAAAATTTTTTAAAAAAAGATCTTGCCATATGGCGCCGAATGTGATAAAGTATAGAAGTCGCAGAAATGCGAGGGAAAAAGTCCCATCTTGAAATTAGAGATTTTTTGATGGTATTAATTTGTAGATGCAGTGATGTGCTTACAGATTTGCCCAGATAGCTCAGTCGGTAGAGCAGAGGACTGAAAATCCTCGTGTCGCTGGTTCGATTCCGGCTCTGGGCATTGTATGCGGGTGTAGTTCAATGGTAGAACTCCAGCCTTCCAAGCTGATCACGTGGGTTCGATTCCCATCACCCGCTTCGTAGAGAGGAATGTTTTTTGCATTCTTCTCTTTTTTTAATATAATGATGTTGAAACAAAGGGTATTTAAGCAAAATTAGATATCAGGGATTGAAAAATAGGAAAAAGGAGAAAGATGATGGATTATAATCAGTTGGCATTGGAAATGCATGAAAAGAATAAGGGAAAAATTGGTGTGTGTTCAAAAGTAGCTGTGAAAACAAGAGATGATCTTAGTACAGCCTATACACCGGGTGTTGCAGAACCTTGTCGTAAGATTCGGGATAACAGGGAAGAAGTGTATCGTTATACAGCAAAAGGCAATCTGGTTGCGGTAGTATCAGATGGAACGGCAGTATTGGGACTCGGAGATATCGGACCGGAGGCAGCAATGCCGGTTATGGAAGGAAAAGCATTGCTTTTTAAGGAATTTGCGGATATTGATGCATTTCCGATCTGTCTTGACACAAAGGATACAGAAGAAATCATAAAGACAGTGAAAAACATCGCTCCTTGCTTTGGCGGGATTAATCTTGAGGATATTTCTGCTCCGAGATGTTTTGAGATTGAAAAAAGATTAAAAGAAGAACTGGATATTCCGGTATTTCACGATGATCAGCATGGAACTGCCATTGTTGTGGCAGCAGGTCTTCTCAATGCCCTAAAATTCGTCGGAAAGAAGATGGAAGAAGCGGATATTGTAATTAATGGAGCAGGTTCTGCGGGAATTTCCATTTGCAAACTTCTCCTTCAGTTTGGTGCGGGAAATGTAGTACTGGTTGATCAAAAAGGAGCACTTTGTCCGGGTGAGGACTGGATGAATCCGGCACAGAAAGACATGGCAGAGATTACAAATAAGAACAGACAGACAGGACCTTTGGCAGAGATTATGAAGGGCAAGGATGTGCTGATCGGGGTTTCTGCTCCGAATATCGTAAGCGCTGAGATGGTTTCTACGATGGCTGATGATGCGATAATCTTCGCAATGGCTAATCCGACTCCTGAAATTATGCCGGATGAAGCTAAAAAAGGCGGAGCAAGAGTTGTTGCCACAGGACGTTCAGATTTTCCGAATCAGATTAACAATGTACTTGTTTTCCCGGGAATTTTCAGGGGAGCATTAGACGCAAGAGCAGGTCAAATTACAGAGGAAATGAAGATGGCAGCGGCAAGAGCAATCGCAGGAATCATCAGCGATGATGAACTGAATGAGGAATATATTATTCCTGGAGCTTTTGATGAGAGAGTGTGCAAGGCAGTGGCAGAGGCGGTAGCGGAAGAAAGCCGTCATTCCTAAATAAAAATTAAATACGTTTAAAAAGATGGAAAGTTTACCTATGTATCATATTTTTGTGATATAATGCAAGAAAAAAGAGCTGAGGAGAATTCAATGAAAACAAGTGGAATTTTGTTACCAATTTTTAGTTTGCCATCGTCTTACGGAATCGGATGCTTTTCGAAAGAAGCATATGATTTTGTGGATTTTTTGTCGGAAGCCGGACAACAGTATTGGCAGATTCTACCATTAGGGACGATTGGTGCGGGGAATTCTCCTTATCTTTCATTTTCCAGTTATGCAGGAAGCACTTATTACATAGACTTAGAGCAGCTTCAGGAAGATGGGCTGCTGACAGAGAGTGAGCTTGCTGATTATAAAGAGGAAAATACAGGGAAAGTAGATTACGAGACAGTCAGAGCGAGTCGCCGTAAGCTGCTTCGAAAAGCATATTTCAGATTTTTCCCGATGAAGGATTATGAAGAGTTTAAAGAGAAGAATGATCCGTGGCTGAGTGAATATGTGCGTTATATGAAGAAGCGTAAGAAGGACAGCGGAGGTTATTTCAGATTTTGTCAGTATTATTTCCAGAAGCAGTGGCTTGCACTGAAAGCATATGCCAATCAAAAAGGAATTAAGATCATAGGAGATCTGCCGTTTTATGTGGCACTGGAAGGAACAGCATTTGAGCATCATAAAGAATTATTCAAGGTTAATGAAGAAGGCGAACCGAAGGTTGTAGGAGGATGTCCTCCGGATGCGTTTGCAGAGGACGGACAGGTTTGGTCTAATCCAGTCTATGACTGGGAGTATCACAAAGAAACGGGATATGACTGGTGGATGAACCGCCTGGGCTATAACTTCTTATTATATGATGTGCTGCGTTTGGATCATTTCAGAGGGTTTGATGAATATTTTGAGATCCCTGCTGAAGACGAGACAGCAGTGAACGGACACTGGGAGAAGGGTCCGGGACAGGACTTCTTTGAAGTGATGAGAGAAAAACTGGGAGATAAAGAAGTCATTGCGGAGGATCTTGGATTTCTGACTCCAAGTGTATTCAAACTTCTGGAGGATACCGGTTATCCGGGTATGAAGGTTCTTGAGTTTGCCTTCGGAGCATGGGATGACAGTATTTATCTTCCGCATAAATATGAAGAGAATTGTGTGGTATACACAGGAACCCACGATAATGATACTGTCGCCGGGTGGTACGAGACAATGCCGGAAGAGGACAAGACATTTTTAGAACATTATCTTTCACACAGTACCATTGAGCGCACAGGACAGATACATCTTGATTTGATATCACTGGCATTGGAGAGTCGGGGCAACACCGTCATTATACCTTTGCAGGATTATCTTGGGCTTGGAAGTGAGGCAAGAATTAATACTCCTTCAACGGTTGGAGATAACTGGGAATGGCGAGTAAAAGAAGAACAGTTAGATGATGAATTAAAAGAACTGATTCGAAACCTGACTGTCAAATATCGAACAATTTCAGAGACAAATTGCAAACGGGAAACTCTGGAAAAGGAAAAAGAAGAAACAAAATAAGTTATATTATATCTGGTATAGAAAGTACCGCGGCAAAGCATTACAGAAAGCATTGTCCGCGGTATTTTTTGGTAAAGCACAGGAAAAAAACCAAGGTTTTTTCTTGCCTTTTTACTGTTCGGGTGCTATAGTACGAGATGGATGGTATTCTTGAAAGAAATCATACCGACAGACAACTGGAACATCACCACATGAAAGTAGGTGATACTGTATGAAAGTAGGATTTATCGGAGCCGGAAAAGTAGGCTGCTCTCTTGGAGATTACTTTATACATCATAACATACCCATAGCCGGGTTTTACAGCCGCACACAAGCACATGTATGTGAAGCGGAAAAGCAAGAACAAAGAAGTTATGTAACATCGATTGATAAATTATTAACGATAAGTGATGTTCTGTTTTTAACGGTACCGGACGATTCCATCGAGGAAGTCTGGGAACAGGTCAAAGCCTTTCCTGTAGAGGGAAAGTATATCTGTCATTGCAGCGGATCATTAAGTTCTGCTGTTCTTTCTGGGATTGAAGAAGCCGGAGCATACGGCTATTCTATTCATCCAATGTTTCCATTTAAAAGTAAAAAAACTGCATATGAAGACCTTAGTCAGGCATTGTTTACCATAGAAGGCGATGAAGAACATGAGAAGCCTTTGAGAGAACTGTTGTCATTATGCGGCAATCCGGTAGTCAGCATCCAAAAAGAGGATAAACCGAAGTACCATGCGGCGGCAGTGTTTGCTTCAAATTTAATGGTCGGGCTTATGAGACAGTCTGTAAATCTGCTGAAAGAATGTGGATTTGATGAGCAGGAAGCTCTTCGGGCATTAAAACCGTTAGCAGTACAGAATCTTGAGAATATTTTTGAAGCAGGGACGGATGCGGCGCTGACAGGACCGGTTGAACGTCATGATGTGGAGACTGTGAAAAAGCACCTGAAAGTTCTCGGAGAGGAAGAGCACAGTACATATTGCGCTCTCACGAAAGAGATTATAAAGATTGCCGAGAAACGACATCCTGAAACTGATTATGCAGATATGAAACAGGTATTGGAGGAAGAAAAATGAAGGTTACGGTAAGTACATTACAGAAAATGAAAGATAACGGAGAAAGAATTTCTATGCTGACTGCATATGATTATTCCACAGCTAAGCTGTTTGATGAGAGCGGGATTCATACAATGTTAGTCGGAGATTCCCTGGGAATGACCATGCTTGGCTACGATTCCACAATTCCGGTTACTGTAGAAGATATGATTCATCACGGCGCAGCGGTTGTACGAGGCGCAAAAGAGGCTTTAATTGTAGTAGATATGCCGTTTTTATCTTATCATACTTCAGTGTATGATGCGGTTGTTAACGCAGGAAGAATTATGAAGGAAACGGGATGTACTGCAGTAAAATTAGAAGGCGGAAAAGATGTTTGTCCGCAGATTGAAGCGATTGTAAAGGCACAGATTCCTGTATGCGCACATATCGGTCTGACTCCTCAGTCTGTAAATGCATTTGGCGGATTTAGAGTTCAGGGAAAAAGTGAGGAAGCAGCGAAGGAATTAATCGAAGCAGCTCTGGCAGTGGAAAAAGCAGGAGCGTTTATGGTAGTGCTGGAAGGTATTCCGGCAAAATTAGCATCTATTATTACATCCAAACTACATATTCCTACCATTGGAATCGGAGCCGGAGCAGACTGTGACGGACAGGTTCTGGTATACCAGGACATGCTCGCAATGTATGGTAATTTTGTTCCGAAATTTGTAAAACAGTTTGCACAGGTTGGAGAAGTTATGAAAGGTGCAGTCGCAGATTATATGAAAGAAGTTCAGGAAGGAACATTTCCAGCAAAAGAACATACCTATGCCATTGATGACGATATTATAGAGAAGTTATACTAAAACGAGGAGACGGATTATGAAAATTGTAAACACAATCAAAGAAGTAAGAGAACAAGTGAAAGAATGGAAAAAACAAGGGTTGAGTGTCGGACTGGTTCCAACAATGGGATACCTTCACGAAGGACATCAGAGTCTTATGGAAGCTGCAAGAAAAAATAATGACCGGGTTGTAGTGAGTATTTTCGTCAATCCGATGCAGTTTGGGCCGACAGAAGATCTTGCTGAATATCCGAGAGATCTGGAACATGACGCTCAACTGTGTGAAAAAACAGGAGTAGATCTGATTTTTCATCCGGAACCGGAAGAAATGTATGCCGGAGATTTCTGTTCTTTTGTGGATATGACAGGACTGACAGAAGGTTTATGTGGAAAAACAAGACCAATACATTTCCGTGGAGTTTGTACGGTCGTAAATAAGCTGTTCAATATCGTGACACCGGATTGTGCATATTTCGGACAAAAAGACGGTCAGCAGCTGGCAGTAATCAAACGTATGGTTCGTGACCTCAATATGGATATTGAGATCGTTGGCTGTCCGATTGTGAGAGAAGCAGATGGTTTGGCAAAGAGTTCCAGAAATACATATTTGTCTCCGGAAGAAAGAAAAGCAGCGCTGATTCTTTCAAAGACCATAAAGCTCGGTCAGGAACTTGCCAAAACAGAAAAGGATGCCGCTAAGGTCATTCAGGCGATGAAAGAGAATATTGAGACAGAGCCTCTTGCGGTCATTGATTATGTCGAAGCTGTGGATGCAATTTCCATGGCTCCGACAGATACGTTGGACGGGGAATGTATGCTTGCTATGGCAGTTTACATCGGAAAGACAAGATTAATTGACAATACATTGATAAATCAGTAGTAATAAGGAGAAAATCAGAAAAATGAACATTAGCATGTTAAAAGGAAAGATTCACAGAGCAACTGTAAAGCAGGCAGAACTTGATTATGTAGGAAGTATCACCGTAGACCCGGTATTGCTGGAGGCAGCGGGCATTTTGGAATACGAACATGTACATATTGTAGATGTGAATAACGGAAGCCGTTTTGAGACTTATACAATTCCGGGAGAGGCAGGAAGCGGAATGATCTGTCTGAATGGTCCGGCGGCAAGATGTGTGGCAACCGGGGATAAAATTATTATTATAGCTTATGCGGATATGACTCCGGAAGAAGCGAAAATTTTTGAGCCAAAGGTTGTATTTGTTGATGACGAGAACCAGATTTCACGCTGTACAAACTATGAGAGACACGGACGATTGGAAGATATGTAGGAGAAGGTCATGTTAAAAGGAAAAACGATTGTACTGGGAGTGACGGGAAGTGTTGCCGCTTATAAGATGGCTAACGTTGCCAGTATGCTGGTAAAACGGGGATGTGAAGTGCATGTCATTATGACAAAAAATGCAACTAATTTCATCAATCCGATTGCATTTGAGAGTCTGACCAATACAAAATGTTTAGTTGATACATTTGATCGGAATTTTCAATTTCATGTAGCACATATTTCTCTGACAGATAAAGCGGACGCCATGCTGATTGCGCCGGCATCTGCAAACATTATTGGAAAAATTGCAGGGGGGATTGCAGATGATATGCTTTCCACGACCGTTATGGCATGTAATAAACCGGTGTTGATTGCACCGGCTATGAATACGAAGATGTATACCAATCCGATTTTGCAGGATAATCTTGAAAAACTCCGCAGTTTCGGATATGAGATTATTGAACCGGCAACCGGGCATCTGGCATGTGGAACGACAGGAGCGGGGAAGATGCCGTCAGAAGAAGTGCTGATTGCACATTTGGAACGTCAGATCGCAAAGGAAAAAGATCTGACCGGAAAAAAAGTTTTGGTAACTGCCGGACCGACCATAGAATCGATTGATCCGGTTCGCTATATTTCCAATCATTCTTCCGGGAAAATGGGGTATGCTATTGCAAAAGCGGCTATGCTCCGCGGGGCAGACGTTACTCTTGTATCCGGCAAGACTTCCATTGAGCCGCCGATGTTCGTAGATGTGGTAGATATTACCAGCGCCGGGGACATGTATCGGGAAGTAATGAATCGCAGTCATGAACAGGACATTATTATAAAAGCTGCAGCCGTGGCAGATTACACTCCGGCAGATGTCAGTGATGAGAAAGTCAAGAAAAAAGACGGAGATTTATCAATTCCGCTGATTCGGACAAAAGATATTCTGAAATCCTTGGGAGAGAATCGAAGAGACGGACAGTTTTTGTGCGGATTTTCTATGGAAACACAGAATATGCTGGAAAATTCCAGAGCAAAACTTCAGAAAAAGAAGATTGACTTAATTGTTGCCAATAACTTAAAAGAGGAAGGTGCAGGATTCCATACAGATACGAATGTTGTCACATTCATAACTCAGGAAGAAGAGAAACAGCTGCCAATCATGTCCAAAGATGAAGTGGCAGATGCTCTCCTTGATTTTATCCGATGTGAAATGGATTCATGATTCTAAAAAATTAATAAAATATTGATCAATTTCTGTTTTCTTTTGGCTCCTATGATATAATAGTTTCATAGAAATTTAAATATAAGGGAGCGAAATCAGGATGAAAACAGTGAATAAAGTTCGATTAATTTATTTGCCGGCGATTGTACTACCGATCCTTGTGATGATAGTATCAATCGCTGCTTTGGGTGTAGGGTATATGCGCATTAACAATGCGGATATTTCTTCCGGTGCATTTGAACGTTTCGTAAATCCCTTGAATACCATGAATAACCAGACCCGGGAGATCTATAAAGAAGTAGAAAAGAATATCCTGGTCAATTCAGAGATCTTTGAGGATCAGGAATATCTGGAGGAATTGAACAGTCGTTTAAAGAAAAAGGATTCGTATCTGATTGTTCGCAAGAATCAAAAGATTGTATATCAGGGAAAAGCCCAGGTAGAACTGGAACTGATCGAAAAACTTCCTCAATATGGAAATAAAGACAGCGATCAGGACAGAGGATTTTTTGTCAGCCGGCCGGGGAACTATCTGGTAAAACAGCAGGATTTCAGATATACGGACGGGGGAAGAGGATCTGTGTTTCTTATGACGGATCTTGGAACCGTTCTTCCGCATTACCGGAATATATTTACGCAGTTATTTTTTGCAGTGGTTGGAGTTCTTATTTTGACCAGCACCTATTTATCATGGTTTATGTATAAAGAATTCATCGGCCCGATCCGGCAGCTAAAGGCTGGTGCTGAGCGAATCAAAGACGGAAATCTGGACAATGATGTTGTAATTAACAGCGGAGGGGAAGAAATCAGAGATTTGTGTACTTCTTTCAATGAGATGCGGGCAGAATTAAAAGATTCCATCGATGCAAGAATTATTTATGAGAAACAGAATCGAGATTTGATCAGTAATATTTCCCATGACTTAAAGACCCCGATTACGGCGATTAAAGGATATGTGGAGGGGATTATGGACGGTGTGGCAGACACGCCGGAGAAAATTGACCGCTACATTAAAACTATCTATAATAAAGCCAATGATATGGATGTGTTAATTAATGAATTGTCACTGTACTCTAAGATTGATTCCAATACGATTCCTTACAATTTCGACAGAATCAATATCAATGCCTATTTTAAAGATTGTGTGGATGAGATCGGAGCCGATCTGGAACAGAGAGGAATGCTGTTTTCTTATCGGAATTATTGCTCCTCTGATGTTATGGTTACAGCCGATCCGGAACAGCTGAAACGTGTGATTAATAACATTATTAATAATGCATGTAAATATAATAATAAAGCAAAGGGAAAAGTGAGTATTACGTTGACTGAATTTGATCGGAAGGTGCAAGTTGAGATCAAGGATAATGGAATCGGAATTTCCAAAGAAGATCTGCCTCATATTTTCCGGAGGACTTATCGGGCAGATATGTCAAGAAATTCTGCCGGAGGAAGCGGACTCGGATTATCGATTTGTAAGAAGATTATAGAAGAACATGGAGGAGAAATCTGGGCAGAGAGTAAGCTGCGTGCCGGAACAACCATATTCTTCACACTAAATAAAGTATTGGATCAGTCAAAGGAGAAGAAACATGAGTAAAGTATTAATTGTAGAAGATGAACTGGCGATTGCAGAACTGGAAAAAGATTATCTGGAACTGAGTTCTTTTGAAGTTGAGATTGAGACCAATGGGGAAAAAGGGCTTGAGATGGCATTAAAAAATGATTATGATATGATCATCTTAGATATTATGCTGCCGGGCGTGGATGGATTTGAGATTTGCAGACAGATCCGGGAAGTAAAAGAAATTCCGGTATTGATGGTATCTGCAAGAAAAGAAGATATTGATAAAATAAGAGGTCTGGGTCTTGGAGCCGATGATTATATTACGAAGCCATTTAGCCCAAGTGAACTGGTTGCCCGGGTAAAGGCACATTTAAACCGCTATCACCGACTGGTAAATAACCAGATGGAGGCAAATGATATTATTGAAATTCGAGGGTTAAAGATCGACAAGACCGCCCGCAGAGTTTACCTTAATGATGAGGAAAAGACTCTGACGACAAAAGAATTTGATCTTCTGACCTTTTTGGCGGGACATCCAAACCGGGTATTTACGAAAGAAGAATTATTTAACAAGATCTGGGATATGGAGTCTCTCGGAGATATTGCTACAGTTACGGTGCATATTAAGAAAATCAGGGAAAAAATTGAAGCAGATACTTCCAAACCGCAGTATATTGAGACAATCTGGGGTGTGGGCTATCGGTTTAAAATGTAGGAGAAGTTATGAGAAGAAAAAAGAGGATATCGATTCTATATCAGGATGATCAGATTGTAGTATGTGAAAAACCAAAAGGAATTCCGGTTTCCAGTGATAAAACCGGAGATCTGGATTTGTTTCATCAATTAAAGAATCAACTATTTTTGGAGGAAGGGAAGGCAGAAGAACCACAGCTTTACCTTGTCCATCGTCTGGATCGCCCGGTAGGCGGCGTGATGGTCTTTGCAAGAACCAAACACAGTGCGGCTGTTTTGGGAGAACAGATCCGAAATCATGAATTTGAAAAAGATTATCAGGCAGTATTGACCGGATGGCTTCCACAAGAAGAGGGAACTTTTCGTGATTATTTGCAAAAGGATACAAAGAATAATATTTCTTGTGTGGTGGCAGAAGGAACTGAGGGAGCAAAAGAAGCGGTTCTGGATTACGAAGTGATTGATATGATGGAGGATGACCAAGGGAAGTATACCTACTGTCTGATTCATTTAAGGACAGGGCGCCATCATCAGATTCGGGTGCAGACATCTTCCAGAGGATTCGGAATCTGGGGAGATACGAAATACAATCCTTTGTATCAGAAGACAAAAAAGAAGTATCGGGAGATAGGATTGTTTGCGTCAAGAATCGCTTTTCGTCATCCTACCACGAACGAAAAGTTAAGTTTTAAACAAGAACCGTCAGGAGAGGCGTTTGATTTGCTGGAGATGACCCAGTAGCAGGAGAGATTATGAAATTTAGACCTTGTATTGATATTCACAACGGAAAAGTAAAACAGATTGTAGGGGGAAGTCTTGCAGATCATGGAGACTTTGCCGAAGAAAACTTTGTATCTGACCATGATGGAGCATTTTACGGAAAACTTTACCGGGACCATCATCTGTCGGGAGGGCATATCATTATGCTTAATTCCAGAGATTCAGAGTTTTATGAACAGGATAAAGTACAGGCGCTGAAGGCTTTGAAGGCATTTCCGGGAGGGCTTCAGATAGGCGGCGGAATTACCGGAGAGAATGCAGCAGAGTTTGTGGAAAATGGAGCTTCTCATGTGATTGTGACATCCTATGTCTTTGTGGACGGACAGATTCGGTATGATCGGCTGCAAGAGTTAAAAGATGCAGTTGGAAGAGAGCATCTGGTATTGGATTTAAGCTGCCGCAAAAAAGATGGAGCTTATTACGTGACCACAGATCGCTGGCAGAAGTTTACAAAGGAAGAACTGACACCGGAACTTTTGAAATCTCTGGAAAACTGGTGTGCAGAATTTTTGGTTCATGGTGTGGATGTTGAGGGAAAATCTCAGGGAATTGACCGGGAGCTTGTAAAACTGTTGGCACAGTATGAGGGTAATCCGATCACTTATGCCGGAGGTGTAAGAAATTTTGACGATTTGGGTATATTAAAGATGTATGGGAAAAACAGGATTGATGTGACCATTGGAAGTGCTCTGGATTTGTTTGGAGGTCCGATGAAATTTGCTGAGGTTTTATCTCAGCTGTAACAGACAATCTAAGGAGGGAGAGAAAGATGAAACTATTATATGAAGCCAGTAATTTTACGATACAAGTACATTGGGTCGTTCCTTTTGCCATTCTTGGAATCATAGGACTTTTGTTGATTCTGTTTGCGAAAAAACCTTTTTTTAAGCTGTTATCTGCCGTGTGTCTGGTAATTTGCGCTATAGCGGCATTACGCTTTGCTTTTGGATATATGCAGATAATTCACACTTATAAACAGGGGAATTATAAGAGTATTGAGGGATATGTAGAAAACTTTGTTCCGGCATCTTCCGGAGGAGAAGATCAGGAAGATATGGAGCAGGAAAGCTTTGATATCAAAGGCGTACATTTTTCTTATGGAGACCGTTTTATTAAAAAATTCGGATATCATCAGCCGTCGACACAGGGAGGGTTTATTAAGAAAGATGGGCAGTACATGCGAATCGGATATATTGAGACAGACAATGGAAATGTAATTGTAAAAATAGAAAAACGACAAAAACGAAAATAATAAGATTTAGGATATAAAACACACTCTTTCGGATGGTGAAGAAAGAGTGTGTTTTATTTTTTGTATAGATTTATGATAATTTACCTGATTTACTGCAAGATAAAGATACAGAACGTTTGATTGTCTGTACAGCAACCTTATTTGTATATTTGGCAGCAGTTGCAGAGGCGGTCGCGGTAGAACCATGTTTTCTTGCAGATTTGCGTTTAACTTTCCAGTTAGAGTTTTGGCAATGCACAGACACTGTAGATTTTATACATTTAGAGGACATACCATTATAGGTGAAGGTACCAGATACAGTAATTGTTAAAATGGTTTTTCCGGAACGACTTTTGTATGTAGATGTCTTGTGTCCGTATCTTATGGAAGTTGGCGAAAATAATCTGGATGATGATCCCCTGATCTGTTCTTCGATATAACTTCCGTCCTTGAAAGTTCTTAATATATAAGTTTTCTTTGTTTTAGCAGCTGATACAAAATTATTAGAATTTGAAATCAGAAAGATAGATAAAATTATAATAATTAATTTTTTCATTTTGTTTCATCGCCTTTGTAGGGTGCAGAGTCTTCAAAAATTTCTGTGGTTTCATGAATAATTAAAGTATCTTTAGAATCCAAATAGGATTTATAAACTAAGACACCTTGATAGATTGTAAATATCAAAAAAATTCCTATAATCACAATGATACCAATACGAATATAATTTGATTTTTTCATATGAGATAGTTGATAGCTGTCTTCAACATTCTGAAAGTAATTTTCTACAACATCTTTTGGTGTTCCGATTGCATCGAGCATCGCTTCATAAGAACTGTCAGGAAATTCTTCCAAATATGCATCAATCTCAGTTTGAAACTGTTTTAAATACTCTTTTTCACGCTTTCCATAAAAGGGAAACTGTTTTTTGACCTCTTTAAAAAAACGCTTCTGATAGTCGGTATGGTTATGTGGTTTCATCGTTTGTCCTTTCCCTCTTTTTGAGACATATCCCCGGAATAATCTAAAATTGATTGGATTCCGCCAATTACCTGTTGGTATTCCTTAAGCATCTGGTTTAGCTGATGAAAACCTTCCGGTTCCAAATGATAGTAAACACGTCTTCGATTTTGTTTTATGGTTGTCTCATAATTTGTAATATATCCTTCATTGATCATTCGATACAAAATTGGATACAGAGAAGAAACCTGCGACTTTATAATTCCGCCGGATTCTCTTTTCAAAATTTGAGTCAACTGGTATCCATAACAATCGTGTTTCGCTAGAATACTAAGGATCAGCATATCCAATTTGCAGAGGTTATTACGATTGGCCATATTGCTAAGTTCCTTTCAATTACATGCTTATGTTAATAAAAAATATGTTTTTCGTCAATAGCATATTGACAAATATATTTTTATAAAATATAATTGGTGTGTAAAAAAGATAAAGGAAAGTTTTTTTACTAAAGA
>OBYP01001169.1_pt1 | contig 14539 bp, 19 predicted proteins | sample 1501461 | NCBI WGS metagenome assembly OBYP01 (sample SAMEA2580201, study PRJEB22360) | human gut metagenome | biome: human gut; feature: human-associated habitat; material: faeces | place: Denmark | collected 2008/2010 | reverse complement strand
TACACAACAAAAGCAAAAAGAGGGATGCGAAAAAACTCAATCGAGTTTTTTCACATCCCCTTTTGTTTCTTATATATCTTTAAATAGTTCATATAATTTGGGCGGCAGCGCCTCAATCAGCTGATCTGCCAGCTGCTGCGGAAAAAAATGTTCTCTCACCCTGAATAAACTCAAACTTTTTTGTGAGCCCTTCACGGAGCGTAAGACTCACTCCCATCTGTCTAAAAGATTTCTGCGCCAATTTATCAAAATTCCAGTTGACCAGATCATATTTATCCTTAAAATGCCGGTAAAACGTTGGACGGGTCACACCGCACTGGTCTACGATCTGCTTTACTGTAATTTTATCTATGGAATCATGTTCCAATAATTCCTTCATTGCATCTGCCAGCCTGTATTTCATCTTGTCTGATGCGACCATTGCTTCATCCTGCCTTTCCACAACATAACAAAAACTTCCGAATAATTTTATTTTATATCACCCGGAAGTTTTTTGCAATTCTCTTATGCTGCGCTGTGGTCTTTCTTTCCTTCTGCCAGAGCTTCATATTCTTTTAATTTCTTCTTTGCCTCCTGTGTCAGATTTTTTGGAACCTTGATCTGTACTACTGCGTACTGATCTCCTTTTTGTGAAGGGTTTTTCATAGAGACAATTCCTTTTCCCCGAAGCCTGATTTTTGATCCGGACTGAGTACCTTCTCGAATTTTACAAATTACATTCCCGTATAATGTCTGAATCAATACCTCGCCGCCAAATACGGCTGTGGTAAATGGAATCTCTGCGGTTGTATATATATCCATTCCCTTTCTCTCAAATCCTGCTTTTTCACCGACTGTTACCTGAAGCAAAAGGTCTCCTGCCTCTTCTCCTCCTGTTCCCGGCTGTCCTTTCCCCCGAAGTCTTATAATTTTTCCGGTATCAATTCCCGCCGGAATCTGAATCTTTAAGGTTATGGTTTTTCCTGTCTCATCTTTTAAATGAATTAATTTTTCTCCACCGTACACGGCCTCATCAAAACTTATATCAATATCTGCTGTAATATCTGAACCTTTTTGCCTGAACTCCTCTTGTCGAAACCCATCCTGATAAAATCCCGTACGGTGAAATCCCCGGTTTCCAAAAATATCTCCAAATATGTCTCCAAACATACCATCCATATCATCATAACTAAAATGAGATTGCTGATAATCCCTATTCTGATTTTTATAAAAATCAGATTCCGATCCGGTGCCATCAAAGGCAGCATATCCATAGCGGTCATATACTTTCCTTTTCTCAGGATCACTTAAAATATTATATGCGTCTGTAACTTCTTTAAAATTCTGTTCTGCCTGTTGATTTCCCGGATTCATGTCCGGATGATATTTTTTTGCAAGTTTGCGATACGCCTTTTTTATTGTACTATCATCTGCATTCCGGCTGATCCCCAGAACGTCATAACAATCTTTCTTTGCTGCCATCTCTCTCACCTTCTTTTTCCTTTTTCTTGTTAAAAGGGAATGTGATTTACACATTCCCTAAAAAAATTCTATTAGCCTTCGATTGTAACATAGCGTTTTTCTTCTGTTTTCTTTTCCTCGTCCTTTTTCGGAATATCCAATAACAGAATACCATTTTCAAATTTTGCATGAATATCTTCTTCTGTCACATTCTTTCCTACATAAAAGCTTCGGCTCATATTTCCTGTGTAACGCTCGCGGCGCAGATATTTTCCATCTTTGTCTTTTTGATCATTGTTAATATTCTTTGCCGCACTGATTATCAAATATCCGTCTTTTAGCTCCGCCTTTACTTCATCTTTTGCAAATCCCGGAAGATCAATAGATACTTCATAATCATGATCTTTTTCCCTTACATCTGTTTTCATCAAATTTGCACTATTTTTTCCGTACAATTTTTTATCAATGTTCGGAAAGGAAAAATCCATCCAATCACTCAATAAGTTCTCTCCAAAAATACTAGGCATCATCATAAATCATCACTCCTTCTATATCTGTTCTATTTGTTCTCTTTGTTATACTTGTACTATAACACCCATAATTCACAATGTCAACCCTATTTTACAAATTTTTTTGCGCTCCTTATTGTAAACTAATATTCTATTTAGGTTGACATTTTGTGTTTGTTTTGATAATCTTTTAATCATACTTTTAACAAAAACGGAGGTAATTTTCATAATGTTTTATATACCGAACCCTGACAAAGATCCAATGCTTTCCCGCCGGGAGGCAATCAACCTTTTAAACATTCCGGACGGGGAAATAGATTCACTGATCCAATATGCCGGTTTCTTTCGAAAAAAATATAAAGGAAATCATGTCAGCATTCATCTGCTCACAAACGTAAGAAGCGGCAACTGCTCTCAGGACTGTTCTTATTGTTCCCAGTCCTGCCAATCTCATGCTGACATCGAGAAATACCGATGGGTAGATGATAAAAAATTGTATGAAGACCATGCTTTTGTTCATGATCATTCATTATCCAGACACTGTATCGGTTTGAGCGGAATTCGTTTTACAGATGAAGATATTGAAAGACTTGCAGAAAAAATCCGTAAAATGAAATCCGACGGAACACATATCTGCTGCTCCATCGGATTTTTGACTGAAAAACAGGCTCTCATTTTAAAAGACACCGGTTTAGATCGTATCAATCACAATCTAAATACCGGTCGTTTGTATTATCCTAAAATTTGCTCTACACATACATATGAACAGCGAATTGAAAACATCCGCATGCTCAAAGACCTGGGATACGAAATCTGCAGCGGTGGAATTGTCGGTATGGGAGAAAGCTGTGAAGACCTGGTAGATATGCTGCTGGATCTCCGTGAAATTCAGCCTGAGGCACTGCCAATCAATTTTCTTCTTCCGATTCCGGGAACTTCTCTGGAAAAAACTGATACTTCCATTCTTACACCGGAATATTGCCTGAAAGTATTATGTCTCGCCAGACTCATGGTTCCAAAATCAGATATTCGCTGTGCAGCCGGACGGGAAGTTTATTTTAAAGGTCGTGAAAAAGAACTTCTGACCGTTGCCAACTCAATTTTCGCTTCCGGATATCTAACTGCTCAGGGACAGAATATTACCGATACAATACAAACAATCACGGATGCCGGATTCACTTGCGCAGTTGAATCTGACTGATATCTTTTTAGAGGGATGTCTTCATCCAGATATGAGGACATCCCTCTTCTTCCTCAATATCCCCATAGGGATGGTATCCAATCTTTTCATAAAAGGCACTTGCCTGACACTGGGCATGGAGTTTCATGACTCTGGCACCTTTTGAAGCCGCATATTTTTCTGCTTCTTTTACAACTTTTTCACCGATGTGTTTCCCTCTTTGCTCCTTTAACACCGCAAGTCTTCCCAAAATATACTCTCCGGGTTTCTCACTTGGGAATATACGGCAAACTCCTGCCGGACACCCCTTATCATCATATAATACCAGATGAACGGCAGAATCATCTAACTCGTCCAATTCATTTTGAAATCCCTGTTCCATAATAAAGACCGTTTCCCGAATCTTCCACGCATCCCGAGGAAGACCATTTTCACTGATTTTTATAATCATCTGACTCACCTGTTTTGTTTCCTTCATGCTGTTTCATTGTTAGTGTTATATAGTTTTTCCATCCGCCATACTGAGAAATTTCTTTCATGCCTTTAACCAATTCGGGTTCCCCGATTACCCCCAGAACGATTTCCCCATTTTCTAATGCTACTTTCCCGATGGAAAGACCTTCCGGTTCCTGTTCTAATACTTTTGCCAGACCTTCATATGGAACCTGCCACACTTCTACCTCAACTTTGACAGCTTTCTCATCTTCCGGGCTCACACGTATCATGGCAGGATTTTTATCATGAATACTCCAAAGCCGATAACTCTTCTGAGTTTTTGTCTCTTCCAAAAATTTTGCATCTACTGCCAGTAAATTCTTTTCCAATTCAAATCCTCTCATCAGAGTTCCATTTACCGCTAATTTCACACCATCCATATTGAACCTCCTGTTTTTTATTACACGAAGATTTCATTCTCAGCTCTTCGATCATAATTCTTCTCTAACATTTTTACATGGGATAAAAATGCCTCGTCCTCAAAATATTTCGCATTCACCGGACAAGTTTTTACACATGCCTGACATTTGATACAAATCCCTGATACCGCCTTTGGATCTTCAAACTCTATAGATCCCATCGGACATGCCCCGGCACATTGCTTACAATCGGTACACTCCGCTGTTGTCTTTGGTTTTGCTTTTAAAAAAACCGCAGGAGTTCCATCAATGCCAAGAGGCGTATAATATGCCGGAATCGGTTCAATTCCTTTTACTGTAACCGGCACTTTAAGATTCATCCCGGATTGAATTTTATCTGCCGTCTGTTCCGCCAGCAATATCATCTGGTTTATATCCTCCTGATTTGGACGCCCTGCAGCCAGTCGGTCTGAAAAAGCATGCTCTGACACAAATGCTCCCGCTGTCACTGTATGAAATTCATTTTCCTCCAGTTCATTACGCAATTCTATCAATGCGTTATCATAACTCCGATTGCCAAAAGTGACAATCGACACCGCCAATGCCCCATTGCCGTGAAAAAGCGATTGGACAGTGGGAAGTATTTTATTGGGCACTCTTCCCGCATAGACCGGAACACCGAACACGACCAGCTGGTTTTCCTCAAATTCATACTCTTTCTGACGATCTTTTGGCAACGTAAAATCAATCGTTTCCCTCTTGGCTTGAAATCTTTCTGCCAGACAGTCTGCAACCGTTTCCACTACTTTTTTCGTATTTCCCGTGGGACTAAAATACACCGCTTTTACAATCTTTATATTTTCCATTTTATCTCCTCTGTCTGATTTATTCAGATCTCTGTTTCATCCAGTTCCACAGTTCTTCTTCGTTAAAAATATGACTCTCCCGCTCTGATCCTTTAAAAAATCCACTGTTTCTTCCTGTCTTATTTCCCGGACAGATTGAAACCATATATTTCAGGCAGAACACAAAATCCTTGGATTCCATAACTGTAAAAGGATGCTGCTCTGCTATGTAAATCTGAACATCTCCCTTCTGAAAGTCCGGATAGACACCTTGAAATCCTTCCTGCTTTAACTTTGCCTGCGCTTCTGCTCTTATTTCCCGGATTTCACGGTTTCTCTGTTCTCCGTAATCCCGAACCCCGTACTCCAAAGAAGCCTCTTTTAGTCTTTTTGTAATTAACTGATACAATGGCTGCCTCTCCGGCTCCAACAACATATATGCCAGCTTTTTCTTCATAAAAGCAAATGGGAGAAACCGATACCTTTTTACTGCTCTCTCATATACACGATCTTCAGCCTCTCTTGCCAGAGCCGCCATTGCCTGAATGGCTTCCTTCGAAGAACTACTTTCCTCACTCATTGGAGTCCTGCTCAGTGGCGACCAATACAGCAGCGGCTGGAACCCAATCAACGGCAGCAAATCTGATTCTTTTTTATTTACTGCCCTTTCAAGAAACATATCCTTTTCGCCAATGGTCACCAACATATAAACAATCTGACGCCATTGTTCTTCTCCTTTTACCCAAAAATGTCCAATCTTGTGATACTGATACAAAGACTGCCTGACACACGCTTTTTGAAACCACAATGTAAACGTATTTTCTGTGCCTTGTCTCACAATCAGCCCGAATCCTTCCTTACCTGTGACTATTTCTCCGGAGACAAATTCCTTCAAATCTCTGCGATATTCACCTTTTAGAGATCCTCCTTCAAATTCTAAATAACATTCTGCCATGTCACTCATGACAAACGGAATATAAAATTTTCCGTTTTCCTCATAAAAGTCAAATGTCTGATATTTAAAAAGATCTCTGAGTTTTTCCTGAACCTCCGGCTCAATACTTTCTGATTTTAATTCGTTGTTTTCCATACCGTCTTCTCTATCCTTATCTGCAAGTACACTATATTAACTAATCTTTTTCCACATTCATAGATGGGATAATCATGCTTTCCAATTCTCCGTAGTTTTCTCCTGCCACCTGAATTCCATTTTTCTTTAATAATGCGGCAGTAATTCCGTCTCCCTCCGTCAATGTCTTTGAAAAGGTTCCATCATAAACCATTCCACATCCACAGGATGGACTCCGCTCTTTCAGCACGGCAAGATTACACCCATATAACTTTGCCAATCTTAATGTCTCACTGGCACCTTTCTGATATTGTGCCGTTACATCTCTTCCATCTTTTGTGATTACCCTGTCTCCACATATTTCTGCAGGAATTCTTGGAGTAGGAAGACCACCCATAATCTCCGGACAGACAGGCACTATTTCATGTTCTTTTATCAGCTCCCGAACTCTCTGACAATCATTATTTTTCTGGTTATACTTGCAGTCTGCCCCCAACAGACAAGCACTTACCAATATCTTCATTATTGTATCCTCCAAATTTTTATTGCGTTTCAACAGTTCCCGGTAAACACATATGGCAAAACTTCACGGGCTGTTTCCGCCAATTTGTATATCTTTTCCGTGTTCGTCGGCCCCCGATCTGTCATCTTCCAATTTGGAAAAAACCTTGTTATATGAAGTACAATCTCCGGATTAACAGATGCAATCCACTGGGTCATACATCTTATTTCTTCCTCGGTGTCATTCTGTCCGGGAATAATCAAAGTTGTTAATTCCACATGGCACTGTCCTGCTACCTGCGCGATGAATTTCTTAACCACTTCTAAATCCCCTCTCAGAGATTTATAATATTCCTCTGTAAATCCCTTGAGATCGATATTTAACCCGTCCACCAACGGAAGAATTTCCCTGGCAATATTTTCAGTTACAGACCCATTAGTTACAACCACCGTTTTTAAATCTTTCTGCCTCAGCAGCTTCGCCGTATCCCGGACAAATTCATAGCTAATCAAGGGTTCATTGTAGGTAAAAGCCACACCGATATTCCCGTAAGGTCTTAAGGATTCCGCCTTCTCACAGACTTCCTCCGGCGTAACCGAAAAATAATTTACCTGACCTGCTCCCACCATAGAAATCTCATGGTTTTGACAAAAGGGACAGGATAGGTTGCATCCGTAACTCCCAAGAGACAATATTTTTGATCCGGGATAAAACATTTTTAGCGGCTTCTTTTCAATAGGGTCCAACGCTGCCGATGTGATTTTGCCGTAATTATCACAAATAATTTTTCCTCCGGTATTTTTTCTTCCCCGACATCGTCCAGTTTGTCCTTCATCCAGTTCACAGCCGTGCATACATACCTGACAAATCTGTTTCATTTCTATCACCTACCTGTGCCTTACAACTTCAAACCGCTCCATCCGAACATCTTGTTCATCCTCTCGGATTCCCGCTTTTTGTCTTGTAATTTCAATCTGTTGTTCTACTGTATCCACACCTTCAAGATTTGGTAAAAGCAGTCCCCGTTTCCTTCCTTTGGTAAGAATTAAACCATATTTTTTTACGTCTAACTGGTCTAATGATGTAACGACCTGTGCAGCTCCCAGAACGTCTACACTATACTCCAATTCCGGTAATTCTTCCGGTCTTATCTCCGGAAATCTTGGATCATCCATTCCTGCACTCACCGCATTTTGAATAATCTCCTCCGCAATAGAAGCTGTCGTGGCTGCAATGGTTCCAATACACCCGCGAAGTCTTCCTTCTTTTTTTAGCGAAACAAAAACTCCCGCTTTTTGTTTCAGCATTTCCTCCGGAAGCCCTTTTGGAACTTTGATCGGAATATGCTTTGGCATATATTCTTCCAATGCCTTTCTTGCCAATCTTACATACGGATCTTCCTGCGCTTTTTGCTCCGCCAGATAGCGATATTGTTTTTGCTGGTATTGTTCCTTGAAATTACGGCTTACGTCCTCACCTAAAACCTCATATGCACAGATTCCATATCCTACGCCAAACGGCCCTTCGTAGGATAACTTTTCTGCGGAAACCTTTGTCCTGTCCAGAGCCCCTGCCATAATCAGAAAAGCTCTCTGTCCGCACTCGCCCGCTCTCTGACAAAATTCCTCAGTAAAATCAAACAGTTTCCAAAAATCTCCCTGTCCCATTACTTCCATAATTCTCTTATCATACACAGGGCCTTCCTCTGACAGACCATATGGGCCATCTTCTTTCAAGCGATGAGACAAGTCTCCACTGGCAATAAAAACAGTTCTTGAATCCAGACGATCGGATGTTTCTTTTATATATTCCCCTAACGTATAATGATCTGCAAAGGATAATCCGGACAAGCCAACCCTAACTACCTTATAGTCCTGATACTCTTGATTGATAAAATACAGCGGAATCATTGCAGCATGATCCAGATGGTTATCCTTCTGTCCAAGCATTCCTGCCATAAATTCCTCTTCATCTGCCAAAAGACACAATTCCTGAACAAACGGTACATTGTAATCCGCATGAATTTTTACATTGGGAGCACCGAATTGGCTGAAATCACCATCTGCACTCTCTCCCGGAGAAATATGAAAATAATCTCCGTACATTACGGAATGTGGCGTAGCAATAACTATCGTATCCGGCTTTAATTCGGCGATCTTTTTTGCTGCTTTTTTATATGCCTGAATGGTATCTTTTATTTCCTGTTCCTCACCCCTGCCGACTTCCGGAATAATCAACGGTGGATGCGGAACCATAAACGCGCCAACAACTGCCATGGAATCACCCTCGCTTTCTAAATTTCTATGGTTCTAACTCCAACTTTATTATATCACGTATTACAAAAATGGTTCCTTTTTTCTTCGATGAATATTTAATATTTACTTCATCTATGATCCTCATAAACGCTATGTGCCACCACAGAGCCAATATTGATAATTGTCGCTGTTTCTGATTTTCTTAAAATCGGCAGTCTGCTGCTCTGATCAGTCGGAATACTTGCTCTGCTGTATTTGCCATATTCTTTTTCGCGGCTCCGGCATCCATAGCATCTTTCAGATCCATAGCTCCCGGTACAATGGCAAAATATGCATCAATCCCCTGAACATTGCATTCTTGTGCTCCATCAGTATAACTTCCTGCCAGTCCAATTACTTTAACACCATATTTCTTCGCCATTTTGGCAATTCCAACCGGCCCTTTTCCCATAGCCGTCTGATGATCCAGCCGCCCTTCTCCGGTAATTAAATAATCTGCATCTGCCAGTGCTTTTTCTATCTGAATCTCATTCAAAACAATATCTATTCCCGGTTCCAATACCCCGTTAAGATAGGAAAGAAAAGCAAACCCAAGCCCTCCTGCTGCACCTGCTCCGGGGGTATTTATATGATCATTTCCCATAACCTCTTTCGTCACTTTTGCAAACTTTCTGCAAAAGTCATCCAGTTTTTTTGTCATTTCGGTATCTGCTCCTTTTTGAGGTCCATATATAACGGAACAGCCATTTGGACCACAAGGCGGATTGATAACATCACAGGCAACTTTAAAATTACATTCCGATAACGCATCTGGCACTTTATCCAAATTTACTGAGAGGATATCATTGAGGGCTTTGCCTCCACGTCCTGCAATTTTACCTTCTGAGTCCAGAAATTCATATCCTAAAGCTTGCAGCATACCAATTCCTGCCGCACCGGCCATCTCAATGATCACTGTCTGTGATTCTCTCAGGTACCCATATTCACAGGAAACTTCTGTTCCCAAAGGTCCCTCGACCCTCTCGATTCGGATCCCGCCTTCCATGCCGGAAACCAACGCTCTGACTGTTCCTTCACCGCCATCTGCCAGTGGTTTCACTATGATATCTGCCGAGTCCTTTCCATAGACTCTGCGGATTCCCTCTTCAGCCGCCTTGCCAGCTTCAAAGGATGTAATGCTATCTTTTAACGAATCAATCGCAATTACAATTTTCATTTGCATCTTCAAAATCCTCCATCAACTTTTGCCTCAATTCTTTCGAAAACTCTTCTTTCGGTTCTTTAAATTCCATATGCTCATATAATTTGGATTTTCTGAAATCAAACATCTGATCTATGCAAGAGAGCAGTTCCTCTCTGATGGAATATATCTGATCCTGGTCCTTTTCTAACTCTGCCAGTTCAAGTCTTATTGAAATCTCATGGTATTTTCCCATCTCGAACCATCTGGCCAGTTCTTCCTGCTTTTCTATCACCAGACGTGCCCTTTTCATGTCCTTCTCCCTCGCTGCCAACTGATAGATTCCGTGCAGTACTGCGCTAAGAATCTGATAATCGGCAAACAATATTTCTTCATAAGCTTTGTATGCCTCATAGATTCTCCCAGTCTCACTGTAAATTTGAGCCTGTTTCCTTTTACGCTCAGGATTTTGTTCAGAGAAGTATTTTAAATATTTTTCTGCTTCATTATACTCTTTTTTTCTCATACAAAACCCATACAACGAATCAGCTGCACTGACCCGCAATTTTTCATTTTTGCTCTCCAACACCCGAATGTAAAGAGAATATAAGTATTCATCATATATTTCCTGATCTTCTACCTCTTTCACCAGACGATGTGCATCAAAAATAACAGCAATCTGCCAAATCAGCTGATCGCAATTAGGATACTTTGCAAGTTTCTTCTGTGCCCATGAAAAGGCTTGCTCATAGGACTTCTCTTTTAATTGCCGGTCTGCTTCTTTCACAATACTCTCGATCTCTTCTGTTGTTAATTCTTCATGGTAAGACAACAAAGTATCTAATGATATACCCAATAATCTTGCAATCGGTGCCAAAAGCATAATATCCGGAAATGAATTTCCATTTTCCCACTTATTGACTGCCGGAGCTGTTACCCCAAGTCGCCTCGCCATTTGTTCTTGCGTCAACTTTTTTTGCTTTCTATATTTTCGAATCGTTTCACCTAACTGCATATTACACACTCCTTTGCTTTGTTCCCTATGTTATCTTTATCATAGCAGACGTTCGCACATACTCACAATTGAATGTAAATTAAATTGTATTCATGAAAATTAACCAGAATATGTTTTAAAATATTTTAAACACTCCAACTTATTCAATCTCTGAAGATCTGAAATTATTCTGATTTTTTCTTAAAACTTATGTTATAATGACGAATGAATCGTGTCAGCAGACGCTGACCGGAATGTATATATAAGGAGAATTTATTATGGATCAACAAAAAGTACTGGCTGTTGTTGCCGGAGAAGAAATTACTCAGGGAGATTTAGACGCACTGATGCACGCTCTTCCAAAAGAACAGCAAGCATATGCCCAAAACGAACAGTTCAGACAACAGTGTCTGGAACAGCTCATCACAATTCATTTGTTTGCAAAACTGGGAGAAGAAATGAAGCTTGAAGAAACTCAGGCTTTTCAGGATAATATGGCACATGCCAAAAGAGAAATCCTTGCTCAGATGGCAGTTGGCGAGTCTATGAAAGATGTTGCTGTTTCCGATGAAGAAGCAAAAGCTTACTATGATGCCAATGAAGATCAGTTCTTAAATGGAGAAACTGTTCAGGCAAAACATATTTTAGTGGATGAAGAAGACAAGTGTCAGGATATTCTTGAGATGATTACTGCCGGCGAGAAGTCTTTCGAAGATGCTGCAAAGGAATTTTCTACCTGCCCATCCAGCCAGAAAGGCGGAGACCTCGGAACCTTCGGTAAAGGCCAGATGGTAAAAGAATTTGAAGATGCCGCCTTCGCTGCCGAAATCGGTCATGTCGTAGGACCAGTAAAAACTCAATTCGGTTATCACCTGATTCAGGTAGATCAAAAAACAGAGGCTCAGGCATCTATTTTCGAAGAAATTGCCGATTCCATCAAAAGTAATTTGATTCAGCAAAAGCGCAACGAAGTTTACGCTCAGAAAATTGCAGAACTGAAAGAAAAATACGTTCAGAAATAGAAAAATCCTGATCTATCAGACCACACAAATCATATGATAGATCAGGATTCTTTTTCATCTCCGCTCGTAAATAACTTCCACAATTCCATTATAAGCTCTGGTTTGTACCAAAGACAATTTCCGTTCTTTTTCCAGGCTGTCAAACAACCTGATGCCTGACCCTAAAATAGTTGGAATTACAGAAATATAATATTGATCAATTAAGTCCTTTTTCATGAGCTGCCGAATTATCTGCGCCCCTCCACAAATCCAAATATCTTTTCCCTTTTCCTGTTTTACCTCTTTTAACACATTTTCCAAAGGTTCATCCGTAAAACAAATCCGTTCTGAAGATTTCATGCTCCGATGGGTTATAACATAAGTTTTAAAATCAGCGTAAATCCATCGATCTGGCGAAAGTTTTGTAACAACCTGATGATATGTGTTATATCCCATAAAAACAGTATCAACATTTCTCACAAATTCAGAATAAGAGTCAATATTCTCCTCTTTGCTTTCCTGACCCTCCAACCAGTCAACATTTCCATTTTTATCCGCAATATACCCATCGAGACTCATCGCAATATATAATATTACTTTTCTGTCCAATATACTACTTTGACTCAACTACTTCTACCTCCGACTCTTGATTCTTTTTCCATATCATTGTGTATTCTTTTTCATTTGTATCTTCATCAATTCCTTCAGAATCTAAGCAAAATCCCTCTCGTATATAAAAATCTGCCGCACGTTTATTTTTTTTATAGACACTTAATGATAAAGATGAATACTCTTTTTTTATATCGTCTAGAAGTTCTTTCCCGATTCCCATGGACCGGTATTTTTTATCAATAAAAATTCCCGCAATATAGTTTCCCACCAGACCTGCAAATCCCTGTATTGTACCATCTGTCTCAGAAATATATAAATCCGCATCAAAAAGCTGTTCCTCTACCATTACGTAGTTTGATTTCCAGTATTCCTCCGAAATAAAATCATGTGCGGCAGATTTATCTTGTGCTTCGTGTTTCCTCAAAAGCCATATCTTCATCACTTCGTGAATATCTGTTGTTTGAAACTTTCGAATCATTTATTTTCTCCTACTTTTTATTTCCATTTAAAATTCTCTTCTCCCGCACCAATTTCAAAATGATATTTTACAATACCAAGATCAATCTTGGAATAAACCCCGCCTGTCTCTCTCGCCAAAACCACATTTCCATGAAGTGAAAAGAAGAACTTCTGCTGATTCACTGCCGTAGGTGCCAACAGGGCCGCTTCCATGCCCTTTTTAAACCAATCAGGCATTTCCCCTTCCACTTGACAGACATCCTCCATTGCCTTTGACTTATGTTCAATCCCCTGTGTTTTTCCATATCCCAGAGCTATCACACAGATCAGTTTTTCATTCTTTCCTATATGGCATTGATTTCTTGTAACCCCTTTGCGAAAGGTCAATGCAACCCAACAGGTATTAAGTCCAAGTCTCTGCGCCAACAAGGCAACCTTCTCTCCATAGTACCCCAGTTTTTCATCCAGCTCTTCTGATTTTTCCCCGATTAATGCAATATAATTTTGCACACCACGAAACTTCCCATAATGTGCCATAATCCCTGTAAAAGCTTTCGGCTCATTCAGCACAAGCTGAATATTCAGCCCGCCTTCCTGATTGCAGGCACAGATTTCATCCTGAAGCTGTTTTCGAATGTCTTCCGGTATTTTTTTATCTAAATAGCTGCGTACAGAATGACGCTTTTTGAGCGCTTCCATCATTGTCATTGTCTTCTCCCCCTTATATTCATCCAAACATCTCATCCGTTACATATGGCGTGCAATCGCCTGACGATATAATTGCTCCGTTTCTGCATCAAACGCAACTAGCCATACTTCAAAATCTTCTGCTACCCTTCTTTCTGCAGTAGAAAAAATTGTATTAACAGCAATGTTTGCTGCCTCCTCTTTTGGATATCCATATATCCCCGTAGAAATTGCCGGAAATGCAATTGATTGAAACTTTTCTTTTATTGCAATCTGCAGCGAATTCTTATAACACGCTTCCAGCAGCTGCTGTTCTCCCGCAGTTCCACCCTGCCAGATCGGTCCTACCGTATGAATTACATATTTCGCCGGAAGACGATAACCTTTGGTCATCTTCGCCTCACCTGTATGGCATCCATGAAGGCTGCGGCATTCTTCCAACAATTCTCTTCCTGCTGCCCGGTGGATTGCCCCGTCAACACCTCCTCCGCCAAGCAAAGACGCATTCGCGGCATTTACAATTACATCTACTTTCATTTTTGTGATATCCGCTTTTACTACTTTGATATGCATATTTCTTACCTCTTTTCTCAGAATCGATTTTCGCTGTTCCGGTTTAAAAATACTCTCTTTCATATCGCTGCACAATGTGACTGCTGAAAAAATTCCCTATGCTTTAATCATAGCATTTAAGCATCGCTTTTTATCTGTCAAAAGTCGGTGCTCCTGCGTGCGTTGTGGGATTTGGAGAAATTGTTGCGACGGGAGCAAAGAAGTTTGTTCTATTCGGTTCCTGCGGATGGAATTGTCAAGAAAAGTGTAGTCGTATAAACTCACTAAATTCCAGTTGCTCCTACGCTGCAAGAAGTGTCTCTTCCTGCAACAATCTATATACGGCCGGAGGATAACCTCCTGGATTAGCCGTATAGATTCTTTTTTGATTGTAATAAGT
>OBYP01001162.1_pt1 | contig 14611 bp, 13 predicted proteins | sample 1501461 | NCBI WGS metagenome assembly OBYP01 (sample SAMEA2580201, study PRJEB22360) | human gut metagenome | biome: human gut; feature: human-associated habitat; material: faeces | place: Denmark | collected 2008/2010 | reverse complement strand
ATGAGGCCGGTTTTCATTTACCGCTATATGCTTCCTGCGGCGGGCTGCTTCTGGTTCTGTTTTTCCTATTTCCTGAGCAGGCAGAAGAAGGCTCTGGTGCTGGTGCCTTCGCTGCTGGTGCTTCTCTTTGTGGGGGCGGCTGATTATTCCGCCTTTGTGCAGGGAGAGGTGATGAAAAAAGAACAGATGACGAGAACCGAAGAGGAGCTGGCCAAAATAGGGGCGGAGGATATCGTCCTGTTTAATTTTGACCAGGTGCAGGCCGTAACCGGCTGGTATCTTCCAAGGGAAAGCTATCTGTACGGAGGAACGCCGGAAACGCTGATACGGGAGATGTTCCCAGGAGTATATGCCGTGCCCGGGGAGGAATGGATAGATCAGCAGCTGGAGAGCGGAAAAACTGTGTGGTTCATCGGCAGCGGCCTTGCCAGGGACGGAATCCTTAAGGAATGGCAGAAACGGGGAATTAAGTCCGTGGAAACTGCGGACAGCTGCCTGCTGGAACGCTACTGGTTCAATATATACCGTCTGGGCCTGCAGCCATGAATAAAATCCTGAAAAAAAGACAAAATAATTCTGAAACCATAAAACAGGTTTATTTTGATATGATTTTTCAGGAGGCAACCAAAAATGGCAGAATTGAAATGTGTAGTAGAAAATTGTACCTATAATAATGACAAGTGCTGCTGCAAGGGCGATATTATGGTAGGAGGCAAGGAAGCGCAGAAGGAAAACGATACCTGCTGCGAAAGCTTCAAGGACAGGACCGGTGAGTCCGCATCCAATGCCATGAATCCCTGCAGGACTATCAGCATCGACTGCGAAGCTGTAAAATGTGTGTATAACACAAATTACAAGTGCTATGCGGAGCATGTGGACATCAAGGGCTGCGGCGCCTGTGACTGCGGTGAGACAGCCTGTGCTACCTTTAAGGAAAGATAAGCTGTAACTGATATTATCCCTGCGCTTACATGGAGGGATCTGATTAATGCCGCCTGAGGCGGCAGCATTTATTTTCACCGGTTTTTGCAGGATATAAAAGCAGAAGCGGGAAAACGTATCATTGTGCGTTTTCCCGCTTTTTTTTGTTGCTTTAATCAGAATTGTTACATTATAGATAATGCTTATAAAAAATGAATAAAAATGTTATATTTGCAGCACATAAGTTGAATAAAAATAGAAATTTCAATGATAATCGAAAAATATTCTATATAATACTGGATAAATATCATATAAACTATCCATATTGACAAATACAAAGAAGCGTGTCAAACAGAAGGGAGAAAAATATGAAGAGAAAATTGGGGTGCATGACAATGGCAATACTGATGGGGCTGTCTTTGGCCGCATGCGGTGCCAGCAAAACACCTGCGGCGGCTGATACACCGGCTGCGGGAAAGGAAACGACAGCTGCTGCGGCAACAACGCCGGCAGAAGCGGCGCCGGCCGACACAGGGACAATGGCGAACAAGGACAAGCCGCTGGTATGGTTTAACCGCCAGCCTTCCAGCAGCGCCACAGGCCAGCTTGACATGACAGCGTTGAATTACAACAAAGATACTTATTATGTAGGCTTTGACGCCAACCAGGGTGCGGAGCTTCAGGGTACCATGGTAAAAGATTATATCGAAAAGAACATTGATACTATTGACCGTAACGGCGACGGAACTATCGGCTATGTGCTGGCCATCGGCGATATCGGACATAATGACTCCATCGCACGTACAAGAGGCGTCCGCAAGGCCCTTGGCACAGCTGTTGACAAAGACGGCAACATCAACAGCGAACCGGTGGGAACCAATACAGACGGCACAGCGTCGGCCGTACAGGATGGAACCCTGGAAGTGAACGGCAAGACTTACGTTGTCCGCGAACTGGCTTCCCAGGAAATGAAGAATTCCGCAGGAGCGACATGGGATGCGGCAACAGCCGGCAACGGCATCGGCACCTGGTCTTCTTCCTTCGGCGATCAGATTGATATCGTTGTTTCCAATAATGACGGAATGGGCATGTCAATGTTTAACGCCTGGTCTAAAGACAACAAGGTTCCTACCTTTGGTTATGATGCAAACAGCGACGCAGTGGCCGCTATCGCAGAGGGCTACGGCGGAACCATCAGCCAGCATGCGGATGTTCAGGCTTATCTGACGCTTCGTGTCCTGCGTAATGCGCTTGACGGAGTGGATATTAACACAGGCATCGCCACAGCGGATGCAGCGGGAAATGTGCTCAGTGATGACGTATATGTATACAGGGAAGATGAGCGTTCCTATTATGCATTGAACGTGGCTGTTACTGCTGACAATTATAAGGATTATATGGATTCCACCATGGTTTATGCGCCGGTATCCAATCAGCTGGATGAGGCTACAAGCCCTGTAAAGAAGGTATGGCTGAATATTTATAATTCTTCCGATAACTTCCTTGGATCCACCTATCAGCCGCTTCTTCAGAAGTATGATAAGCTCCTCAACCTGGATGTTGATTACATCGGCGGTGACGGACAGACAGAATCCAATATTACCAACCGTCTGGGCAATCCCAGCCAGTATGATGCATTTGCCATCAATATGGTTAAAACAGACAACGCGGCGTCTTATACAAGCCTGCTCGATCAGTAAAACTCATGGAAATGAAAGCCGTGCAGGCAGGTTATTAGGGAGAAGAGATTCTCCCTAATAACCTCTTTTGGGAAGTTATAGCAGAGGAGTAAAAAATATGGCAGATAAGAAAGATGATATCGTCTTATCAATACGCGGTATGAGCAAGTCCTTCGGCCGGAACAGGGTTCTGGACCGCATCAGCCTGGATGTAAGGAGCGGGACCGTCATGGGCCTTATGGGTGAGAACGGCGCCGGAAAGTCAACCATGATGAAGTGCCTGTTCGGTACCTACCAGAAGGATGAGGGGACCATTTTCCTGAATGGGAAGGAAGTGAGCTTTTCCGGTCCCAAGGATGCGCTTGAGAACGGGATTGCCATGGTTCATCAGGAACTGAACCAGTGCCTGGAACGGAATGTGGTTGATAATCTGTTTCTCGGACGTTATCCGGTGAATTCCATGGGTGTAATTGATGAAGGCAGAATGAAAAAAGAGGCTTCTGATCTTTTCCGGAAGCTGGGTATGACCGTAAATCTTACGCAGCCCATGCGGAATATGTCCGTGTCGCAGCGTCAGATGTGTGAAATTGCCAAGGCTATTTCCTATAATTCCAGAGTGATTGTTCTTGACGAGCCTACATCCTCCCTGACTGTGCAGGAAGTCGATAAGCTTTTCGGGATGATGAGGATGTTAAAAAAACAGGGGATCGCGCTGATTTATATTTCTCATAAAATGGATGAGGTTTTTGAAATCTGTGACGAGATATCGGTACTGCGTGACGGCAACCTGGTTATGACGAAGAAAACCAGCGATGCCAATATGAACGAGCTGATTGCGGCCATGGTAGGCCGTTCGCTTGATAATCGTTTTCCGCCGGTGGACAATGTCCCCAAAGGGGTGGTTTTATCCATCCGGAACCTGTCCACTAAATTCGAACCGCATCTGCAGGATGTTTCCTTTGACGTAAGGGAAGGAGAGATTTTCGGCCTGTACGGGCTGGTGGGCGCAGGGCGTACGGAGCTGCTGGAAACGATTTTCGGGGTCCGCACCAGGGCGGCGGGCCGGGTATATTTCAATAACCGCCTTATGAATTTCAGCAGCGCAAAAGAGGCCATGGAGCATGGGTTTGCCATGATTACCGAGGAACGAAAGGCCAACGGGCTTTTCCTGAAGGGGGATCTGACCTTTAATACCACGATTGCAAACCTGGAACAATATAAAAGCGGCGTGGCTCTTTCCAATGCGAAGATGATAAAGGCCACCGGAAATGAAATCAGAATCATGCATACCAAATGTATGGGGCCGGATGACATGATCTCCAGCCTTTCCGGCGGCAACCAGCAGAAGGTTATCTTTGGGAAATGGCTGGAGCGGGAACCCAAAGTGTTCATGATGGATGAACCTACAAGAGGAATCGATGTGGGTGCAAAATACGAAATATACGAGCTGATCATCAATATGGCGAAGCAGGGAAAGACAATTATTGTTGTTTCTTCTGAAATGCCGGAGATATTGGGAATCACCAACCGTATCGGCGTTATGTCGAACGGACGTCTTTCAGGAATTGTGAATACAAAAGAGACAAACCAGGAAGAGCTGTTGAGACTCAGTGCAAAATACCTATAAAGGGGAGATTGTGATATGGATAATGAAAATAATAAAACCCTTACGGCGGAACAGGAAATGCAGCTGCGTAAGCCAATTGAGGATTATGTGGGTGAAATCCAGGAAAAGATTGACAGTCTCAGAGTGGATGGATCAAACAGGGTGGTTTCCCTTCAGAGTGAAATTGACGCAATAAAGAGAGATCATGGCCTTACGAAGGAAGAAAAAACAGCACAGACTGAAGAGATCAAGTCTGAGATGTTAAAAGCAAAAGCGGTGGAAGCAAAGAATAAGGAAGAAATCTCCAAGTTAATTGCCGATGCGGAAGGGTATCTGAAGGCCCATTTTAACAAGGACTATTATCAGGCGGTGAAAGAAAGCTGCTCACAGGAATATGTGGCCGCGCAGAAAAAATATGCCGATAATATTGCAAAGCTTGAGCAGGAGCATAAAAAAACCCTGGCAAAGCTTACCGATCATAAGGAAATAAAAAACGAAAAGTATGTTTATAAAAATCTCCGATTCGATGCTAAAATGGAGCTGGAAAAAGAGCTTGCGCAGATCAAGGACAGAAGGCATGCGGCAATTGTCTGGAAATATCATCTGATCGATATGCTGCGAATGTCTAAATTTACTTTTATGCAGATGCGGGCGCAGAAATGGGAGAATTACAAATATACCTTTAACCGAAGGACATTCCTGCTGCAGAACGGCCTGTATATCGCGATTATCCTGATTTTTATCGGACTGTGCATAGTTACGCCCTTTGTAAAGCATGTTCCCCTGCTTACCTATAATAATGTTTTGAACATTCTCCAGCAGGCTTCTCCCAGAATGTTCCTTGCCCTGGGCGTTGCCGGCCTGATCCTGCTGACCGGGACGGATCTTTCCATCGGGCGTATGGTTGGCATGGGGATGACGACGGCAACCATCATCATGCATCAGGGAATCAACACAGGCGCGGTGTTCGGCCATGTATTTGACTTTACGGGCGTTCCCCTGGGCCTGAGAGTGATTTTTGCGCTGATAATGTGTATTCTTCTTTGCACATTTTTTACAGCCATCGGCGGCTTCTTTACCGCCAAATTCAAAATGCATCCTTTTATTTCCACGATGTCAAATATGCTTGTGATTTTCGGCCTTGTTACATATGCCACAAAGGGCGTGTCCTTCGGCGCCATCGAACCTTCCATTCCCAAGGTGATCATTCCCAGGCTCAATGGCTTCCCCACAATTATTTTATGGGCGGTGGCGGCCATTGCCATCGTATGGTTTATCTGGAATAAGACCACCTTCGGCAAAAATCTGTATGCAGTGGGCGGAAATCCGGAAGCGGCGGCAGTTTCCGGCATTTCGGTGTTCGGCGTGACTATGGGGGCATTCATCCTGGCCGGTATCCTTTACGGCTTCGGTTCATGGCTTGAATGTGCAAGAATGGTGGGTTCCGGCTCGGCAGCCTATGGCCAGGGCTGGGAAATGGATGCCATCGCAGCCTGCGTGGTCGGCGGCGTATCCTTTACCGGCGGCATCGGCAAGATTTCGGGCGTGGTAGTCGGCGTGCTTATTTTTACAGTGCTCATTTACTCCCTTACCATCCTTGGAATTGATACAAACCTTCAGTTCGTATTTGAAGGTATCATCATCATTACTGCAGTCACCCTTGACTGCCTGAAGTATGTACAGAAAAAATAGTGCCTGATATTGCAAAGAGAGCCGGAAGCAGTTCTGGCTCTTTTGTGCATGGCTCCCGCATTTACATACCTTTTGGCATTTGTTATAATCATAGTAAGGAAAAATGCGGCGCCCGGATACATGCATATGGAGAATAAATATGGATACATATACGGTGCTTCTGGCGGACGATGAGGAAGAGGTCATCAAGGCCATCAGAAGGAAAATTAATTGGGAGGGACTGGGCTTCTCCGTCATCGGATTTGCCAACAATGGTGTCAAGGCGCTGGAAATGGTGGAGGAGTTTCAGCCGGATGTGGTTTTGACGGATATCAAAATGCCTTATATGGACGGCATGGAGCTGGCAAAACGTATTAAGGCGGAGTTTACCACCACCAAAATCCTTTTCCTCACAGGCTTTGATGAGTTTGAATATGCAAAAGAGGCCGTCCATCTGGAGGTGGAGGAATATATTCTCAAGCCTGTAAACTCTACGGAGCTCATCAATGTTTTCACCCAGCTGAAAATAAAGCTGGATCAGGAAATCAGTGAAAAGCGCAACGCGGCGGTCCTGCAGAAGTACTATATGGATTCGCTTCCGTTCCTGCAGGCAAACTTCTATTCCACGCTGATTGAGGGCAGGCTGCGCGAGGAGGAAATCCCCAGATATCTGTCCAATTATCAGATTTCCTTTGAGGGACCTTTTTACTGCTGTCTTGTGGTGCACACATCCTCCAGCCAGGTGCCGGAGAACATGAATCCGCTGCTGCTGGCCGCGTCCGTCCAGAAGCAGGCCAGGGAGCATCTGGGAGAAAAATGGCAGGCAAAATGCTTTTCCTATCTGGAAAACACAGTTTTAATTGCGCAGCTTCAGAGTAAAAATGAAGTGCCGGAGCTGACGGATGAATGCGACAGGTTCTGCAGATATGCACGGCGTATCATCGGCGCGGTTGTCACTGTGGGGATCGGACAGGTCTGTGAGCGGCTCACCGGTTTATCCCAGTCCTACAGCAGCGCGAGGGAAGCTGTTTCTTACCGGGTTATCTACGGCGTTTCCAGGGCCATCAATATGAAGGAGATTGCGCCTCACGAAATAAGCAAACCGGACGGCACGCCTGATACGGAGCTGTTTAGCCTGTTCGGCATGATCCGCCTGAATTCCAAGGAGGATATCGTGGGAGCGGTCAAGCGCTATATGAAGCATATATCCTGCCCGGCCCAATCCCTGCAGCAGTATCATATTGCCCTGATGGATCTGATAAGCGCCCTGTACAGATTTGCGGTGAATAATGATATTGATGTCCCGGATTTTGCCGGGAATATCAGGAATCTGTACCTGCGGCTTCTGGATTTGGAACCGGAGGCGCTGCTGGCATGGCTTATCGGCATCTGTCTTTTGTTTCGGGAAACTTTAATCAGCGCGCGGAGCAAATCAACCCAGTCCTTTGTATTTAAGGCAAAGGAATATGTTGGCAGCCATTATTCGGATGAAGAATTTTCACTGGATAATATCTGCGAGATTCTGGGCGTGTCCAATTCCTATTTTTCCACTGTTTTTAAGAAGGAGACGGGAAACTCCTTTATTGGCTATCTGACGGAATACCGGATGGATCGGGCGTCAAGGATGCTGATTGAAACAAATGAAAAAAGCTATATCATTGCAAAGAACGTAGGTTATACCGATCCCAATTATTTCAGCTATGTGTTTAAACGGAGGTTCGGCGTATCCCCTTCAAAGTACAGAATGGAGCATGGCTCATGTGAGAAATAAATATTTCCGGCGTATGAAAAAAAATAAGTCCAGAGGGATTCAATCCACAATTATGCTGGTGTTTTCCGTAATATCCATTTCAATTATGCTGATCCTGGGAATTGTGATGTACTTCAGGTTTTCTACCCTGTCCCGGGGGAAAACGATACAGAGTACGGAAAAGCTGATGGAGCAGGCAGGGGAAAATCTGGAGGATTACCTGGTCAGCATGCGGCAGATTTCGGATGCGGTCTATTATAATGTCATAAAAGAGAATGACTTTTCCGATCAGAGCGATGTGATTCAGCAGGGAATGGATCTTTTATACGAGGCCAACAAGGGGAATCTGCGCAGCATTGCCGTGTACAATGGCAGCGGGAGCCTGATTGCGGCGGAGCCGGTTGCCAGCCAGAAGGAGGATCCCAACGTCACCAGGCAGGGCTGGTATATACAGGCCATGGAGAAAATGGAAAACATGCATTTTTCCACGCCTCATATCCAGAACCTGTTTGACGACGGCACGCTCCGTTATTATTGGGTGATTTCCCTGAGCCGGGTTGCGGAGTTTACCATACATGGGGATCCGCAGATAGGCGTATTGCTTGTGGATATGGATTATTTCAGCATTTCCCGTATGATGAGGCAGATCAATACGTTAAATAACGGGCAGTATTATTATCTGTGCAACAGCAACGGGCAGATTATCTACCATCCGCGCCAGATTCAGATAAGCGACGGGATTGCGAGCGAAAACAGCGCGGCGGCTGCAAAATACAGGGACGGCGTCTGCGAGGAAACCTTTGAAGGGGAGCGCAGGACGGTAATTGTAAATACCATAAGCTATACCGGCTGGAAGCTGGTCGGTGTGATTCCCGATTCCACATTTACCCACGGCATGATTAATGTCCGGTATTTTATCGTCATGCTTATGCTGCTGATGGTAATGACCCTTGTAATTATTTACCGGGTGGTTTCGGTCAGGATATCCAGCCCGATATGCAGGCTGAATGATTCGGTTATGGGCTATGAGGCGGGAGGAAAGCCGGAAATCTATATAGGCGGCTCTTCGGAAATCAGATACCTGGGACATTCCATACAAAGCTCCTATGAAAAAATAGAAACGCTCATGAAGAGGAGCGTCCAGGAACAGAATGAAAGAAGGAAAAGTGAGCTGGATGCGCTGCAGAGCCAGATTAATCCCCACTTTCTGTATAACACCCTGGACTCCATTACGTGGATGGTGGAAGGCGGACGGAATGACGAGGCTGTATTCATGATTTCCCAGCTGGCAAAATTCTTCCGGATCAGCCTTTCCCAGGGATGCACGGTAATCAGCATAAAGGATGAGCTGCAGCATGCGGAAAGCTATATGAACATCCAGAAGGTGCGGTATAAAAATTCTTTTTCCATTGTATTTGACATCGACCCTGATGTATGTTCCTGCTGCACGGTAAAGCTGATTTTACAGCCGATCCTGGAAAATGCCATAGCTTATGGAGTCAGCGGCATGGACGACTGCGGGGAAATCCGGGTGACAGGACGGATACAGGAAGGCAGTGTCATCCTGTCGGTGACGGATAACGGAATCGGGATGTCGGAGGAGGAGGTGCGCTTCCTTCTTACGGACAGCGGCAGGGTCCGTAAACATGGCTCCGGGGTCGGCCTTGTAAATGTAAATAACCGGATTCAGATCCTTTTTGGAAAAGAGTATGGTATTTCGGTGGAAAGCGAACCGGATGAGGGCACCACTGTCTCTGTCTGCCTTCCGGCAGTTCCGTATACGGAAGAAAACAGGATGATTCTGGAGAAGGGGCATATATTCAACCGGGATGAAATGATGAACAAAGAGATGTAGGGCAGAGTGCCAATACGCTCTGGGGCAGGTGGAGATGAAGAACAGCAAAAAGATGTTTATTATGGCTGAAGCCCTTTTGACCGTCATGGTGATTGCCGTGGCCTTTATCATGGTGCGGGAGAAAAACGGGAAAGAGCTGGACCGGATTTCTGTGATCATCCAGGATTCTGAGGACAATCAGTGGGCGGCCTTCCAATACGGACTGAAAATGGCGGAGCAGGATCTGGAGGTCAGGATGTCTGTTGTCAGCACCGGCGGCGCATTAACGGTGGAAGAGGAAAAGAGCCTGATAGAGAGGGAAATAGATAACGGGGCAGCTGCGGTCATCGTGCAGCCTGTACCGGGCGCTGAAGAAATGCTGAGGAAAATGGCAAACCGGATTCCCGTGCTGCTGACAGAGCAGACGGCGGCTGAGAGCGGAGGGGATTCCCGGCTGCCTGTTGTAGAGCCGAACCAATATGCCATGGGAGCCGCTTTGGCGGAGGAGCTGCTGAAGGATTACAGCGGCAGCCTGGATGGGAAAGTCCTGGGGATTTTCTCTAAAACAGGGGATTCACAGGCGGCTCTTGAGAGAAAAAGGGGATTCCTGGAGGCCCTGAAAAACACGGAGGCAAGTATCAGCTGGTCTGTTGCAGCCCCATTTTCGGAAGAAGGGGAAGCGCTTCTGGAGGAGCAGCCGGCTGTGGATTTTGTGATTGCCCTGGATGACAACAGCTTTACCATGGCCGGAGAATATGCCGCCGCGAATGATCTGCATGGGGCGTTGGTGTATGGAATCGGGAATTCCACAGAGGCGGTCTATTATCTGGATACGGGGATTGCGGGCTGCCTGGTGGTGCCCGATGAATTCAATGTGGGCTATCAGAGCCTGACGGAGGCGGCGGAGATTCTTACACATTATTTCCACAAAATGCATGACCGGACGGTTTCCTACACCGTCCTTCGCAGGGATACGCTGTTTTCCAAAGAAAATCAGGAAATCATTTTTACGATGAGCCAGTAGAATGAGGGGATTAGATGAAGGTTAGGAAATATTGTGCAGGATTGCTGCCAATTCTCATGGCGACGCTGCTTTTGGGAGCCTGCGGCAGGCAGGCGGCCGTGCCGGATAAGGTTTATGTGGGCGTGGCATGCTATAATGAAAGCGATGTATTTATCGGGGAATTGCTTGACTGCCTGAAGGAACAGCTGAATGAGCTGTCTGAGGAAGGTGTGGAAACAACGGTGACGATCCGGGATGCTGCCGGTTCCCAGCGTACCCAGAACGATCAGGTGAAGGCGCTGATCGATGAAGGGAGCAATGTCCTGTGTGTCAATCTGGTGGATCGTGCCGATCCATCGGAGATCATTGATCTGGCAAGGGAGAATGATGTGCCTGTCATATTTTTTAACAGGGAGCCGGTTGCTGAGGATATGATGCAGTGGGAGAAGCTTTATTATGTAGGGGCAAAAGCGAAACAGTCGGGGGTGATGCAGGGGGAGCTTGCGGCTGAGCTGATACATTCGGACAGACGGGTGGACCGCAACCGTGACGGGAAGATCCAGTATGTGGTGCTGGAAGGGGAGCCTGGGCACCAGGATTCCATCATCCGTACGGAAAATGCGGTGGACACGCTGAAAAATAACGGGATAGAGCTGGAAAAGCTCAGCTACGGCATCGCCAACTGGAACCGGGCGCAGGCCCAGAACCGGATGATGCAGATGATTGGACAGCATTCCAATGAAATTGAACTGGTTCTTGCAAATAATGATGATATGGCGCTGGGAGCCATTGACGCCTATGCGAAGCTGAATATCACGGAATCCGCTATCCCTGTTTTTTTCGGGATTGACGGCACGGACGCGGGGCTGAAGGCGGTTATGGATGCAAAGCTGGCCGGGACCGTATATAATGATAAGGAAGGACAGGCGGCGGCTATGGCAAAGCTGGCGTTTTCCCTTGTATACGGGAAAGGGCTGGAGGAAATGGAGTTTGAGAACGGGAAATATATCTATCTTCCTTATTATAAAGTTACCATAGATAATGCGGAGGAGTTCCTTAATAAGGCCGGAAAATAAAATATAAAAAATAAAATGAAATGCGTTGACATTAGAGTCTGTATGTGATAAAGTAAACAAGTACGTGAGTACAGAACTGGCAAGCAGAGTATCCGCTCTCACCCTATAGCGATTGGGCTCATAGGTGTTTACAGGTTCAGGAAACCGGCAGGAAACTGCAGGGATTGAGGGAATTCAAGTGGATAGTCTGACTATCCGCTTTTTTTGTGTGTTATGCAGATGCGGCGGATAAGGCTGGTGAACCGGGTGGTTCCGGTTTATCTATCCGGCGGCTGTGCCGGAGAAAGTTGCTTATTTTTAGATTGAGGACGCACGGAGGGTGCGGATCCTTTGTTTCTTAGGAGGGAAAGACTATTAGCGAATTATTAATTAACGAACAGATCAGAGACAGGGAGATACGTTTGGTCGGGGAAGACGGTTCCCAGTTAGGAGTTATGTCTGTCAAAGAAGCTATGAAAATGGCAGAGGAAGCGGGGCTTGACCTGGTCAAGATTGCGCCTACGGCAAAACCGCCTGTTTGTAAGATTGTGGATTATGGCAAGTACAGATACGAGCTTGCACGTAAAGAGAAGGAAGCTAAGAAGAAGCAGAGAATAATCGAGATTAAGGAGATCCGTATGTCTCCCAATATCGATACCAATGATATGAATACCAAGGTTACCGCGGCGAAGAAATTCATTACCAAAGGAAATAAGGTTAAGGTGACACTGCGGTTCCGCGGACGTGAAATGGCCCATATGCAGGCAAGCAGACATATTCTGGAAGATTTTGCACAGATGTTGTCGGATGTGGCGGTAGTTGAGAAGGCTCCCAAGGTGGAGGGCCGTACAATGACTATGTTTTTAACTGAAAAGCGTTAATACGTACAGTTAAAATAGATTTTTCAGGATAATGAGTATAGGAGGATTTTGTTATGCCCAAAATGAAGACAAGCAGAGCAGCTGCAAAACGTTTTAAAGTTACCGGAACCGGAAAATTAAAAAGATCCAAAGCTTACAAGAGCCATATCTTAACTAAGAAATCCACAAAGAGAAAGAGAAATCTTAGAAAACCGGCTATTACGGATGCAACCAATGTTAAGAATATGAAAAAGATTTTACCGTATTTATAAGTCGTAAGGAGGAAATTAAGAGATGGCAAGAATTAAAGGCGGCATGAGTGCCAGAAGAAAACATAACAAAGTATTAAAACTTGCGAAAGGTTACAGAGGAGCAAGATCCAAACAGTACAGAGTAGCAAAACAGTCTGTTATGAGAGCTCTCACTTCTTCTTACGCAGGACGTAAAGAAAGAAAGCGTCAGTTCAGACAGCTGTGGATTGCCCGTATCAATGCAGCAGCAAGAATGAACGGTTTATCTTACAGCAAATTTATGTACGGCCTGAAGCTGGCTGGTATCGATATGAACAGAAAGATGCTGGCTGAAATGGCAGTAAACGATGCAGAAGGATTCGCTACGCTTGCAGAGCTGGCAAAGTCCAAAATTGCATAACAGTAGTTTCTCGCTGAGAAAATTGCAGGGCTCCGGAGTGAAAACCGGAGTCTTTTTTTCTTGTAGGATAGGTTGCGGTATGTTATAATGAAAAAAGCGGACAGGCTCCGATGAAAGATAACGCCGGGCCCTGGCCGAAAGGAGAAATGGAGGACGTCGGGAGATGGAAGTATTGCTTTTGATGGGCGGTATGTTATTGATTATTATTGTTGCTGTTGTTGTTGCAGCGGTTTCTTCCGTTGTTTCGGCTGTGGCTGCAAGCGAAGACGAAGAAGAATTTTAAGAAGGAAAAGTTACGAAGAATACAGTAAAAAGCAGATGGTTTTCGCCGTCTGCTTTTTTTCGTACAGATGAATTGTCAGCCAGGTTTGTGCGGAGATACGGAGTTTTTGTAAATTGTAATAAAAGTAAGAAGATATTTTCCGCATACAATAGCTATAATGGAGCCGATAATGATTGCTGCTGCCATATTAACACCTCTTTCTTTGTGGAAAATGTATGCTTTCTATTTATATTATAACACGTATATGGGTAAATAGATAAAAAAGATGGTTAAGATATTGCTAAGGCTTTTTACAGGGGCGTCGCAGGCGGCGCATAGACTCTGGTGGCCATTTCCATATCCAGCAGGTAAAGGCATTTGCCCAAATGTGGACAGGTGACCACATATATCCGTCTTGCAGTCGGGGAGGAAGCTTTATATGATGGAAGCAGAATAACTGCCCAGAAAATTTACAGGAGGTTTGTGTTATGGAGGAATTGTTATACGGGGCGGCATATTACGATGAGTATATGCCATATGAACGGCTGGATAAGGATATCAGCATGATGAAAAAAGCGGGGATTAATGTAATCAGGATCGCGGAGTCAACCTGGAGTACGGAGGAGCCGGAGGAGGGAGTGTTTGATTTCTCCCATGTGACAAAGGTTCTTGATGCCTGCGAACGGGAGGGGCTTTATGTGATCGTGGGCACCCCGACCTATGCGATTCCGGCATGGATGGCCAAGGCCTATCCGGAGGTCATGGTTACGGACAGGAGCGGCAGGCGGCCTTATGGCGCCAGGCAGATTATGGATATCACGCACCCGGCCTACCGTTTTTTTGCGGAACGGATTATCCGCAGGCTGATGGAGGCCGTTTCAGGCTATCAGTGCGTCATTGGTTTTCAGCTTGATAATGAGACAAAGCATTTCGGTACGAGCAGTGAAAATGTGCAGCAGATGTTTGTTCGGCATATGCGGAAAAAATACGAGGGAGACCTTGGACGTTTTAACCATGATTTCGGCCTGGATTACTGGAGCAACCGGATTAATTCCTGGGAGGAATTCCCCAGTGTGACGGGGACCATCAACGGCAGCCTGGGCTGTGAGTTTGAGAAGTTCCAGAGACAGCTGGTTACTGATTTCCTGAAACGCCAGGCAGAGATTGTCGGGGAGTATAAAAGGGCGGAACAGTTTATCACCCATAATTTTGACTTTGCCTGGAAGGGCTATTCCTATGGGGTGCAGCCGGATGTGGATCATTTTAAGGCGGCAGAGGCGGGGGCCCCTGCCGGCGGGGAGCACTCTCCAAAATCATGG
>OBYP01001151.1_pt1 | contig 14725 bp, 12 predicted proteins | sample 1501461 | NCBI WGS metagenome assembly OBYP01 (sample SAMEA2580201, study PRJEB22360) | human gut metagenome | biome: human gut; feature: human-associated habitat; material: faeces | place: Denmark | collected 2008/2010 | reverse complement strand
AAATTATTAAATTTTCATTTTAAATCAACAAAACAGGGAGTGGCGATTCAAAAATCGAATCGCCACTCCCTGTTTTCCTCTTACATTCCAGAATCTCCCTGAAAAGTGATCTAGATCAGATCCATAACTCCATCCAGATAAATATTCTCCACATCTTCAATCAGCCCCTGATCACAAGCCTGTGTAAGCTTTGGATCAATTGGAAGCTTTCCGAGTACCGGCACATTATATTTTTCAGCAATCTCATCAATATGACTTTCTCCAAACACTTTGATTTCTTTTCCACAATCCGGACATTCGATATAACTCATATTCTCAATGAGTCCCAATACAGGTACATTCATCATCTTTGCCATATTCACTGCTTTTTCAACAATCATTCCCACCAATTCCTGAGGAGTTGCAACGACAATAATTCCATCCAGAGGTACTGATTGGAATACAGTCAAAGGAACCTCTCCGGTTCCCGGCGGCATATCAACAAACATCACATCAATGTCACGCCACAATGTTTTTCCCCAGAACTGTTTTACAACATCGGAAACTACCGGTCCTCTCCAGATTACCGGCTGAGTTTCCTCCTCTAACATCAGGTTCAGAGAAACCACATCAATTCCGAAGTTAGTCATTGCCGGCAGAATAATTCCTTCTGCATTCCCCAGCAATCTCTCATGAAGGCCAAATGCCTGCGGTATCGAAGGTCCTGTTACATCCGCATCCAAAATACCCGTATGCAGACCTTTTCGCATTGCCGCCACTGCCAACAGTGAAGTTGTCATAGATTTTCCAACTCCACCTTTTCCGCTGACAATTCCAATGACTTTTTTTACACTGCTTTCCCGATACAGCGGCTCTAAAAAGCTAGTCTGCTCCTCTGTCCTGCTTCCGCAGTTTGCACTGCAGCTGCTGCAGTCATGACTACAATCACTCATGATCTAATCCTCCATCGCTTTCATAATATTTTTTACATTCATTGTAATATCCCCATTATAAACCGCAGAACCGGCAACAAATACATTCGCTCCACACTCTTTTACATGAGCGATATTCTCGGCAGATATTCCTCCGTCTACTTCAATATCAATATCCAGTCCACGATCTGTAATCAGTTTTCTCAGATCACGAATCTTCTGATCCATTGCCGGAATATATGCCTGTCCTCCATATCCGGGATTTACTGTCATAATTAATACCATATCCAGTTCCTCAAGAACATGATCAAGAATTGATAGTGGGGTTGCCGGATTTAAAGAAACTCCAACCTTCAGTCCCTTCGCTTTCACCTGCTGGATCACTCTGTGAAGATGTTTTGTTGATTCCGGATGAATTGTAATCATATCAGCTCCGGCGGAAGCAAATTCATCAATATATCTTCCCGGCTCCTCGATCATTAAGTGCACGTCAAAAAACTTGTCACTTACTTTTCGAAGTGATTTTATTACAGGGAATCCCAAAGATATATTAGGTACGAACATCCCATCCATAACATCTATATGAACCCACTGTGCTCCTGCATCTGCAGCTTCCTTTACATCAGCCCCTAATTTTGCAAAATCTGCTGATAAAATTGACGGGGATAAAATATACTCCATAACTCTTCTCCTTCTCTAATATCTATAATGATGGCATTGTATTCCTATTATAACACAACCAAAACAAAGCGGACAGAGAGAATCCTCATAAAATAGAATTCTCTCCATCCGCTTTATCATTGCATCGAGCTTGCTATCCTCGCTCAATTATTTTTGCCATCTGTTTTGCCACATTCCATATGTGATCTCCGATACGTTCAAAATCTGTCAGCATTTCAGAGAAAATAATACATGCTTCATCATTGCACACGCCTTTGGTAATTCTCTCCAAGTGACTTTCATAAAATTCTTCTGTCTTCTGGTCAATGAAATTCTCTGAGTCATGAATTTTCTGCAGCCAGCTTTCTGTATTTTCCGGTTCTTTTGAAATAGAGCGGAACATTTTGGCACAAATCTGACGCATCTCTTCCATTTCTCTTTTCGCATCTTCTGAAAATTTAATATCATTTTCTTCAATAAGCTTAGTATAATCGCAGATATTTACAGCATGATCACCAATTCGTTCTATATTACTTGTCATATCTAAATAAGAACCGATATTCTTTGACTCTTTGACATTGGTTTCATGTACCATCATCTTACTGGCAGCTCTTGAAATCTCTTTATTTAAGTAGTCAATATACTCCTCTTTTTCTTCAACCTTAGCTAAAGACTTGCTCTTACCCTCTAAAAATGCCTGAAAACTGGCATCTACATTCACTCTTGCCATCTCTAGCATTCTGGAAATTTCATTGCGAAGATTCTGCATATTAATGGCAGTTGTTCCAAGATTCGCATCCATCGTAGTATCTACGGATTTTATGTATTTCAAATGCTTGTGCTGTTCTTTCTCTTCCTCTTTCTCCGGAAGAATTCTGGTAGCAAATTTTGCCAGGTAATTTCCAAACGGAATCAATAAAATCGTCGTAGCTACATTAAATAATGTATGCATATTTGCAATCTGTCTTGAAATATTTCCTCCACTGAAATCAGCTACATAATCCGTCAGCGGTGTTATCAGACAGATGATTGTAAAGATCGCAGTTCCGATAATGTTAAATGATAAATGAATAATCGTTGTCCTCTTTGCGCTTCTCTCTGTTCCGATGGATGCAAGAATTGCTGTAATACAGGTTCCGATATTCTGTCCGAACAGAACGAAGACTGCGTCAGGAAAGCTAATCAATCCACTTAATGCCAGCGCCTGCAAGATACCTACAGATGCAGAGGATGACTGAATAATAGCCGTAAAAATCATACCTGCAAAAATTCCAACCAGTGGATTAGAGAATCTTGTCATTAAGTTGATAAACGGTGGATAATCACGAAGCGGAACCATCGCATCACCCATCATATTCATACCTACAAATAAGATACCGAGTCCTGCAATAATTTCTCCAATAAACTGAACTCGTTCATTCTTGGCAAACATTACCAATGCAACACCAACAAAGGCAATCAATGGTGCAATTGCTCCTACATCTAAAGCAATCAGCTGTCCCGTAATTGTCGTACCGATATTAGCACCCATAATAATCCAGACTGCCTGATTTAACTGCATCATTCCGGAATTAACAAATCCTACAACCATAACTGTTGTAGCAGAAGATGACTGGATCACTGCCGTAATAATTGCTCCTACAGCAACCCCCAAAAATCGATTGGATGTCAGTTTCTCTAAGATACTTTTCATCTTGTTGCCGGCTACAGATTCTAACCCGGCACTCATCATCTGCATACCATAGAGGAATAGTGCAAGACCTCCTAACAGACCTAAAATATTTGTACTGCTCACTCTTTTTTCTCCTTTTGTACTTTACATGTTTTTCACTTATATTTTACAACAATCTTATTTTAACTTATTTTTTGATGCAGTAATGTTAAATTTATGTAAAATATTTGTTAACACTATAAACCACAAAAGAGTTTTATATATTATTAAATATATACATTGACAAATAATTGTTTTCGATACAAAATCACCGGATGCGCCCATAACTCCTATTCCAGATTTAATTTTTTTGTCAGAATGTATTCTGTAATTATATGATAAATAATCACCTCAATCACTGTTACCGTCAGGAATGACCATTCACGCATATAATCAAGCAGCGGTATTTCAATCACACCAAGTACAATCGCCATCACTACATATGCCACAAATGCACATATCATACGATTTCGATTACTTAACTGTCCGATCGCCATTGCTGCATATACATGATAAATCACATTAAGTAATGTAAAAACAGCAAACGTAACCCCATATACTGACCATTTTATAAAGAATCCGTCAATCCTTATATTTTTTAATTGTTGAAGTCCGTTCAAATCCACCCCTTGCATCACAACAATTAAAGACACTAACGCTGCCAGAATTAAAATAGTTCCGAGACTCACAAGAAAAGAACTAAACACCTTAGAAAGAATCAGACTTCTTGTTGATACCGGCAGAGTAAACATCAAATATCCTTCTTCTTTTAAGATCCCTTTCCAGAATCTCTGAATTACCACTATGATATTCATAGCAAACACTGCCACCACCAGTGCTGTAAAAACCAGAACCACAATCATCATTCCCATGTCCCCTCCCAGAAAACTAAGAGAAATAAACCTGCTAAGTCTCATCTGTGCTCCCCATAGAATCCCAACTGCAAACAATGCAATCCAGAAAGGCACCATAATTCTTCCCATTGCCTTTAAATCATATTTTAGTAATTTCCCTAACATGCCTTCTCCCCTCCTCTGTAAACATCTGCGTGAAACATCTCACGGAACAATGCATCAATGGATTTTCCGCTTTCTTCTCTTAAATCATCTGCCGCTACATGTTTCAGAATCGTTCCATCCTTAATGAAAATAACCTCATCCATGATCTTCTCAATGTCTGCAATCAGATGCGTTGAAATCAAAACACTTCCTTCCTCATTGTAATTATTTAAAATGGTATCCAGAATAAAATCTCTTGCCGCCGGATCCACTCCCGCAATCGGCTCATCCAATAAATAAAGCTGTGCTTTCCGACTCATCACTAAAATTAACTGTACTTTTTCCTTATTTCCCTTGGACAGTTTCTTCATTTTATCTTTTAGTGAAATTTTGAGCATCAGACACATTTCTTCTGCTTTTTTCCGATCAAAATCTTCATAAAAGTCATCAAAAAAATCTAACAAGTCTGATACCTTCATCCAATCTGCAAAATACATTTTATCCGGAAGATAACTAATAATTCTTTTACTGTCAATTCCCGGCTGCGTACCCTGAATCAAAACTTCTCCCTCATTAGGCTGCAGCAAACCATTCAACAGTTTCAAAAGTGTCGTTTTTCCTGATCCATTCGGCCCCAAAAGACCAATAATCTTTCCTTTTCCTATATTTAAATTAATATCTTTCAACGCTTCCTTTTTTCCATATGATTTTTGCAAATGACTGCATGTAATCAAATCTTTCATACTATTTTCCCTCCTCAATCAGCCTTACCGCATCTTTTCTGTTGTACCCTAATTCCTCTAAATTACTTAAATATTGCTTTACAATTTCTTTTGCGATCCCCTGGCGATACGCTTCAATCTTCTCCTGATCCTGTGTCACACAGCGCCCGCTGGTTCTGTTTGTCATACTGAACCCTTCCTGATCCAATGCAGATAACGCTCTCTGCATCGTATTGGGATTTACCCCTGCTTCACTGGCCAGTTCCCTGACACTCGGCAATTTATCACCGCTTTGATAGATACCAGAGACAATTCTTCTTATCATCTGCTCTTTTAATTGAATCCAGATTGGCCGTCCATCATTTATTTTCCACCCCATAGCTCTCCTTTCTACACTTTGTATTATAGTATTATTCCCTTAGTACAATAATACTATAATACATTAAAAGAAATTTGTCAACAAGCAAAGCGGCAAGTCCGCATCAAACTCCCTCTATTCCTCAATCTTTGAGGGACTTACTCCGCTTTGCGCACCAGATGCAGACTGCAAAAGCAGTCATATTTCTTCTTGCATCTGGTCGCATCCTACGCAGAGCACTTTTTATACAATAGGAAGTTCAAAGAACCTTCCTAATTGTATGAAAAAAAGACCCCGCTGTAAAAAGCGAGGTCTTAATCTTTGACTTTTTAATTCAATATCTATTTATCAGACATTTCCTTTAAGTGCTCATATTTTGCTTCTGCATTCTTCTTAGCTTCCGCAAACAGTTCTTTTGCTCTCTCTGGATTCTGACGAGACAGAGCGTTGTAACGAACCTCACCCATGATGAAGTCTTCGAATTCTGTTGTAGGAGCTTTAGAATCTAAGTGGAATGGATTCTTTCCTTCTTCTGCTAATGCAGGATTGAATCTGAACAGATTCCAGTATCCAGAAGTTACTGCTTTCTTCTCTTCTGTCTGAGCAATCTTCATTCCGCCCTTAATACCGTGGTTGATACATGGAGCGTATCCGATAACCAGTGATGGTCCTGGATAAGCTTCTGCTTCAGCGATTGCTTTTACTGTCTGATTATAGTCAGCACCCATAGCGATCTGTGCAACATATACATAACCATAGCTCATAGCGATTGCTGCAAGGTCTTTCTTCTTAGTTCCCTTACCAGCTGCCTGGAACTGTGCAATTGCACCAACGTTTGTAGCTTTGGAAGCCTGTCCACCTGTGTTAGAGTAAACTTCTGTATCGAATACAAAGATGTTTACATCTTCTCCAGATGCAAGTACATGGTCAACACCACCGAATCCGATATCGTATGCCCATCCGTCACCACCGAAGATCCACTGAGATTTCTTAGATAAGTAATCTTTCTTCGCAAGGATTTCTTTGGCTGCATCACATCCACAAGCCTCTAATGCTGCAACTAATTTTTCTGTAGCTGCACCGTTTTTGCTTCCGTCTGCATATGTGTCTAAATATTCTGCTGCTGCTGCTTTTACATCAGCGTTATCTGTAGACTCAGCTAATGCTACAACTTTTTCTTTTGTCTGCTCTCTTAAAGTATTCTGTCCTGTGAACATACCTAAACCAAACTCGGCATTGTCTTCGAACAGTGAGTTAGACCATGCAGGACCCTGTCCTTTTGCATTCGTTGTATAAGGTGTTGCAGGAGCTGATCCACCCCAGATAGAAGAACATCCTGTTGCGTTTGCAATGTACATTCTTTCTCCGAATAACTGTGTGATCAGTTTTGCATAAGGAGTCTCTCCACAACCAGCACATGCTCCTGAGTACTCAAGTAATGGCTGTCTGAACTGACTTCCTTTTACAGAATCTACTTTGAATTTGTTTAATACTTCTTCTTTTGCCGGTAATTTCTGACCATAGTCAAATACTTCCTGCTGATCTCTCTGTGTATCTAATCCAGCCATTGTAAGAGCTTTTTCACCCTTCTTACCTGGGCAGACATTGACACAAGATCCACATCCTAAACAGTCAAGAACTGTTACTGTCATTGCAAATTTGTATCCTGGCATTCCTGTCATATCAACAGTCTTTGTAGCTGCCGGAGCTGCTGCTGCCTCTTCTTCTGTCATTACAACCGGACGAATTGTAGCATGAGGACATACATAAGCACAGAAGTTACACTGGATACAGTTATCTGGATTCCAAGAAGGAACATCAACTGCTACTCCACGTTTTTCGTAAGCAGATGCACCGTGAGGCATATGACCGTCAACATATGGAAGTAAATCGCTGACTTTCAGTGCGTTACCTTCCTGTCCGTTCACATAGTTCTGAATATTGTTGATGTAATCGACTAATTCTTTTCTTCCTTCTTTTGCTTCGATGAATAAGCTTTCTGCTTCAGCATCAGCCCACTCAGCAGGAACTGGAACTTCAACAATTGCTTTTGCTCCGGCATCAATTGCATCGTGGTTCATCTTAACGATTGCTTCACCCTTCTTGCTGTAAGAAGCTGTTGCAGCATCTTTCATATATTTGATTGCATCTTCCTCAGGGATGATTCCTGATAATTTGAAGAATGCAGACTGAAGTACAGTATTGATACGTCCTCCAAGTCCGATTTCTTTACCGATTTTAATACCATCGATAATGTAGAATTTAATATTGTGTTTTGCTAAATATGCTTTTACCTGTCCTGGAAGATGTTCTCCAACTTCCTCTGGGCTCCAGCTGCAGTTTAAGAGGAATGTTCCACCATCTTTTAAGTCCTGAACCATATTGTATTTTGTTAAATATGGTGCACAGTGACATGCAACGAAGTCAGCTTTATTGATCAGGTATGTAGATTTGATCGGGTCATCTCCGAAACGTAAGTGGGACATTGTAACACCACCGGATTTCTTAGAATCATAATCAAAGTATGCCTGAGCATATTTATCTGTATGGTCACCAATGATTTTGATAGAGTTCTTGTTTGCACCAACAGTACCGTCTGCTCCAAGTCCCCAGAATTTACATGCTACGATGCTGTCCGGAGCTGTAACAGGTGCTTCACCCCTCTCAAGAGATAAGTTTGTAACATCATCCACGATAGATAATGTAAATTCATTCTTGTCAACATTCTTGAATGTTGCAATAATATCAGCTGGTGTAGTATCTTTAGAACCTAATCCGTAACGTCCACCGTTGATTGTGCAGTTTTCGAATTTTGTTCCTCTTAAAGCATTTACTACGTCTAAGTATAATGGCTCTCTTGCTCCAGGTTCTTTTGATCTGTCTAATACGTTGATAACTTTTGCTGTATCAGGAATTGCTTCAACTAATTTCTCAGCTACGAATGGTCTGTAAAGACGAACTTTAACAACACCGACTTTTTCTCCCTGTGCCATTAAGTAATCGATAGTTTCATCGATAGTCTCACAAACAGATCCCATAGCAATGATAACGCTCTCAGCATCTTCAGCACCATAATAATTGAATAATTTATAGTCTGTTCCGATCTTAGCGTTTACCTGATTCATGTAATCTTCAACGATTGCCGGGAATGCATTGTAAGTTGAGTTACTAGCCTCTCTGGCCTGGAAGAAGATGTCTGGGTTCTGAGCTGTACCACGAAGAACTGGATGTTCTGGGTTTAATGCCTCAGCTCTGAACTGTTCGATTGCGTCAAAATCAACCATATCAGCAAGATCTTCGTTATCCCACATCTCGATCTTCTGAATTTCATGAGAAGTTCTGAATCCATCGAAGAAGTGTAATACAGGAACTCTTCCTTTGATTGTAGCTAAATGAGCAACTGCACCAAGGTCCATAACTTCCTGAACACTTGAACTGCACAGCATAGCAAAACCAGTCTGACGACATGCATAAACATCAGAATGATCTCCAAAGATATTCAGTGCATGAGATGCAAGTGCACGAGCAGATACATCAAATACACAAGGCATCTGTTCACCGGCAATTTTGTACATATTCGGGATCATAAGCAACAGACCCTGAGATGCTGTGTAAGTTGTTGTTAATGCACCAGCTGCCAGAGATCCGTGAACTGTTCCTGCTGCTCCTGCCTCAGACTGCATTTCAACTAATTTTACAGGATGTCCAAAGATATTTTTCTTTCCCTGTGTTGCCCACTGGTCAGTTGATTCTGCCATTGGTGAGGATGGTGTAATTGGATAAATTGCGGCTGTCTCTGTAAACGCATATGATACGTGTGCAGCGGCTGTGTTACCATCCATGGTTTTCATTTTTCTTGCCATGTTTCTCTTCCTCCTAAAAAATCCCGTATGATTCACATCATACATTTGTTATTCTCCCACCCGCTATCACGGCACGGGAAATATCACTACAACTCTTTCACAAGCTGCTTAAAACATAAACAAAGCTGTATACTTTCCGCATACAGCTTTATTCTACAATACTTGCACAAATTTTTAAAGGTATTTTGAAGATTTTTCGGTATTTTTTTTAATACGTTATAAAAATAACAATCTCTTACGACTCCCACAAAACAGTGTTTTTACTGCTTCTTCTCTCCTGCGCTCTTATGTTCGTTAAAAGTCTTCGTAAATACATGGGTTCCTTTCTCTGTATTATCTGTCCGATAATATAAATATTCATGTTTTGTCGGATGCATTGCCGCACTCACCGCACTCATAGCAGGATTGCAGATCGGTCCCAGCGGCAGACCCTGATTTACATACGTATTGTATGGAGATTTGGTTTTCAAATCCTTATAATAGACTTTTTTTGCATCGTATAGTCCATCTGTTGTTGTATAAAGTACCGTCGGATCAATTTGAAGCTTCATTTTTTTTGCCAGACGATTTTCAATAACCCCTGCAATCTTTGGACGTTCCTTTTCCACCTTTGCTTCTCGCTCAATCATAGAAGCCATTGTTATAAGTTCCTGCATGGAACGCTTGCCCTTATATCCTTTTTTTACTTCATTATATTTTGTTTCAAAATTATCCAACATTTTCTGAATAAGCTCTTTCGGCTCGGAGCTTTTGTAGATATTATACGTATCCGGATACAAATAACCCTCCAGCTGATATTTCATTCCTTTTTTTACCGGGATCTCTTTGATCCAGCTGTTTTCATATTGATCTACTGCCTTCACTGCCGCAAGAAACTCTTTTGCAGTAAACACCTTCTGCTCCTCCAGACGTTTTGCCATCATATCAATAGAATATCCTTCCGGAAACATCACTGTCACTGTTTTCTTTGCCTCTGCAAGTTTTCTTGCTTTCTCTGCCTGCTCCTGCCGATAAGCCACATATCTTCGTCCAAAATAAATGCCCCCGGCAATCAATACAACCAACAGCACAAAAATCCCAAAGAACAACGGCTTTCTGGACCTTTGGTTTCTACGGCGCCGTCTCTGCTTCCTGCGCCTGGAATGGTTGTCATAATCTAAATATAAATCCATGATTTCCTCCAAATTTCGTTTTTCTTCCTTTGTTTAATACCAGGATCCGATGCCTTCTGTGCAAACGCAACACTCCCGGAACCTTTTGACCCTGGTATCATGTTATTATACTCGCATTTTTCAGAAAGTACATCCCTTTTATTAATTTTTGTTCATAATCTTAACGCTTTTGTAACTTTTGTATGAGAGCTTGTTCTGTACTTTTCAAATACTTTCTATTATAATCAAAGTGATGTAACAGGAAAGTAAAGCAGACATTTACAATCACTTTGCTGCTTGAATTTAGAAAGGAATATTTTATATTATGGCAAATCCAATTGTAACAATTACCATGGAAAATGGCGACGTAATGAAAGCAGAATTATATCCGGAGATCGCTCCGATTACTGTTGAAAACTTTGTAAATCTTGTAAAAGACGGATTCTATGACGGACTGACATTCCACCGTGTTATCGCAGGATTTATGATTCAGGGCGGATGTCCTCTGGGAAATGGAACCGGCGGTCCGGGACATACAATTAAAGGTGAGTTTAGCGGAAACGGCGTGACAAATAATTTAAAACACACTCCGGGTGTTCTCTCTATGGCACGCTCTATGATGCCGGATTCTGCCGGATCTCAGTTCTTTATTATGCATAAGACATCCCCGCATCTTGACGGACAATATGCTGCTTTCGGAAAGATTATCGATGGAATGGATGTTGTCAACAAGATTGCCGAGATTGCAACAGATTACTCTGATAAACCATTAGAACCTCAGGTAATGAAAACAGTGACTGTAGAAGAATAATTTTTTAGTGAGTGGACAAAGCCTATGAGTGAAAAATTAATTTTTGTCGATGTCGATGATACTCTGTACAGTAAGAATCAGAGATGTGTCCCTCTCTCCGCTGCTCAGGCACTGCATCAGGCACAAAAAAACGGCCATAAAGTCTTTATTAATACCGGACGGCCTTTTGTATATTTTGAAAAAGAAATTCTGGATCTTGGACTGGACGGTCTGCTCTGCTGCAACGGAATTCATCTTGTCATAGATGGACAGACTGTTTATCATCGGACAGTTCCGAAACCTGTCATGCACCAGATCATGAAATCCTGTGAACAACATGGTATTTACGGAACCCTCGAGGGAGCAAAAGCTTCCTATTTCCGTAACCATGATGTGAACTTTCACCCGCATTACGGATTCATGATTCAGGCATTTGATCTGGCTCCTTATATGCCTCATGAATTCTCATGGGACCATGCAGAAGAATGTGACAAATTAATTGTCTTTGCCGGAGCCGGAAGTGATATGAAAGGATTTATCAAAGACCTTGATTCAATGGCAGACATCATGGATTATGTGCGAATTGATGATACCCAGTACGAAATCTTATTGAAAGATCACGACAAAGGAACCGCCCTTTTATTTATCGCGGATTATATGAAAAAAACTCCGGAAGACTGTTATGCTTTCGGTGACAGCAATAACGATATTTCAATGTTTCAAAAAGCAGGACATAGCATTGCCATGGGAAATGCCTGTGATGAATTGAAAGAACATGCCGATTATATCACAGAACATATTGATAATGACGGTCTCTATCTGGGGCTAAAACACTACGGATTGATTTAAGGATCAATCCGTTTTTTCTTTCCTTCGCGGAATAAATAATCCTATATATGTAATATTTACTATCGTCCTATTCAATTATTTAATGTATAATTATAATTGCTTATTTTGTTTGAGAGACCTTCCCGGCAAAATGCTAAATCCTAATATAATATAACGAATTTACAAAAGAGAGGCCTATTCATGGATTATTATATACCTGCAACTATTACACACTATTTTTATATTTTTTTATCATATTTTATGTGGTGTTGTCGTAACCTTTATTACTTTGTTTTTTCCATCATCAAACATCGTCAATGCCTACTCCCTAATTGCCAATAATTATTTCTCTATTTTTTTATGGCTATGTTTGGTATTTTTTGGGAACTGGTATCCATTAAACCACTAAAAAGATTTTTCCTTAATTACGGCTATTTAATGACAAATATTAAATTGACAGTTGCTCTGATTCTGCCGTTGGTTATAGCGGTGCAGACCTCTAATATTCTTTATCTGTTTGTCATTCCAAAAACACGTATAGTTCTTACCCTTATATTCTGCATACCATTTTCCTTTTTGATATGCATATGGCTAAACTATGGTTTTCACATGCTAAAATCCTGTGAAAGACAACATCTTGAGCAGACATACCAATTAAAAGTATTAGAACAGGAAATTGCTCACATACATCAGACCAATGCTCAATATGAGCATCTTTATCGTTGGAACCACGATACTGCAAACCATCTGTTGGCGCTTTCTTTTTTAATCGAACAGAAAAACTATCAGCGGGCATTGGAATATATTCAAAGATACAACAAGAATATATTACAGAATCCTCTGTTTGGTTTGTTCAATCTTTTGTTTTGTCTTTCTGCTCTTTCTCTGATACACAGTCTCTTTTCCACCTGGAAAGAGACCCGTACTCTTTTTGAGCTGGAGCACACAGAGAAATCTCTGCTGGTCTTACAGCAGCAACAAGAAAGTCTTAACAGCCTTCATGAGGATATCCAAAATCGCCAGGAATATATCTACAATAATCCGGAACTTGCATATCTCCAGGGCAGTAAAGGAGATTATGACAAAATGTCACAGATCATCTCAAATCTGTCTGCATATGTAAACGAGAACCGCTTAGAAACCTTTTGTCGCGACTCGCTGCTAAATACTCTATTAAAAATCAAGAAATCTATTGCTCAAAAAAGCAAGATTTCCTGCGACTTTCAAGTAATTCTACCAGATCATTTCAGTCAACGATTCCTGGATACGGATATTACCAGTTTATTTTCCAATTTACTGGACAATGGAATTGACGCGGCAAAAAACAGTCCGGAAGGCCGGATCAAATTAAAAGTAAATTATCATGCCAGTCTGTTCTTAATTCAGATGGAAAACTCTAAAAATTCGGAGGTAGTGTTCAAACATCAGACTACTAAGAAAAAGGATGCACAGATTCACGGATATGGGCTGTCGATTATAGAAGAAATTGTCACCCGATATCACGGGGAATGCCAATGGACTGATAATGGTGATTCTTTTGTTTCCAGGATTACCATGTATTTACCTAAATTTACTACAGAAGAGGAAGAAAAATTATGATTCATATTGCAATATGCGAAGATAATAAATCACACCTTGAGCAAATCAGTAACATAGTTTCTGATATCTGCCCAAATGCAGAAATTGCTCAATTTTATACCAGTGAGCAAAGAGAGGCATTGTGCAGCCAGAACGCTCCTGATTATGACATTGTTCTTATGGATATTGAACTGCCAAAGTCTTCCGGAATTCTTTTGGCAAAAAAGATTTATCAGTTCCATCCTTGCACACAGATTATATTTATTACTCAATATCTTCAGTTTTGTAAAGATGTGTATGAAACCGACCACGTGTATTTTGTCTACAAGCAAGATATGAAAGAGTACCTTCCACTGGCAATCGAGAAGGCTCTTCAGAAACGAAATCACCAAAAACTTCAGTATCTTACGATTTCCTGGAATCGGCATCAACACTACCTTCTATTTCAAAGTATTGTTTATATGGAACGTTCCTTACGGACTACAAAGATTCGTTCAATCTCCGGTGAATACTATACCTCAGAAAAATTAACAGATCTTTTGGAACGCCTGGACCAAAGCTTTATCTGCTGCCACCGAAGTTTTCTAATAAATTTAAATTACATTACAAATTTTGATGATGAATTGATTATTTTACAAGACCAGTACAGAATTCCGGTATCACAGAAATATCGTACCGAAGTTCGCCAGAAATTTTTTGAGATGGCTCTGACTCGATAAACTTTGATAAAAGAAGTACAAATCCCTCTCTTTTTTCTAAAATAGATTTGTACTTCTCCTAAAAAATTTATTCCATATATTTTATTGTCAGCCTACGGCTTATACTTAAATTATTTTACAAGAGCTCTTATCTGCTCTTTCGTCAGACCGGTCAATTCACAGATATCTTCTATTGGAATATTTTTTTGTAACATACCGCGGGCAATCTCTAAAATTGCATCCGATCTTCCTTGCTTCTTTCCACGTTCAATTCCCTCTCGCATTCCAAACTCAATTCCTTCTCTTTTTCCACATTCAATTCCCTGCTTTCTTCCACGCTCGATTGCTTCCTGTAATACTACGCACATATTGATACCTCCCTGATCTTTTGATAACTTTAGCTTTTCATAATCCTGATCCCCCGTAAACACCGATAGAAACTTTAACATTGCGTCCA
>OBYP01001130.1_pt1 | contig 15031 bp, 14 predicted proteins | sample 1501461 | NCBI WGS metagenome assembly OBYP01 (sample SAMEA2580201, study PRJEB22360) | human gut metagenome | biome: human gut; feature: human-associated habitat; material: faeces | place: Denmark | collected 2008/2010 | reverse complement strand
GTGGGACCTTGGCGGCCACGGTCCAGCCATACGGTTCCGGACGTTCATACACCACATAGTTTCCGTCCTTAAGCAGGCTGCCCGTCCCCTGGTTCATGGAAGGGATGAGGGACGCCATGCTGTCCGCTGCTTTCCCGGTCCCGGCTGAATCCACGCTGTAAATGCATTCCCCGTTATCGTCCATGATATAAAAGGAATGTCCTTTAAATGGCCCAACCAGCATCTGGTCATAAAAGGCAATAAAACCGTCAGTAGGCTGGGCTTCCTTAAGCAGAAGCTCTGTATGCACAGGTTTTCCCTCATAAGCGGCCTCCATGATTCTCCGGTCCGGCGTGTCCGGCATGTTCACCCGGCGGACTGTCACAGAGTTCCCGTTCATGATTTCCAAGATATTCTCATACACGCCTTCGGAATAGTAAAACTGAAGGAAACGGATAAACGCATCCATCTCTTTTGTCATCCACTTGTTCTTGTGATATATGACCTGCTGATACATGGCCAACCTGAAATCAGCCGCATCAAGGATGGTCAGCTCCCCGTTTTCCGCATATTCCCGGACCGCAAACAGGGGAAGATATGAGATGCCCCGGTTCTTCCTTATCATCCTGATGATGAATTCCGTATTGCCGATTTCCATCATATCAATCAGCTGGTTGGTCGTGGAGGCAGTAACCTTGACCGGAACCCTGGGATGGCGGCCGCGAAAGGAATTCAGTATCCGGGGAAGCTTTGAAAAACTCCTGTACCCAATCAGCTATATGATAATGCTGTTTTTACTGTATCCTATTATATTTCCCTCAACAACTCCCCCAACCTGCGTATTCCCTCGTCAATCATCCTGCAGTCCGCGTTCGTGTAGTTCAGACGCATGGTATTGGTATTGGCCATATTGATGTAAAACGGGTCACCGGGAACAAATGCAACCTTTTTCTCCAGGGCTTTTGGAAACAGCGATAACGCGCTGACGCCTTCCGGCAGTGTCACCCATAGAAACATGCCGCCGCGGGGCCGGGTATACTTGACTGTCTTCGGAAAATACCGGTCCATTGCCTCTGTCATGGCCTGCGCCTGCTCTTTATACAGCCGCCTGATTTGGGGGATATGGGCATCATAGTCATTGTGCATCAGATAGTCCCATATCAGATACTGGGAGAAAATATTTGTATGCAAATCGCTGGCTTCTTTTGCCACTGAAATATGTTTCAGCAGTTCTGTATCGGCGCAAATCATGAAACCGGTGCGCATGCCCGGAGTCACAGTCTTTGAAAATGTCCCCAGCAGAATACTGCCCGGCAGCCGGCCTGCCCCGATATAAGGAATACGTCCGCCCTCGTCGAAACGCAGTTCCCCATAAGGGTCGTCCTCCACTAAAACGATTTCACGCCCCGTCAGGACTTTCCGGATACACTCCCTGTTTTCAGCTGAGTAGCTGAGTCCTGTGGGATTCTGGAAATCAGGTATGGCGTATATGAATTTGACGTCATGAGCCAGCGCATCCTTTAACCGGCCAATATCCATCCCTTCCTCTGTCAGCTCAACCGGATAAAAAACCGGCTGATATTGGGAAAATGCCTGTATGGCCCCAAGATAGCTGGGCTTCTCCACAATCACGCCGTCCCCTGTATTTAACAGAACCTTCGATATAAGGTCCAGGGCCTGCTGGGACCCTGTGGTAATCAGGATATTCTCAATGCCAAGGGCAAGGCCGAATTTGCGGTTGTAGCGGTCCGCTATATACTGACGGAGCTCCGGGAGCCCGGCCGTGATGGAATATTGAAACAGACTGCTCCCGTAATCCCTTACGATGCGCTCCATGGATACCAGAAGCTCCTCCTGGGGAAACGATACCGGGTTTGGCAGTCCTCCTGCAAACGAGATGATTTCCGGGTCAGCCGCGGTCTTTAAAATACTTCTGATAAATGACGGTGGTGTGGATTTAATCCGCTCAGATAATAAATGTTCCATACTGCTACTCCTTTGTCAAGCTTATAATGGTATCATTATAAACTTGCAAAAGGACACGAACAACAGTAGAATTGTATGCAAGACAATTTTACAAATACTCATACAAACAAATCACAAAAAACATGCAGAGGAAACAGATTATGTCCATCAATTCATTTGACAACTATCCCATGAGCTGGAAACCGGATTTAAGCAGAGCATCAGGCCCCAAATATCTGGCGCTGGTAAGCCTGATGGAAGATGATATTAAGAACGGTACACTGAAAGCAGGAACAAAGCTGCCGCCCCAGCGGGAATTGGCGGATTACCTGAATGTAAACCTGAGCACCATATCCAGGGCCTTCAAATTGTGCAGCCAGAAGGGCCTTCTGTCTGCCTCCGTGGGAAACGGAACCTATGTCTGTGCGGATGTCACCGCGGAAACCGTCCTGCTGTGCGGACGCGAAAATCCCCGGATGATTGAAATGGGCGCATTGGTTCCCCAGGTGTCCGGGAACCGGCTGGTGAAATCATATACGGAGCGGCTTCTGAAACGGCCTGACGCGCTGAACCTCTTTTCCTATGATGACCCGGAGGGAACAGGACTTCAGCGTGAAGCCGGCGTGGCCTGGTTTCAAAAATCAGGCTTCCATACAGACAAGGAGCATGTCCTGCTGGCGGCAGGCGGCCAGAATGCCCTGACGGCGTCACTGGGCGCATTGCTGGAACGTGGAAATAAGCTGGGAACAGACCCTCTGACTTATCCGGGAGTAAAAAACGCGGCCTGCGCAAGGCAGGCAGGCGTGCAGGTCTATGGGGCGGAACGTTTTTCAGTGGCAACAAACCAGCAGAAAAGGCTGTCCGCATTTCCGTCATAACCCCGCCGTCTATGAAGGATTTGGAGGAGGGACTCAGACGGTTGGGAGGGATACTGCAATATTCAATCTGAAAACCATTGGGTCAAATCCACCTTGCCCTTAAGGAAATCTGAGGTTCCCTGGTCTACCGCATCCCTCAGACCTTCCGGAGTTCCCTCCGGAAACACCGGAACAAAAATCCCTTCACGGATGCCTATTTCATGTACCTTGTTGCCCTGCAGTTTCCCGTCCATATACTGCTCCACGGTCCATCTGTAAAGCGTACCGAAGTCAAAGTAGACAGAGGCTGCCACGGTCCCTGGCTCCAGGTCGTTCTGGTTATCAGAAAATCCGATAACCCTGACCTGCCTTTCCTTGGCAGCCTGAATGCATCCAAGCCCCACTTCATTGGCATAGATAAACAAGGTATCCGCCCCGCTGTCAATCATCTGCTCCACTATCTTCTTCCCCAGGTCCACATTTGACCAGCTGTTGGCATAACTCCTTAATGTCTGGGGATTTTCAATTCCCCTCTGTGAAATAATATCCATTGCATTTTTCTCATACACATCCAGAAGATGCTCCATGGGGGCATTGGGATAACCCGCTATAATGCCGAGTATCCCGCTTCGGGTTATGTTGCCCGCAATGATGGAGGCCAGATAACTGGCCTCATATTCCTTCGGAAAGATGGGCGCCACATTTCTTCCCTGGCAAAAGGAACCGTTGACCACGCAAAAGGTAGTATCGGGAAACCTGGGCGCCACCACAGAGACCGCGTCGTCAAACTGAGAGCCGGCCGCCATCACCAGACCGTAGCCCTGGCTGCCATACTCTGTCAGGACTGCCTCAAAATCGCTTTCCGTCACATTCTGGACAAATTCCAAATCAACTCCCAGGGTCTCCCGGCATTTCAGGATGCCTTCATAGTTTATCTTATTCCAGCTCTGATCCTCAATCATTCCCGGAAGGATTGCAACCATTTTCTCTGTTCTGTGTTCGGCGGCAGGCGAATCAGCAACCGCCTGACGGCATCCGCCGGCTGTCAGTATTGACGCGCCTGCCAGTGCCAGAAGAAAGCGCGAAATCTTTATTTCTGAAATTTTCATTGTGCACCGCCCTCGTTTTCAAATCCCGTTTCCCGATGTCAGATGCCTGTGTAAATTTATGTAAAAGACAGTTTACGCATTATCATGTGGCCGTCTGTGAATAAACCGTCCTGCGCCTCTTTTTCCCTTAAATACATTCCCTTCCGCCACAACGCTGCCCCTCTGCATCACAAGCTCTATCTGTCCCTTTAGCTTCATACCCTCGTATGCGGTATAATCCACCGCGCTGTGCATACGGTCATGGGTGAGCACATACTCCTTATTGGGGTCAATGATTACCAAATCTCCGTCTGATCCTGGCTGCAAAATTCCTTTCTCCGGATAAAACCCATATATCCTGGCAGGATTTGTACACAGAGCCTCAACGTAACGGTTTAAGCTGATTCGTTTTTTCATCACGCCTTCTGAGAAGATGACAGACATCCTCTCCTCCACACCGGGCGCCCCGTTGGGACACTTGGTAAAGTCATCCCTGCCCAGCTGTTTCTCTATGCCGTAATTAAATGGACAGTGGTCTGTTGCCACTACCTGTATATCACCAGCCGCCAGCCCTTCCCAAAGCCGTTCACAGTCTTCCCTGGTGCGCAGGGGCGGAGACATGACATATTTCAGGCCGTCCTTATCCATATACCGTTCTTCTGTCAGTGTCAGGTACTGTGTACAGGTCTCCACAAATATATTCTTCTGCCCCTTCTTCCGGGCATCCAGTACCGCCTCCAGGCTTTCCTTGCAGGACAGATGTACGATATAAACAGGTGCATCGCCTGCCAGACGCGCCAGACTGAGAATCCTGGCCACAGCCTCCGCCTCCGCCAGATTTGGACGGCTCTTGGCATGATAGTACGGACTGGTACAGCCCTGTTCCCTGTACATGCTCCGATAGTATTCCACCACCTCATGGTTCTCGCAGTGAAATGCAGTCACGCCTCCCAGTTTCTTCATGCGTTTCAGGACCTGAAGGGCCTCCCCGTCATTCAGGCGCCTGTCATAGGTCAGGTATACCTTCACGCTGGACACTCCATCTTCCATCATTCCCTCCAGCTCGTCCAGAATATCCTGGTTCACATGCTGGGCAGTCCCGTGAAATCCATAGTCAATCACGGCCTTTCCGTCAGCCAGATGATGGTATTCATTCAGCTGGTAATGAAGATTGCAGCCATCCGGCCCAAATCCCATGTGGTCCACAATGGCAGTGGTGCCTCCGCAGGCCGCCGCCACCGTACCGTCATAAAAGTCATCTACCGCCCGTGAATTGCCTGCCAAAAGGTCCATATGGGTATGTACATCCACACCTCCCGGAATCACATATTTTCCCCTGGCCTCAATGACCTTTGCTCCTTCTGATTCCAGATTCCTTCCTATACATGCAATCTTTTCTCCGTCAATCAGTATATCCGCCTCATAAATTTCACTCGGTGACACAATCGTGCCTTGTCTGATGATTGTCTTCATCATTTTCATTCACTCCATTTCTCTTATTTTGAATTTTAAGATAGATATAATATAACAGCCCTGCTCCCACGCTGCCTATGGCATATGCATTGTCAAACAGAAAATTCAATGGAGTGATGTATTTTCCAGCAATGATAACGGCCGTGGCAGCCAGGAAAATGGCAATGATTGCCGTATTCCATCCCCCCTTATAATAATACCTTCCCCCATCTTCGCGGTACAGATCCACCATATCCACATGGGTTTTGTGCTCAAGCAGATAGGAAACCAGATAAAGCCCCGAAATAGGTCCCAGCAGTGCTCCCAAAAGGCCGCATACATTATAAATCAGGTCATAGGCGCTGGCCAGAGCGTTCCATGGCTGGGCAAACAGTGCCAGCACAGCCGCAATAAGAGCTGCCTTTTTATAGCTTATTTTCTTTGCAAACAGGGTTGCCAGCACGTTGGTGGGCGGAACCAGATTTGCAGCCACATTGGTGGTCAGCACGGCCATGATGATGAACAGAGAAAAGATAATAACAATAGCCGGGTTATCAAATTTGCTCACAAGGACCGCCGGTTCCCATATGGCCTCGTGGAAGGCCAGAGACGCGCCCGCTGTGCCGCAAATACCTACAAATGCGATGAATGCCGTCATGACAGGCGCTCCTGCCAGCTGGCCCACCATCTGCGCCTTCTGTGTCTTGCAGTTTCTTGTAAAATCCGCCATGGACAATGCGATACCGCCGTCAAAGGCAATCATGGATGAAAGGGCAGGAAAAAACAATTTCCAGAAATCAGCATCGGGATTTCCCTGAATGGACGGTTCTGAGAGCAGTCCTGAGATGCTCCAGTCTGCCGTGTACATCCCCCATATGATTACAATAAAGCTGAGTAAAATCAACACAGGCGCGGCAAACTTCTCAAGCTTCTGCACGGCGCCTGATCCGGAGCCCGCAATATACACATTCATCAGCCAGAAAATCAGGAAAGAAATAAACAATCCCTTAAATCCCAGTCCATTCCAGAAGGGAAGGAACACTGCCAGAATGGCGTTCACTGCCTGACCGCCAATCCATGCCTGTACGCCAAACCAGAAGCAGCCCAGGATTCCCCTGACCAGAGAGGGCACCACTGTGCCCTTGGAACCAAACACCATCTTGCAAAGCATGGGATAAGTCAAACCGTATTTCGTACCGAAATGTCCCAGAACCACCGCAAATACCATCACCAGGAAATGTCCCAGCACAATCGTAAACAGAGCCTCCCCCCAGGACATGCCGGATACAATCAGGCCGCTGGCCACCTGGTAAACCGCGATAGAGACCAGCATGCCAATCCAAAGGTTTCCCATATCCCAGGCAGACCATCTGCGCTCATCCATAGCCAGCGGTCTGGTGGAGTCCGCATAGTTATTCTTATGGCTTCTGACTGCCTCCAAACCGGCAGCAGTAAGCTCAACAATATCCCCGTTCTGTCTTTGATACCCGCTCATACATATATCCTCCGTTTTCCATCTAAACCAGGTCTTCGGCCGAAATACCTTTGTTCTTATTGATTCTCTTTTATTTTAGTGGAAAACATCGAATTTTCAATGCATCAAATCTACTGTTTTGTCAATTATTTTACGTTCCTGTTGCGGTACTCATTGGGAGTCATGCCATATTGACGTTTAAACATGCTGCTGAAATACCTTGGGTCGCCAAAACCCACTAAATCCGACACATCCGCAATCTTATATTCAGGCTGCTGCAGATAACGCCTGGCCTTGTCCAGGCGAAACTGCGTAATATATTCTGAAATATTCTTATCTGTATGGCGTTTAAACAATTCGGACAGGTAATTAGGAGAGAGATAGAGCTCCTCCGCAATATTTTTCAAGCTGATTTTCTCTGAATAGTTAAGGGCAATGTAATCCATGGCCTTTTGCACCATCAGGTTTGAAACTTCTTTTTTTTCCTCACCACCCTTTTGTTTCTCTGACATCTTTCCCTCGATTTCCTCCAGAACCCCCAGCAGTTCCCGTCTCTTGGTGGGCTTTGTCAGATACCGGGTAACCCCCAGTTCAATGGCTCTCTGGGCAAAGCCGAAATCACTGTAGCCGCTGAGAATGATGATATACGCCTCCTGGTCCGTTTCCCTCATGCGGTCAATCATGTCCAGGCCGTTGATTTCCGGCATCTTGATATCTGTGATAATTACGTCCGGGCTGTAAAAGGCCATGTTTTTGAGTGCATCCATGGCATCGGCATATGTGCCGGTCACATGCCAGTTTCCTCTGCCGTCCAGCAGTTTACTCAATCCATTCCTGATTTTTGGTTCGTCATCCACAATCACTATGTCCATCTGTCTCCTGCTCCTGTTCTGCTGACAATCTTGTTCCGGGCATCCGCAAAGTCACAATAGTTCCTTCCTGATGCCTGCTCTCAATGGCCAGTCCGTATTCTTTCCCAAAATGCAGACACAGCCTTCGGTGCACATTGCGCATGCCTATGCTGTCCGTGGCCCCGGACTCGCTGTAAACAGCCGCGCGGCACTGTTCCAGTTCCTCCGGGGCCATACCCGGTCCATTATCCTCTATGGTAATCAGCAAATTCTGCTGCTCCAGTCCGGCAGTAATCCTGACCCGTCCCCCATCCTTCATAGGCTCTATTCCATGGAGAATGGCATTCTCCACCATTGGCTGGAGAATCAGCTTCGGCACCATACAAGCTCTCGTCTCCTTCTGTATCTCCATTGAAGTGCAAAGGCGGTCTTCCAGCCTGTTTTTCTGTATACACAAATAACTTTCAATGTATTGTACTTCCTCATTAAGGGGAACCAGCACATCCTTGCCGTGAATGGAGTACTTAAGAATATCCCCCAGGGAGACAACTACATCGCTGATGTCATCTGCGCCAATATCCATGAGCATCCAGCTTATGGAATCCAGCGTATTGTAAAGGAAATGAGGATTGATTTGGGCCTGAAGCGCTTCCAGCTCCGCATTTTTCTGAGCAATCTTTTCCTGATAAACCTCTTTTACCAGGTGGTCAATCTTGCTGACCATGAAATTAAAAGACTCCGTAAGCCGCCCAATCTCATCACGGCTTTTATTGACAACCTGGATTTTAAAATCTCCCTTTTCTATCTCCTTCATGGCAGTCATCAGCTTTCCGATAGGCCGTGTAAAGGTATAGGAAATCAGCAAAATGACAACCGCCGCCAGCAGCACAGCCACCGCAACCATGGTAAAGACCGCTCTCTGTAATTCACTGGCCTGGGGAAAGAAATCATTCAATGAGACAATGGAAAATGTCTTCCAGCCGGTCACGCCATTGTACTGGCCGCATACATAGTAATCCTTTCCCTCCCAGCGCAGCTCGAATTTCCTGATTCCCTGTCTAAACCTGTCTTCTATCTCATCCAGCCAGGTATGCCCTACTTTCTTATTGGTAGATATGATATCCCCGTTACGGTCAACGATCAGGGTATACTGATTGGGGAACATACTGTGGTTATTAAGAAGAAGGCCGCTGAAAATATCGGGATTCAATTCAATCACCAGAATGCCCTCCGCACCCCCGTTATTCCCTTCCCCCTGTGCATTCACCGCCCGCACCATGGTGACCACATCTTCTCCCGCTTCCCGGCAGAGAGGCCGTCCAATGCCCAGCCATGTCTCCCTGTCCGGCCGGTCCGCTGCTTCCTGTGTGCAGGCTTTGAGCCTTTCTTTATCTACATATCCCTCATAAGGAACATAGCTGTATCGAATCTGTCCGTCCCCATCAATCATATGAATATCGGATACAGCCACAAACACCTGGGCAAAATTGTCGAACCATTCATCTATGTAATTTCTCTGCTGTTTTGTAATCATTTTATTTTCCAGCAATTCCATCACAGCCTGGTTCTCGCTGGTATTCTCAGCCAGCCGGACAACCTGGAGCACCCATGTGTTGATGTCGATGTCGATACGGTTGATGGTATCCGCCATCTCACTTTTTTTATTGGCATATACAATTGCCTTTGCGTCCTGATAAGAAAAATAACCAATCCAGGAGCCTAATATGATAATCAGTATCGTAAATGCCAGAATCAGTTTTTTTCTCAGTGTGATGTAGACCGCCTCCTTACCCGGATATTCCTGCTGTTAGAATCCTCCAATTATTATAGCTTACCCCTTGGTATATTTCCACCGGTATGTAAGGGAAAACGAAAAAAACAGAGCTGCTCAAAGAGATTTAGCGTCTGCCGCGAAAACGGCCTTCCGCTTTTCATGGACGGCGCCCGACTGGCATATGCCCTCTCCTGCCCCCGGAATGAACTAACCCTTTGGGATATAGCCAGGCTCTGCGATGTATACCTGAAATTCGGCGCTTCGGTCATAGCGGCGGCCGACCAAATCAGGGATACCCTGACCAGATGCAGCTACCGCCTGTTCCTCGACCCTCCCACGAATCAGGTATTTATCGTGATGGAAAATGAAGCCGCCGCCCAACTGGCCCGGAAAGCGGAGATTTCCTTATGGGAAAAATATGATGACAAGCACACCATTGTACGGTTTGTCACGGATTGGGCAACCCAGCAAAGGGATGTGGATATGCTGATTGAGATACTGGAACAGGGGCATAATTCCGGGCTGGCCTGTGTTTCATAGAGGGACGGGTTTGAGAAAACCACGGATATGCCTGCCAGGAATACGCCCCCCCCCCATCAACACACAAAAAACACATACCACCCCCGGCCGTCAAAAAAAATCTCAGACAGCTGTTTATCAATCAGACGTTCCGTTGCCTTTTTCGAGAGAAGCTTTGTCATTTCATCGATAACGGCCTGCCACTCCCGTTTCTTTTGCGCGTCAGCTCCGGCCCCAGACAACAAGAGCTGTCATTGTTATTGTCCCTAATATATACTATGGCGATTGGTGCTATGAAAGCATTAAAGGAGCAGGTACTGCGAACTTCTGAGGACTGCGCTGTTGTCGGACCGGAAAATTTTCGTATATAATGAGGCAAACCGCTGTTCCTTGTTTATAGGATGCAATGATGGTACCCTTATATCTGTATGATAACTGTAGTTTATATGCCATTCTTTCAGATTCAGCAGCATTAATTTATAGATATAATAAATTTATAAATTTGTTTTATAGAAAATTCCAATCTAAAAAAGCGGAATATGATGGTAGAATAATAGTGGATTTTCTACAGATTGGGGTTCTTGCCTTGAATAAACCAATGATTCAGATGGAGGGCATTGTAAAGCAGTTCGGCTCCATCACAGCTCTTGACAACATGAAATTTCACGCCTACGGTGGAGAAATTACGGCCATTGTCGGCGACAATGGTTCCGGAAAAAGCACGCTGATTCAGCTCCTCACCGGATGCCTGAAGCCGGACCAAGGTGTCATTCAGATTAAAGACCGTGTTTTTCACTCTCTCACCGTGAAGGAAGCCATGAATCAGGGTATTACGGCCGTCTATCAGAATCTGGCCCTTGACAACTGCAAGGACTGCGCCGGCAATCTCTTTCTTGGGCGCGAGCTTCTGCGTTTCGGGATTTTTCTTGATTACGGAGCCATGTACCGGGAAACAGAAAAGCTTTTGGGACAGCTCCATATCCACATTCCGGATATCCGGCAGCCGGTAGAGAAAATGTCCGGCGGGCAGCGTCAGGCCGTCGCAATTGCGCGGGCCGTTTACCAAAATGGTGATATTATGATTTTTGATGAACCTACATCGGCAATGGGAATGAAAGAAACGGAGCGTATTATGAATCTGTTTCGCGCCTTAAAGGAACAGGGAAAAACCATTATCCTGATTAGCCATAACCTGTTTCAGGTCTTTGACATTTCCGACCGAATCTGCGTGATTAAAAACGGCAGACAGATAGATTCCTTCCTGACAAGGGACAGTTCTCCGGAGCAGCTGTACCAGACGATTATTGAAAAGGAAGATCAGACGGATGGCGAAAAAATGGATGAGTAAATACTCACAGCAGCTGTTTCTGTTAGCTGTGCTGTTTATTATCTTTGCAGTTTTAGCAGGAAAAAGCGAATACTTCTTAACATGGAAAAATATGAGAAATATACTGGAAGCCGCCAGTTACCGGATGGTGCTGGCAGTGGGCATGACTTTTGTCATCTCCTCTGGAGTAATGGATTTGTCTGCCGGCTCCATTGTGTCTCTCTGCGGAGTGTTGACAGCGCTGGCTCTTCATGGGGGAATGGGAATTTGGGCGTCTGTCCTCACGGGTATTGCGGCAGGGGGCCTGATGGGAGCTTTAAACGGTGTTCTCATTCACTGTACGGGAATCAACTTTTTCGTGCTCACCCTCGCCTCCAGCGGTATGCTTCGAGGAATTTCCCTGATGATTACTGACGGAAAACCTATTACCAAGTTTGGAAAGGAGTTCATGCAGCTGGGAATCGGCCGCATTGGAGAATTCCAGGTGCCGGTGCTTTTCGCCCTGGCCCTGATTCTTCTGTCCTTTCCCCTGATGTTTCACGTAAAATGGGGAAATTACGTACGAGCCCTGGGCGGCAGCGAGTCCGCTCTGAAGCGGTCGGGAGTGCGAACCGGCTTCTACCGCATTTCGGTTCACATGCTTTTAGGTATTACGGCAGCCGTCACAGCAGTGATTATTACCGCCCGTCTGAATTCTGCCGAGCCAAACGCCGGTATGAACATGGAGCTGGACGCAATCACGGCAGTGATCATGGGCGGCACACCGATTCGCGGTGGAAACGCTAGCATTGCCGGAACTGTTTTGGCGGTGCTGATACTGGGAAGCATCAGAAACGGATTGACGCTTTTAAGCGTGTCCTCTGATTTCCAGCAGTGGATTACAGGCTTTCTTCTGCTGGCGTCTGTACTGATTTCAGAAATTAGAGTCTGGAATATCAAGGCTTTAACAAAATAATAACTATTTATCATTCAAATTCACAAAGATTGAGGAGGCAGTATCATGAGAAAATTTTTAACAGTTTTATTGACAGCCGGATATATTGCAGCGGTATTGACCGGGTGCAGCGGCTCAGACGGCGCAAAGGAAACTTCTGCTACGGAAACTACTGTAGCTGCTGAGATGCAAACAGAAACAGAGCCTGTTAAGGAGACAACGGCCGCGTCAGAGTCAGAATCTGCTGACAAGGCAGGCCAACTGTTGGCTGATGTAGAAAAGAGAATGAACGAAGCGCTGGGAGAACTCCCCAAAAGCGGCCAGGGCGAAAAGATAGGCGTCCTTATCAGCTCTACGTCTAATGAATTCTGGGGAACCATGAAGACACGCTACGAGGAAGCGGCCAAGGAACTCGGAATTGAGGTGACAGTTTTTGAAGCAGACGCCGAGGATGATACCCAGGGCCAGTTAGACGCGTTAAACACTATGGTTACAATGGATTTTGACGCCATTATACTGTCTCCTATTGATGGAACGAATCTGATTCCTGGTATCGTGGCTGCCAATAATGCAGAGATTCCTGTTATTAATTTGGGACCTGGCGTGGATACTGAGGCTTTGGCTGACGCCGGCGGCCATCTGGACGGAAAAATCACTGTGAACTTTGAGGAGCAGGGCAGCACCGTAGCCAACGACATGATTTCCAGAATGAAGGATGGCGGAGAAGTGGCCATTCTCGCAGGACTGGAGGGCGCAGGACAGAGTGTAGGAAGAACAAACGGCGCCAAAGCTGTTTTTGAGAGCACAAACGGCGTGAAGTTGGTAGCTGCGCAGGCCTGTGACTGGGATACAGCGAAAGCCTACGAGGCCACCAGGGACCTTCTCACAGCACACCCTGATTTAAAGGGAATCTTCTCCTGCAACGACAACATGGCGTTAGCAGCTGTTCAGGCTCTTCAGGAAATGGGAAATGAAGATGTTTTGGTATACGGCGTAGACTACACCACTAACGCAAAAAAAGCCATTGAGGATGGGACTATGATGGGAAGCATGACTTACTCCAGCGCCATTTACACAAAGGCTGCTGAGGAAATGGCTATGCTGATTGTTCAGGGAAAAACGTTTGATGAGCCGGTTTATCTGCCTTTGACACTTGTTACGCAAGACAATGTTGCTGATTTTGAAGGTTGGAAATAAAAAAGCAGCCTCCTGAACCTTGGGGGGATGCAAAAGGCTTGTATTCATTTTAAACCTTTATCAAATCGTTCCTTTCTGGTCTTTCACTACATCCTGCATGAATAAGTACACTTCCACAAGATATTTAGTATAAAGCAATTGGGTCCAAAAATCTCATTACAAATGGCTTTAAAGTTGACCTATCATCAATATTACCTTAACCTTCATATCTTTAGTTTTCTTGCTGAAACATAAGCAAAAAGCCCCAGGAGCATCCATCTCCCAGGGCCAAGGCATCTAAACTACCGCAGCTTAATGTGGTGCTGCGGTGGAATAGATGCCTGCATCTACATTATTTTATTGATACATTGGAATACTATCTATCCCTTAACTATCCACTCACCTGAACGGTTATTTCCCCTTCTGACAATATATCCCTTATCCTGCAATTCTGCAATCATCCGTTTTATAGTGCGCAATGAATTTCCTAACTCCTTTTGTAATTCCTTTTGTGTGACTCTTGCATTCTGCTTCATAATGGTCAACACTCTTTCTTCAGGAGACGTTACCTTAATTCCAATAATGGTGCCAATGGTGCCAGCTTGGATTAATGACGGCTGCCTGTACATATTTATACGGAAATCCCCGTCAAAATCGATTAGCTCTGGTTCTGGAAGACCATATTCCTGGCATTCACGTATTATTCGAGGAATACCGCTGCCCCATTTTTCAATGATTTTCATATAAGAGAATGCGTTGGCTATTGCACGATTCCTGATTTTAGAGTATCCTTCCTTCATTTTTTCAATCGTCACACCATTCATTAGCATACCCGGAGAAGTAATCTCCAATCGGTTATCATAAAGCGCTACCTGGATATTGCCTGGGTCCAAATAACTGCGATGAGCTACAGCATTGGCAATCAACTCACGGACACTGTCTATCGGAAGCTCATAAACATCCTGCCTGTAAATACCATCTATCTTCATTCCCCGGTTAATTTTCTCCAGCACATATTGGTATGCAGCCTCCATCTGTTCCTGAATTGGACCGTTAAATTCCCGCCTGTCTACAAAGTACGCACGGTCATTACCTTTAAAAATAGCGCACTGTATGTTTTGCTGCATGGTATTCTTCCCTGTCAGCAAAGCATATGCATTCGTCGGAACAATTTCTCCATCTTTTTCCCATAAAATCCCCCAGGATCACAGTACATTCTCTGTTACATCTTTAATCTCAGCTTTGGCTGCATCGGTCAATGCATGTTCGAGGGCGACTTTTTTTAAATCGTGACATAGTTTTTTAATGTCGTCTTCCTTAATCTCTCTTTCGGTGCACGCATCCTGATTTTATTTTAGATAATAGCACATTTTCTACATGAATATTATTTTCCCCTTAAAACTTTAATATATTATATAAAGGAAATATTATAATATCAATAGCTACAGAAGCTTCCACCGCTTACATTCAGCGTGACACGGTGTTTGAGGTCATCGAGAAGGAGAAGCGGCAGTATGTGCCCACCACCGCCGACCTGTTTGACTACAACCGGCCTCTTGGCGAAATGACCCGGGAAATTGTAAAGGTTGTCCTCTCCCAATGCGGCGGCAACCAGACACTGGCTGCCGCGGATAT
>OBYP01001128.1_pt1 | contig 15047 bp, 10 predicted proteins | sample 1501461 | NCBI WGS metagenome assembly OBYP01 (sample SAMEA2580201, study PRJEB22360) | human gut metagenome | biome: human gut; feature: human-associated habitat; material: faeces | place: Denmark | collected 2008/2010 | reverse complement strand
ACCTGCCAGAACTGTTACAATAATAATACATAAAGGAGTACAAACCATGGCAAGACAGGAAAGTAAAGAAGAAAGACAGAAATGGCTGGAGGAGGTATACGGCAAAATCTGTGCCAAAATGAGCGCCGAATGCGACAGAGTCGGCGACAAAATCCCGTATGTGCCGGAAAACGGCAGATATACAACAGACTGGGGTGAAAAAGACATATTCTGGTGGACCAATGGTTTCTGGGGAGGAATGCTCTGGCAGATGTACCATGCCACAGGGGATGAGAAATACCGGAAAGCTGCCGAAGGCGTGGAAAAGAGGATGGATACCGCATTGGCCGATATCGGAAAGCTGTATCATGATGTGGGATTTATGTGGCTGCATACCGCAGTTGCGGATTACCGTCTCACCGGCAGCGAGGAAGCCAAAAAACGAGGTGTAAATGCGGCCAATGTTCTGGCAGCCAGATTCAATCCGCTGGGCAATTTTATCCGCGCCTGGAACGGCGATAACCAGGTGGGCTGGATCATTATCGACTGCCTTATGAATCTTCCCATCCTCTACTGGATGAGCGAGGAAAGCAAGGATCCCCGATTCGCTGCAATTGCAAAAATCCATGCGGATACGGCCATTGACAAGCTGTTAAGACCTGACGGCTCCTGCAATCACATCGGCATCCTTGATCCGCTGACAGGAGAACTCCTGGAAGCGCCCGGAGGCCAGGGCTACGGTGAAAACAGCGCCTGGAGCAGAGGCCAGTCCTGGGCGGTTTACGGCTTTGCCCTCAGCTACCATCACACCGGTGAGGCCAGATATCTGGACGCGGCGAAAAAAGTGGCGCATTATTTTTTAGCTAACGTGGCTATGACCGATTATCTGCCGCTCTGTGATTTCCGTTCGCCCCAGGAACCGGTATATTATGATTCCACGGCAGGAGCCTGTGCTGCCTGCGGCCTCCTGGAAATAGCCTCCTTTGTGCCTGAACATGAAAAGAGGCTGTATGAGGAAGGTGCATACCGTATCCTGCGCGCCATGGAAGAGAATTTTGCTAACTGGAACCCTGAAGAGGATGCTATCCTGGAAATGGGAAAAGCAGCTTACCACAGCGATGCCGGACAGGAAGCGATTATTTACGGTGACTATTTCTTCATAGAAGCGATCCTGCGTCTGCTTCACAAGGACTGCTTCCTCTGGTAGTATATTTATAAAAAGGCGTGCTATGCGCGCGGACAGGAGAGATTATGGAAAACAATACAAGAAAAATATGGCTGGATTCCATGCTGCACATCGTAACTCCGGTGCTGCGGGCTTTGGAAAAAGAAGAACTGAAAAAGACCATGCCGCTGGATTTTCATGGAGAAAGAGCGCCCTTTGCGCCTTTGGAGGCTTTCGGAAGGAGCATGCTCGGCCTGGCGCCCTGGCTGGAGGCGGAGGGACTTGAAGGAGAGGAAAAGGAACTTCAGGAAACCTACCGCAGCCTGGCAGTACGCTGCATAGACAAAGCGACGGATCCGAAATCCGCGGACTTTATGATTTTTAACGAAGGCGGCCAGCCCCTGGTGGATACGGCATTCCTGTGCCATGCGCTGGTACGCGCCCCCAGACAGCTGGCAGGCAGACTGCCGGAGAGAGTGCACAGGAATCTGGCGGCGGCCCTGAGAAGCTCCAGGCAGATTGTGGCCTGCAATTCTAACTGGATTTTTTTCTCCGCTATGGTGGAAGCCGGATTGTATGTGCTGGGTGAAAAAGATTATGATAAAATGCGCATTGCATACGCCCTCAGGGTATTTGACGGCTGGTATAAAGGGGACGGCGTCTATGGCGATGGCGAAATGTTCCACTGGGATTATTATAACAGCTTTGTTATCCAGCCCATGTATTTGGATCTGGCGGAAATGTTCGTAAATCTGGGGGAAGAATTCCGGGAACTGGAAAAAAGGGTAGCCGCCCGGGCCGCACGTTATGCCTCCGTTCTGGAACGGATGATCGCGCCTGACGGAAGCTATCCAATCCTTGGACGTTCCATCTGCTATCGTTTCGGCGCTTTTCAGATGCTGTCCCAGGCCGTGCTGGAACATCGTCTGGAGGGCTCTCTGAAGCCTGCCCAGGTCCGCTGTGCATTGACCGCGGTTATCCGCAGATGTATGGAAAACCAGGAAATGTTTGATCAAAACGGCTGGCTGCGGCCGGGAGTCTGCGGATGCCAGCCCGAACTGGCGGAGGGCTATATCAATGTGGGAAGCCTGTACCTGTGCAGCGCCGTATTCCTGCCGCTGGGCCTTCCCGTCTCTGACCCGTTCTGGGCCGATGAAGATGCGGACTGGACCTCCCGAAAAGTGTGGAGCGGCGGCCACGTACAGATTGATCATGCGATTGACTGAACTGGACAATATTGACCCGACAGGATCATAATAATTATAAGAAGCCAAAATGCAGACTGTTTTGGCTTCTTATTTTTTTGCCATACCTGTCCCCTCAATAAAACTATTCTCATATACATTCCCTTCCCGTCCCGTATTTCGTTCCGTGTACAGTTCCATATCACGCAGTTCCACATCCGCGAAATATATTGGTCACCCCATATTCCTTATGCTATAATATCCAGAGAAATTCATACATTTTTACATCGTATGAAAATGATTGGTCCCGGTTTTCCGGGGATACATTGCTGGCAGGAACGCAGCTGCCGCCGTCGGCGGACAGCGCACAGGGGAGGAAAAATACATGATAAAGCTGCTTATCGTAGAGGATGAGCTGATAACCAGGCGCGGCCTGATGCGGCATGTCCCGTGGAAAAAAATAGGCGTGGATGCCGTGGAAACGGCGGAAAATGCAGATGAAGCTTTCGGGATATGCGCCAGATGGCAGCCGGATATTGTGCTTTCCGATATTAAGATGAGGGGCATGGATGGTATCGAGATGTGCAGACAGCTGCGCAGCCTTTTGCCGGACTGCCAGATTATTTTTGTCAGCAGCTATTCCTACAAGGAGTATCTGAAGGCCGCTATTGAGCTGGGGGCGATACAGTACGTGGAAAAGCCCGTGGTTTTGGAGGAATTAATCGGGGCGGTGGAAAAAGGCATCGAAAGAATTGCTCAGATTAAAAAGCAGAAGGCGTTGCAGGACAGCTATACGGAGAGCATGGATTTTTTGAAGAGGGAGGCTTTGTTTTCCCTGCTTTCCACGCCGGAGGATGTAAAAAAGCTGGAATGTCAGCTGCGCCGGAGCGGCCTTTGGGACAGCGGGGATACCCGGATGCGCATCGGGATTGTAAAGCTGGCGGGAACGGTGGACGACACCGGGGAGTTTGTCCGCTTCTACCGGGAAAAACTGCAGATATTTATGGCTGAAGAACAATTCTATTGTAATATGGATTTCCACGACAACAGAACGCTGATTTTGCTGGCAACCGGCACGAAGTCCATGCTGGACAGGGATGGAGAACTGATTCGTGCCCTCTGTGTACTGGCCATGGAATCCAAAGGGGAATACCGTCATTTCCTCGCTGTGGGAGCTATGGTGGAGGAACCCGGAAAGCTGTATGCATCCTATCAGTCCGCCTGCCAGTCGGCAGGATGCCTTTCCTATAAGGGCTTTGCCTCCTTTGCATTTTGTGGGGAAGCGCCGGCCGATCGGTATTTTGAGGTGGAAAAGGATCAGGAGGAGGCCTTTGTGGGCGCGCTTTCCAGGCGGGAGAAGGAGGAAGCCATCCGTATTCTGGAGCAGATTTATGCACAGCTTATAACAGAAAAGGCCGCGTTGAACAGCTCGGTAAAAAATATGTATTTCCTGCTTTACAGCCATATCCAACAGCTGGAAAAGGAACTGCTGACAGGAGAAGGAAGGGAACGCCGGGAATCCGGACGTTTCTGGGACAACGCGCAGACATTGGAAGAGCTGCACACCTTTGTTGCCGCCCGGGCCATGGAAGCTATTGAAGCAAGGGAAAGGGAAGGTACCGGAGGAAATGCGGTGATTTTCCAGGTAATTGAAGTGATGAAGCAGCGGTATTCAGACAAAAGCCTGTGTATTAAGGATCTGGCGGATGCCGTATACCTCACGCCCTCCTATCTGTCCGGTCTTTTTAAAAGGAGGACCGGAACCACCATCAACCAGTATTTGACCAACATGCGGATTGACCAGGCCAAGAAGCTGCTGCGTGACAACAGCCTGAAGCTGTATCATGTGGCGGATCTTGTGGGCTATGAGGATGCCGCCTATTTTGCCAGGATTTTCAAGGCGCAGACAGGAATGACGCCCTCAGAATATAAGGAGAATAAGAACCTGTGAAAAAAATATGGTCCCGGATGAAAAATTATTTCAAACGCCTGCCCATGCGGATTAAGCTTATCGTATCCTTTTCCGGCCCTATGATCCTGATTTTTATTCTGCTGCTTTCCTGCAGCTATATGCTGATTGAGAAAAGATACGAAGCGCAGATTATCTATTCCGCAGATCAATCCTTTGAACAGGCGGTCAACTTTCTGGAGAGCCATCTGCAGAATATGAATTATATTTTGGAGCTTGTGGGTGCGGATCGGGAGCTGCAGGACATGCTGGAGGAGGGAAATTACCTTACCAGACAGGAAGCGGGCGATCAGTGGAGGGATTACTGGAGGATCAATGATATTATGACCTCGCTGGAGCTTTCCAATAAAATGTACCAATGTGGAATTTATGTGCCTGACAGCCTTGTTTACGCCTATAACAGATACCATTTTTTCCCGGAATCCGATTTGCAGAAGAAACCGTATTATGAGGAAATGTGCGGCCGAATCAATCAGGGGCTGTTGTATTTCACAGGGCTTGAAAGAAGCGGCCCGGAGCTGGTGGGAGAGAAGCAGCTGCGTGTGGCAATGCTGAAGAAAATATACGGAGAGGCGGGAAGCGGCAGCTCCTGTATCGCAAGGGTGAGTGTTTCCAGTGATGAACTGGAACGGATTGTGGCGAATTCGGATGTTACGCAGAAGGGAATCAGTTACCTCATTAATCAGAGAGGGGAAATTCTGGCGGCATCCAGTCAGGAAAATCTGGATGAGCTGTCCGGAAAAGGAAGCCTTCCCGGCCATGGCAGGAATTCCTCATGGCAGGAGCTGCGGATGGGAGGAAGCGCCTATCTTTACCGTCAGAGAAAGCTGGAGCAGGCGGAATGGACGCTGGTTTCCATCATTCCCAGACAGGATTTTTACAGGCAGACTTATTTAATGGGGATGACGCTTATCTTTTTTTCCGTGCTGATTGTGCTTTCCATCTTTCTGATTTCCTGGCTGTTGGGAAAATATTACTCAAAGCGTCTGGTAACGCTGAATACGAAGATGAAACAGGTACAGGATGGGCAGCTTTCTTTGGAAATACCGGAAGAGGAAAGCGATGAAATCGGCGAGCTGTTCCGCAGCTTCAGTTATATGACCAAGGAGCTGCGCAAGCTGATGCTGGAGCAGTACCGGCTGGGTAAAAACGTGAAATCGGCCGAGCTGCGCGCGCTGCAGGCGCAGATCAATCCGCACTTTCTGTATAATACCCTGGATTTGATCAACTGGGAGGCCATGGATTACAATGCGCCGGAAATCATGGAGCTTGCGCAGAATCTGGCTCAGTTCTATCGGATCAGCCTGAATAAGGGAAGGCAGATCGTCAGGGTGCGGGAGGAGCTGAACCATGTACGTGCCTATGTCAGGATAGAAAATTACCATTTTGATAATGCCATCAGGCTTGAGATTGATGCGCAGGAGGGCGTGGAGGAGCTGTCCTGCATCAACATCATCCTTCAGCCCTTTGTGGAAAATGCGATTATGTACAGCATTGCCAGGGTGCCTGACATGGTGGAATGCAGAATCCGTATATCCGCGGTGACCGAAGGAAAGGATCTTATTTTTTGTATCACCGACAACGGGCTGGGGATGACTGCGGAACAGGTAGCGCATATTTTTGAGGAAAATACGTGCGAAGTAAGCCATGGCTACGGAGCCAAGAACGTGAACTTCAGGATTAAGCTGTGCTATGGGGAAGAATATGGAGTTTTCTATGAAAGCCAGGTGGGAAAGGGAACCACGGTTACAGTCCGTCTGCCCGCCCTGACCCCGGAGGAAGCGGAAAAGATTCTGTATATTGACAGTTAAAACGGAAAAAGACAACAAAATAAAAAAACGGCAAAATAAATAGCCGGCAGACGCGGCAGGAGTCGGGGGACAGGATTCCTGCCGCGTTATTTTTTGGGTTTAAGGAGGCCGGTGGCAGCAACCTTGAATGGTAAAAAAGAGCATAAAAAATGTGCTAATTTTAAATTTTTATGCAAATTACCAATGGCGAATAAAAATATAAAATAAAAATGATTGTAAAAGCAATATAATTTATAAATAAATATACAAAATGCACACAAAGCATAAAATAATCCGGTAAATCTCAGTTTTGTCATATTTCAATTTTTATCAAGGAATAATACAATACTTATATCAGCAATACGTACACAACGCGGTAGTAAAAAGTGAAATGTGTACAGAAAAGATTATGGTTCGGCCCTGGCCGGACTGTAACCAGTAAAGAAGGGGGATGGAAGTCGTGAAAGAGCGATTTAAGAACTTTGGCCATGAACTGAAAAAAAACAGGGCGCTGTTCCTCATGGCGCTGCCTGCGGTGCTCCTGGTCCTGGTCCTGTCATATCTGCCCATGTCGGGCCTGATACTGGCATTCAAGAATTACCGGTTTGACAGGGGGGTATTCGGCAGTGACTGGAATGGCCTGGAGAACTTCCGTTACCTGTTTTCATCGGGAACAGGATGGCTGATTACCAAAAACACAATTCTCTACAATCTCCTGAATCTGATTACCTCTCAGGGGCTTGCAATCATTCTTGCCATTATCATTTCTGAAATGCAAGGCAAATACTACAAGAAAATTACCCAGTCCGTTATCTTTTTTCCTTACTTTATTTCCTGGGTAATCGTCGGCGCTTTCGTCTACAACATTTTCAACTATGAAACAGGGCTTCTTAACGGCTGGCTTACTTCGCTGGGAATGGAAAAAATCAATGTCTATTCCATGCCGTGGGTCTGGCCTATCATCATCTGCTGCTTTAATGCCTGGAAGTGGTGCGGCTACAATTCCATTATTTACATAGCGGCCATTACCGGAATCGATGGAGAGTGCTACGAGGCGGCGCAGATTGACGGTGCAAATATTTTTCAGCGTATCTGGTACATTACGCTGCCCTGTATCAAGCCTACGGTAATTACCATGCTTCTTCTGCAGGTGGGCAGAATCCTGCGCGGCGATTTTGAAATGTTCTATCAAATCGTCGGAAATAACGGGCAGCTCTATAATGCAACCGATGTAATCGATACCTACGTGTTCCGTTCCCTGATGCAGAATTCCAATCTGGGAATGACGGCGGCGGCCACCTTCTATCAGTCCATTCTCTGTTTCATTATCATCATGCTGGTAAATACAGTTGTCAAAAAAATCGACGAAGATTACGCGTTGTTCTAGGGAGGGAGTGAGAAATTATGGCAGCAAAGGAACAGGTTATGGAATCCAGGAAAGTAAAAATGGGGACGGCTGCGATTGTATTCAATATAATCGGCTATATACTGGTAGGGCTTGTGGCAATCATCTGTTTATTGCCCTTTATCATGCTGATATCCGGTTCTTTTTCTTCGGAACAGGCCATCCGCTTTACCGGCTATGGACTGCTCCCCAAGGAGTTTACGTTGGAAGCATACCGGATTGTATTCAAATATCCGGAAAAAATAGCACGGGCGTACGGTGTATCCATATTTATTACGGTAACGGGAACCGTGCTGGGACTGTTTATCACTACGATGGCAGCTTATGTCATCAGCAGAAAGGACTTTAAATACCGTAATGTAATTTCCTTTTTCTTCTATTTTACGACGTTGTTTAACGGTGGAATGGTAAGCACCTACATTTTTTACATCCAGTACCTGCATCTGAAGGATAACTTACTGGCGCTTATCTTACCGGGAATGGTAAATATTTTCTATCTGCTCATCATGCGCAGCTTTGTTGCGGCGGTACCCATTGCACTGGTGGAATCCGCGAAAATAGACGGGGCGGGAGAGTTTCGGACCTTTCTCCAGATTGTCCTGCCGCTTCTGAAATCAGGGCTTGCAACCATCGGTCTGTTCATGGCGCTGGGCTACTGGAATGACTGGTACAATGCCATGCTTTACATGAACAGTTCGGAAAAATATCCGCTTCAGTACATGCTTTATGACCTGCTGCAGCAGACGCAGGCGCTGGCCAGATTCGCCAGCCAGGCGGGTATCCGGGTGGAAAGCCTGCCATCCAACACGTTGAAGCTGGCAATGGCGGTAGTGGCCACAGGGCCGATTATTCTGCTTTATCCGTTCGTACAGAAATACTTTGTTAAAGGTGTCACAATCGGCTCCGTGAAGGGCTGATGGATGATATATGAAAAAAAGGAGGGTTATAAACATGAAAAAAGCTTCTAAACTGATCTCCACGCTGCTTACGGTGGCCATGGTGGGAACACTTCTCGCAGGCTGCGGCGGCAGCAGTTCAAACACAACCACGACGGAGTCCGTTGCGGACAAGGGCACGGCTTCCACAGAGACAGCCTCATCGGGGGAAACAGGACTTGATACCTCGGAGGAGGTGGAGCTGGTAATGTACGTAGTCAGCAATGAGCCTGCAAAACAGCAGGAGCTGACGGACAACATGAATAAGATTTTTAAGGAAAAGCTGAACTGTACGCTGAAAATCAACTATATCGGCTGGGCGGAATACCCCAACAAGTATCCGCTGCTGTTCTCCTCAGGAGAAGCCTTTGATATGGCCTATGCCGCTACCTGGCTGAACTTTTCGGCGCTGGCACAGAAGGGGGCGTTCATGAATCTGGATGAACTTTGGCCCACCTATGCGCCTGATAATTTTGCCATGCAGTCGGAAACAGCCAAGCAGCAGGCTACTATCGACGGACATTATTACTGCGTTCCCACACTGCTGGCAACCTATTCCGCATACGGCCCTATGTGGCGCACTGATATTCTTGACGGAACAGACTGGGACGGCAAAATGGAAAGCTTTGAGGACATGGAAAAATACATGGATCTGGTAAAGGCCAACCGTCCTGAATTTGAACCCTACGACGTATGCTCCTCCGGTTCCGAAATGGATGACCTGTATATGTACAATAACGGGATGTATGCTATTAAGGGATCAACCAATGATTTTCTGTTTATTGATCCCATGGAAGAAAATCCCAAGCTTTTCACCTATTATGAATATGACAAAACCCCGGAATTCCTGGAAATGATGAATCGCTGGAATGAAAAAGGCTTTTTCAGCAAATCAGCCCTGTCCGATACGGATACGGAAAAAACGAAAAACGGGAAGGCAGCGCTGAAAATCCATAATGTTGATACTTTTACAGGACTGGTTATTGACAAACCGGAGTATTCCTTTGATTATGCGAATCTGGTGAAGGATGTTTCGAACCTGTCCTTTACACAGGATGCCATGGTTATTTCCAATACCTCCAAGCATCCGGAAAGGGCGTTGGCGCTCTGGAACCTGATTACTACGGACAGAGAAGCATTTGACGCATTCTTCTATGGCATCAAGGATGTTTCCTATGAACTGAATGATAAGGGCGAGGTAAAAACACTGGATCCTGACAACTATGCTGCATCCGCCATGTGGGCGGCCCGTACCACTGAACTGAACAGGGATGGCATCGGCACACCGGAGCGTACCACAGAGCTGAAAAAGGAATGGGATGCATATATTAAGGATGGCGTGGGAAGCCAGAAGTACCGTTCTTTCGTACTGGATACCTCTTCAATTGAAACGGAGTATGCGGCCTGTCAGAATGTGCATCAGCAGTACTGGTGGCCTCTGGAGCTTGGCTATACGGATCCGGTAAGCGGGCTGAAGGAATATCAGGAAAAGATGGAAGCGGCCGGTATTGAAAAGGTACGCGAGGTATTGCAGCAGCAGTTGGATGCTTATGTTGCAGGCTTAAAACAGTAAGAATTTAAAGCAATAAAGATTTAAAGCTAAGAAAAGTTTTAGTGTATAAAGGCGGCGGTAAATTTTCCGCCGCCTTTACGGGGTATTATGCCGGAAAGAAAGGGGAAAGGGATTTTTATGGAAAGAAGAGTGAAGGTATATTTGACAGATATCAGGAATGGCAGACGCCTTTCGGAAGAGACGCCGCTTGTTTTTAAAGCGGACAAACCAGGAAATGATGGTAATGAGGGACACGTCCTGAATGTATATGATCAGGTAAAGTATCAGGAAATCCTGGGTTTCGGAGGGGCTTTTACCCAGGCCGCCGCTGTGAACTATAAAAAGCTGGACGAAGCACAGAGGGAAGAGGTGCTGACTGCTTATTTCGACAGGGAAAAGGGGCTTGGCTACAGCTTCTGCCGCCTTACCATCAACAGCTGTGATTTTTCCACGGAAATGTATTCCTATGACGATACACCGGAAGATTTTGAACTGAAGGATTTTTCCATTGCCAGGGACAGGGAGGATGTGATTCCCATGGTCCATGCAGCCCGGGAAAAGGCGTCGGAACTGCTCTTGTTCGCTTCTCCCTGGAGTCCTCCGGCCTGGATGAAAACCAATGGGAAAATGGATAAGGGAGGATTCCTGCGGGCAGACTGCAGACAGGTCTGGGCGGATTATACGGCCAGATACCTTCAGGCCTATGAAAAGGAAGGAATCCCCATCTGGGGCGTTACCGTACAGAATGAGGCAAAAGCAGAGCAGGGCTGGGAATCCTGCCATTATGAGGCAGGAGAAGAACGGGATTTTGTGACAGGTTTCCTGAAGCCTGCTTATGAAAAAGCAGGATTGGGTGACAGAAAGATTTTTTTCTGGGATCACAATAAAGAGCGCGCGGTGGACAGAGGGCTGGAAACACTTTGCAATGAGCGGTCAAGAGCGGCCTTTGACGGCATAGCGGTTCACTGGTATTCCGGTGATCATTTTGGAGCGCTGGATGTTTTCCACCGCCTGTATCCGGAAAAGCTTCTTATTGCCTCCGAACAGTGCAAGGGGAGAGAGAAGCTGGCGTGGGAGTCGGGAGAGGCCTATGCCCATGATATCATAGGGGATTTGAATAACTGGGTGAGCGCGTGGGTGGACTGGAATATGCTGCTGGATGAAAACGGAGGCCCTGATCACTGGCTGGATGAGCAGCTTCAGTGGGAAAGCATCACACGGAAACGCCTGGAAAGAGGCCTGGAAATCGACTGGAAAAAGGAAGACTTCCGGAAGCTGATGGAGGAAGAGGGAATCTGGTTCGGCGAGTCGCCGCTTCTGTGTGATCATGGGGAAAAAAGCCTGCATTACGCCTCATCTTATTATTATATCGGCCATTTCAGCCGTTTTATCAAACGTGGGGCAAAGAGAATCGGCAGCTCGGTCTATACCTCGGATTTGGAAGTATGCGCTTTTCAAAATCCCGATGGCTCAATAGCCGTTGTGGCGATGAATGCATCGGAGGAAGTAAAAAAGGTGGTACTCCGGTTCCATGAAGAAATAGCGCAGACCTTTATCCCGGCGCACAGCATCGTAACCTTCATATTTTAACCGTATGTCTGGCAGGAAGAAAGCCGTTTTATCCTGCCTGACGAATACGCGCGCTTCAGCGGGCAGATAGGAGCAGAAATGGAAAATAACATGAAAATAAGAGGCGTAAATCTGGGTAACTGGCTGGTGCTGGAAAAATGGATGAGTCCAGCGCTGTTTGAAGGAACGAAGGCGGAGGACGAGGATGCGCTATGCAGGGAACTCCCCAGACAGGAGCTGATCGAAAGACTGACAGCACACAGAGGCAGTTATATTACAAGGGAAGATTTTATATACATCAGTGAGCGGGGACTGAATATGGTCCGCATACCCGTACCTCACTTTATATTTGGAGATGACCCGGTGTACTGTGAACCGTACGTGCCCTGTATTGAATATCTGGATCGTGCATTTGACTGGGCCGGTGAAACAGGCCTGCAGATACTGATTGACCTTCATACGGCGCCGGAAAGCCAAAACGGCTTTGATAACGGCGGCATCTGTGGTGTCTGTAAATGGGCGCAGAGTCCCGAACGGATTGACAGAGTACTCAAGGTGCTTGGAATGCTGGCGGAGAGGTATAAAAGCCATCCGGCGCTGTGGGGGATTCAGCTGTTGAATGAACCCATATCCGAACCGTTGTGGCAGATGATCCGTAGCAGATATCTCCCGCAGGATCCGGAAAGGGCGGCAGGCTCCTCCTTTGTACCGTTGGAGGTTTTATACGATTTTTACACCAGAGGCTATCATATGCTGCGAAGTATCCTGCCTCCGGACAAGAAAATCGTGTTCCACGATGGTTTCCGGTTTGAGGTATGGGATACTTTTTTCAGGGAAGCAGGTTTTGAAAATGTGGTGCTTGATGCGCACTGGTATCTGGGCATGGGACAGCCCGATGAAGATACGGATGAGCTTTCCTATATGAATGCCATATTAAAGGAAGACGTAAAAAAACTGAAACGAATGGAGGCAGTGGTTCCTGTAATTATAGGAGAATGGTGCCTGTCCCATAACCTGAAGCCCGGCAGAGAATATTCCGCATTGGAAAAACAGCTTTCCTACAGGCTTATCGGTGATGCCCAGCTTATGGCATGGGAATCGGCAAGCGGATATTTCTTCTGGAGCTACAAGCTGCTTTCCCAACCGGAGGGCTGGGATTTCAGGAAGTGCGTGGAAAAAGGCTGGCTGCCGGACAATCTGGAAAAAGGCTTCTGATTCCAGGCGAAGCCTGTGCCGATGATTTCCGCCTACGCTCCTTTTGAGTTCCTGCGGCTTCATTTTCCCGGGCTTTTCCGCCGGCCGGGGAAATGACCAGATGACAAAAGGTCCGGAAACAAAAATACCCGGAAACGGATTGACAAAGAAAAAAGTCTGTTATATAATGACACCGTTCATCGGAGGGTGAACCATTCGTAAGGAAATGGTAACCGGATAAGATGCTGGCTGAGATGCCTGCTTCTTATCCGGTTTTTTGTGCGGCGATTTTTAAGCGTCAGCTAAATATACATACAGAGAAAGGGAAACAGAAGATATGAAAGAAACGCAGAATTTTACAAAAGGAAATATTCTCACCTCCCTCGTCCGGTTTGCGCTGCCGGTGCTGGCGGCGTTATTTTTGCAGACGATGTACGGTGCGGTGGATATGCTGGTGGTGGGGCAGTTTGCCACGGCGGCGGATGTTTCCGCCGTTTCCACAGGAAGCTGGCTGATGCAGCTGATTACTTCGTTTGTGGTGGGGATTGCCATGGGTACGACAGTGCTTCTTGGACGGAGGCTGGGAGAAGGAAAGCCGGAAGAAGCCGGAAAAATCATCGGAGCCAGTATCGTTCTCTTTACCATCATCGGAGTGGTAATCACCTTTTTTATGGAACTGTGCGCGGTGCCTGTGGCGCAGATCATGCGTACGCCCATCGAGGCCTTTGACGCAACGGTCCTGTATGTCCGTATCTGTTCGGCCGGATCGGTTTTTATCGTTGCCTACAATGTGCTGGGCAGTATTTTCCGGGGAATCGGGGATTCAAGGATGCCGCTGGTTACAGTGGCAATAGCCTGTGTATTTAATATTGCGGGAGATTTCCTTCTGGTGGGCGTTTTCGGCATGGCGACGGCAGGAGCGGCGATTGCCACGGTTCTTGCCCAGGCGCTCAGTGTGATCATTTCCGTACTTATTATCCGGAGGCAGAAGCTTCCATTTACCTTCCGCAGAACGGATATTGTTTTTGACAGAAAAAGAATGGGAAGCGTATTCCGCCTGGGACTGCCCATTGCTTTCCAGGATCTTCTTGTGAGTATTTCCTTCCTTGCCATTACGGCAATTGTAAACTCTCTGGGAGTGATCCCTTCGGCAGGCGTGGGCGTGGCGGAGAAGCTGTGCGGATTCATTATGCTGGTGCCCTCGGCCTTTAACCAGTCTATGTCCGCTTTTGTAGCCCAGAATATGGGCGCGGGAAGAATGGATCGGGCCAAGCGCGCCCTGCTGTGCGGAATCGGAATGTCTCTTGTGGTCGGCGTGTTTATGGCCTGGCTTTCCTTCTTCCACGGGGATCTTCTGGCAGGGCTGTTCGCCAGGGATGAAGCGGTCATTGCGGCTGCCGCGGATTATCTGAAGGCCTATGCAATCGACTGCCTGCTGGTGTCCGTCATGTTCTGCATGATAGGCTATTTCAACGGCTGCGGGAAAACACTCTTCGTCATGCTGCAGGGCATTGCGGGCGCATTCGGCGTCAGAATCCCCGTGTCCCTCATCATGAGCAGAATCAAGCCGGTATCCTTGTTCAAGGTGGGCCTGGCAACCCCCTGTTCCTCTGTGGTACAGATTATATTGTGCGTTGGCTATTTTCTCCTGCTTTACCGCAGAAAACCCAAAAAAGAGGTAGTAGAGTAAGTCCTGTCAATCCGGTTCGCAGTCCTTCAGTGTAATATGCATCAACGAGGGTGTCAAATCTATTTAGCACAATGTAATCATTATCCGCCCCGGCACCCGTTAAGCTACAGGTCTGCATACAAATTCAACGTAACAGCCAGCCAATTCCCCGTCAGCGTTGCAGTGACTTCCCCGCCAAGCTTTTCCGCAAGCAGTTTCACACCAGCCAGTCCCAGCCCCGTGCTTCCCTGTGTCCTTGCGGCGTCCCCTGTATAAAAACGGTCGAACATCCGCTCCACGTCAGGGCGCGCCCCTGCTTCGACCGGATTTTCCATCCGCAGCATGATGCTCCCCTCCGGATTTTCTGAAAGGGAAATCCGGATATCCCCTGGACTGTAACGAACCGCATTGGTCAGCAGATTCTGCAGAATACGCTCCAGCATGCCCGGATCAGTACGTAAGAAAACAGATTTTTCGGGCAGCAGGATATCAGGATGTATCCCTCCGGCTTCCAGCAGAAATGCATTTTCCGTGAGAAAGTCAATGAGCAGGTTGGAGAGATTAACAGACTCTTTATGCGGCTGCAGCTGTTCGGAATTCAGGGCCGAAAGCTCATAAAAGGATTCGAAAAAATGC